>Ga0007792_10000567_pt1 | contig 13235 bp, 11 predicted proteins | sample CryBogmetaGMA6M_FD_60371 | JGI IMG/M metagenome (GOLD analysis project Ga0007792, IMG submission 60371) | Freshwater microbial communities from Crystal Bog, Wisconsin, USA - MA6M | ecosystem: Environmental > Aquatic > Freshwater > Lake | place: Crystal Bog, Wisconsin, USA | collected 2009-07-06
GGGCAGTTCAGCCAGGGCCTCGGCAGGCAAAAGGCCGATCTCCAGGCGGTCGGCCAGGTGCGTGACCAGTTCCAGCACGCCGCGCGTTTCCGGCGGCAGGGCCGGGACCTTCACCGCCGCGGGGCTGAAGGCCAGGGCCGAGAGCCTGGGCCAGCGCCGTTCCACCTCGGCCGGGTCAAAGGTCGCGGCCGAGACGCGGACCTGCAGGGTGCGGCCCATGCGAAATTCCTAGTCCCGCTCTTCCCACTCGCCCTGGACGCGGCTGACCACGTCCTGGATGAGGGAGAGCTGTGTTTCCGGGCACACGCCGATGAGCGGCTGGCCGCCGTCGACATTGTCGCCCTGCTGGAAATACACGGCGTAGATGATGCCCTCGGGACCGGAATAGGCCAGCGGCGTCTCCCGCTTCATGCGCGAGACGATGAACATCTCCAGCCCCTCGCGGACCTTCACGGACTGCTCGCCCCCGGCCTTGATCTTGGCGTCGATCTCCGGGACGAAATAGTACTTGGCGCGCTCCGGGGCGACGAAAAGATGCAGCGCTTTTTTGAGGATGCGGCCCAGGACCTCTTCCTTGGACAGGAAGTGGCGGATGGTCATGAGGCGCTCACCGGCCTCCACGAACTGGCCTTCCAGATCGTTGCGGATGTCCATGACCTCGCCCTTCTGCGTGGCGCTGATGGGCTTCTTGTTCTTCTCGCGGGTCAGGTGGGCCAGCAGCGTGCCCGGCCGCTCGTGCCATTTCCCGGAAGGTCCGACAACGCGGTCGCCGGGGATGAGCCCCACGAACTGGACGATTCCGGTGTGCGGGGTCCGGATCTCGATCTCTTCGTAGGGCGAGGCGTTCAGTTCCTCGAGCATTTCCTTGACGTTCAGCAAAGCGTGTCCCCTAAAGTATTTCGTGTTCTGCGGATGGTTTTCGTCTTTCGGCGCTAGCGGTAGTACAGGTTCTTGCCGCCCATGGTCAGAAGCGCCTGGTGCAGGTTCTTCCGGATGTCGCGCCTGTCCCAGATACCCTGAATGTGCCCGCGCGACAAGGCCGAGAATGCACGGTGGTATTTGGGCGGCACCTCGGTGCCCGTGGTCTCGCGGATGACCCCTGGCCCGGCAAAGCCGAGGTTCGAGGAGCGCACCGCGAACTGGTACGGCGAGCAGCCCAGGAAGCTGGCCACGGGCCCGGCGTAGGAGTTGGTGTCGTAGAGCACCAGGTACAGCCCCCCGGCCTCGATGTAGCGGCGCACGGCCATGGTCACGCGCGGCATCTGGATGACCCCGCAGGTGCCCTCCTGGATGCGGATGCCCGCGGTGCCGTGGGAATAGAAGATGAGCGGCGTGCGCTTGAGCATGGCCCGCTCGGCCGCGCGGATGATCTTCTCGCCCTCGGCCGCGCCCACGGTGCCGCCCCGAAACGGGTTCACCAGCATGGCCACCGTGATGGCCAGGCCCTCGATGTGCGTCTCAAAGGTGAGGCAGGAGCTGCCCAGGCCGGTCTGGCGCTTGGCCTCCTCCAGCTTCAGGTCAAAGCCCTCGTAGGCGAGCGGGTTGCCGGACTCCAGCTCGCGGTTGAACTCAAAGGCCTGGGCAAAGCCGAAGACGTTGTACAGATACCACTGGAATTCCAGGGGGAAGTGGTGCCCGCAATGGGAGCAGACCCCGGCGAACTCCCCGAACAGGTCCGGCGCCCATAGGTCCAGGCAGCCGTGGGTGGGGGTGTTCGGGCAGGTCAGGGTGCGGTCCTCGCGGCTCTTGGGGCTTTTGTAGACCCAGGAGTCCTCCAGGCGGCAGGCGCCCTCCTCCGGGCAGGAGAGGTTGGTCAGGCGCTCGAGGGCCTCGGGCGGGATCTCCATGCGCCGCTGGCTGCTGTCCAGCCCCAGCAGGCGCTGGAGCGGGCCGCCCACGCCCTGGCGCAGGGCGCGCAGCTCGGCCTCGAAGGCCTCCAGCAGGCGCAGCAGGCGGCGCTTGTGCCGGGCGAGCAAGTCGTGGCGCAGGGTGCTGTTCGCGGCCCAGACCAGGCCCTCAAGGGCAGAGAAGACGCGCGCGCCCAGCGACCGGTTGTCGCGGCAGGCCGAGCGGCTCAAGTCCCGGAACTTTTCATGGCGCTGGTCCACGAGCTTGTTCCGGGCGCTCGAACCGAGCGACCAGCGCACAAAGATGTCCTGGGGGTCGCCCGCGCTCGCCTGACGGCGGATGGCCATGCCGCGCAGCGGGCCCAGGCCCTCGGCCGCGTGCACCACCTCGTCTGTGGCGCGGATGACCTCGCGCCTAAGCTGGCGGAAGAAGTCAAAATGCTCGGGCCGCGCGCCCAGCGCCGGTTCCTGGATGACCCGGTCGATGAAGCCGAGCTCCAGGTTGTCCGCGGCGGTGATGCGCAGGCGCTCGGCGCAGCGTTCGATGAGCTCGGGCGTGGCGCGGTCCCTCAGGCCGCCCTCGATGGCTGCCGCGCCCTCGGGCGAGATGACCGAATAGTAGCCGTGGGAGAGCATGAGGCGGCGGTCGGCCAGCGCAATGGCCTCGGCCCCGCCGGAGCCGCCCTCGGAAAAGACGGAGATGATGGGCACCTTGAGGCCCGCCATGACGTAGAGGTTCTTGGCGATCTGCTGGGCTGCGCCGGGGTAGTCCTCCACCGGGAAGGCCCCGGGCGTGAATACATACGAATGGATGGGGATGTTCTCGGTCTCGGCCACGCGCATGTAGTAGAGCGCATTGGCGTTGCCCCAGGGCTTGATGGAGCCGGCGTTGCGGAACTCCTGGCCGTGGCCCTTTTCCTGGCCCACCACCATCACTGACTGGTGCACGGTCTTCTTGCCCATGCGCCGGGCAATGGTGGCCCGGGCGATGAGCATGCCCGGATCGATGCTCCATTCGTCCTGGCCGCCGATCTCGGTGTAGTTGTCGTAGACGTTCTCCAGGATGTCCGTGAGTGAGATGCGCTGCGCATGGCGCACGATGCGCACGCGGTCCATGGGCGTGAGCTCGTTCTCCAGCTTGCCCTCCAAAAGGGCGAAGAGCTCCTCCAGCCGGGCCACCTGGCGCGCGAGTTCGCGCATGCCGAGGGCCGGGGCCTGGCCCAGGAACTCCTCCAGCCGGGTGCGCAGCATGGCCACAGAGGCGTTCTCGCGCGGGCCAAAGATGTCCCGGATGTAGGTGAGCCGGGCAGCCAGCTCCCGGGTGCGCTTGTCGATATCCATCAGGTGGCGTCCATCAGTTTGCGTTCCCGTCGGCCTAGAAGTGCAGCAGGGTCTGGGTGCGGCGCAGGAGAAAGTCCACGTTGGTGCGCAGGGGCGAGCCAGCAGTGTCCGTGCCCGCAAGCACCAGGGTGCGCAGGAACGCCTCGCCGCGCGCCTGGGCCTCTCCCAGGTCCTGGCCCCAGATGATGGCCAGCGCCAGGTTGGGGTCGAAGTCCATGGGGATCTCGTAGGGCTCATCGCCGCGTGTGAGTTCCGGCACCTGGGTGAAGACCTGGAGCCAGGGCTCGGCTCGCCAGCCAAAGGCCTCGATGCGGCCCGGACAGGGCGTGAAGCGGTCGTCCGGGGCCTCGGCCAGGAGGCGGTACTCGATGCCCACGCCGGTGAAGGAAATGTCCTGCTGCGTGTAGCCGAGAGGCTCGCCCAGACCCAGGCGGATCTGCTCGGCCACGACGTCCACCCCGTTCTGGTCATCCGTCCGGCCGGCAATGCGCGCAATGGCGCCCGAGACCCCGTTCTCCACCTGAATGCGCGTGTTGACCTCCATGAGGAAGGGCTCGCCGCGGGGGGTCACGATCCACTCCCAGGTGCCGACGTTGTCATAGCCCACCTGCGCGGCCATGTTCACGCTGTGCCCGGTGATGGCGGAAAGCACCCCCGCGGCGTCAAAGCCGTAGCTGAGGCTCGACGGGTCAAAACCCGGGGCCACCTCGATGCGCTTCTGGCGGCCCAGGCTCTGCACCGAACAGTTGCGCGTGCCCAGGTGCACGGGGTTTGTGCCCCCGCGCCCGGCCAGCACCTGCACCTCCAGGTGGTTGAAGTCGAAAATGCGCTGCTCGATGAGCACGCCCTCGTCGCTCAGGTTGCGCTTGGCGTAGTTGCGGATGCGCCGGTACACGGAGCGGAAGCTGTCGGCATCAAAGACCTCCTCGATGCCCATGCCGCCGCCCCCGGCCGAGGCCTTGACCAGCACGCAGCCCTCCTCGATGCCCTGGTCCTCCTGGAAGGCGAAGATCGTCTGCGCCAGCTCCACGGCCTCCAGCTCGTCGTAGATGGGCCGGTCCGAGCCCGGGATGGTGGGCACGCTATGGCTGCGGGCGATGCGCTTGGTGTTGATCTTGTCGCCCAGGTCGCGCACCAGCGTCCAGGACGGGCCGATGAAGACGAGCGGGCGCTTGCGCTCAGTCACTCTCCGGGCAAAGCGGAAGTCCTCGGCAAAGAAGCCGTAGCCGGGGTGTACGGCCGTGGCCTCTGCCGCGTCGGCCACGGCCAGGATCTCGCTCGGGTCCTGATAGGAGCTGATGCGAAAGAGCCGCTCCGGCCCGCCAAGCTCAAGCGCCAGGCGCACGTGCCCGGAGGCGGCGTCGGCCTGGGTAAAGACGCAGGCGAAGTCGTGCCCGAGCTTCACACAGGCGCGCAGGATGCGCAGGGCGATCTCGCCGCGGTTGGCGATGAGGATTTTGTGCCTGGCCATGCTGCCCGGACTAAAGGGGCGGCGCTACTCTTCGGCCTCGCGCTTGCTCTTGCGCAGCTCGATGAGGCGCTTCTGGACCTCAAGCACGAGCTTGTCCAGCTTGATCTCCTGGTTGCGCTCCATGGCCAGGAAGTCGCAGCCGATGATGCCCTTGTCCGTCAGCACGCGCATGACCTTGGCTTTGAGTTCGGTCAAGAAGAGCTTCTTGCTCAGCATGAGGTCGAAGGTGAACTCCATGCCGGAGCTGTAGCCGCGCGGGTTGTCGGCAAAGGCGAAGCCCGAGGCGCTGATGTCGCTCACCGGAAAGTCGAGCGGGCCCTTCTTGGTGTTGATACGGATGTCCAGCCCGGGGACGCGTGTGCGGTACGCCCGGCGCAGGGTGTCATCATCGCCAATCTTGATGTCGAAATCCATGCTGCACCTCGGTGATTCTAGGCCTTGCACCAGCTCTCGCCCTGGGGGCGGCGGCTGCGCATCGGCGACATCCTACTTGCCGGAGACTCTTTTTTCCAGCACGAATTCGACCCGGCGGTTCTGGGCCCGGTATTCCTCGCTGGTGTTGGGGAACAGCGGATTCATGTCCGCCAGGCCGGTGGAGGTGAGCCTTTTCGGCTCAATGCCCAAGGACATGAGCACGCGCAGAACATTGACCGCGCGCATGGAGGAGACCTCCCAGTTGTCCCTGAAACGCGAACCCGCCGGGGGCGGCTGGTCGTCGGTATAGCCCTTGATGTTGATGGTCTGGTCCGGGTGCTGGATGAAGAAGTCCTTCATCTCGGCGATGATCTCGCGGCCCTTGTCGGTCAGGGCCACGTCGCCGCGGGAGAAGAGCACGTCGCCCGGGGCGCGGATGGTGATGACCCCGTCCTCGAAGTTCGCGCCCACCAGCCCCTCCAGGCCCTTCTTGGTCTGCAGAAGCTTCACGTCGGAGAAGACCTTCTGCTGGGCGATCTGGATCTGCCGGTTCATCATCACCTGATCCATGATGACCCCGGCGTCCTCCTTGCTGATGGTGCTGGTGGCCAGCTTGCTCTCCTGGCCGCTCAGGGCCGCGGCCACGGACTGCAGCGCGGCGTCGATCTTGCCCTTGTCCGGCGAGGACATGGCGTAGAGCAAAACAAAGGTGGCGAACATGAGCATGATCATGTCCGCGAAGGTGAACAGCCACTCCAGGCTGACCTCCTCGTCGGGCTCCTCGATGATCGGGTCTTCGGATTCTTCCTGGCTCATGGCCTACTTCCTATCCTTGGGCGGCAGGTAAGACGAAAGCTTTTCGTACACCAGGGTGGGGTTGTTGTTCGTAAGGATGGACTTGGCGCCCTCGAAGATGACCTCGAGCGAAAGCTGCTCCTGGAGCGTCCGGGCCTGCAGCTTGGCGCCCATGGGCAAAAAGATCATGGTCGAGAAGACCGAGCCGTACAGGGTGGTCAGAAGGGCCATGGCCATGGCCGGGCCGATGCTCTCGGGGCTGCTCAGGTGCGAGAGCATCTCCACCAGGCCGATGAGCGTGCCCATCATACCATAGGCCGGGGTCAGGCCGCCCAGGCGCTTGAACACGTCGTGGGCCACCTTGTGGCGGCGTTTCATGGAGTTGATCTCAATGGTCAGGGTGCCGCGGATGAGCGTTGGGTCGGCGTTGTCCGCGATGAGCTGGCAGGCTTTTTTCAGCACTGCGTTCTCGGTCTTGACGTGCTCGAGCGCCACGATGCCCTCGCGGCGGCTGATCTCGGCGATCTTGACCATGGTGCTCACCACCTCGCGCACATGCACCTTGCGCGAGGCAAAGACCTTGAACGCGGCGCTCAGGGACTGGATGATCTCCTCGAAGGGAAAGGCCACGAAGATGGAGGCCACGGAACCGCCGAGCACGATCATCAGGGCAAAGGGGTCCCAGTACATGGCCATGTTGCCGGAGGAATGGGCGTAGATGGACCCGAAGACCATCGTCAGACCGATCAACATGCCTATTAGCGAAGGGAAATCCATATGGCGCGCCTACCTGGCTTGTTAATTGCCCTGGTGTTGGGGTAGGGGAAAGCCATCCGCAACCCGCTCAACAGGACAGGCGTTTGTGAACCATCCAGAAACCGTCCGCCACTCTGCCCGCTTCATACGCGAGAAGCTAGGCAATATTCAAGCAGGAACCTTGGGTCTCGTGCTCGGGTCTGGCCTGGGCGCCGTGCACGAAAAAATCACCTCTCCCGTGGACCTACCCTACCCCGAAATCCCCGGCCTGCCTAGGGCCACGGTGGAAGGCCACGGCGGGTTCCTGCGCTTTGGACAGCTTTCCGGCCGTCCGGTGCTGGCATTCAGCGGCCGCGTGCACCTCTATGAGGGCCTGAGCGCCGCCGAGACCTGCCTGCCCGTGCGCCTGCTCTCCCTGCTCGGCGTGCGCACGCTGATCCTGACCAACGCAGCCGGGGCACTCAATCCGCTCTTCTCGGCCGGCACGCTCATGGTCATCACCGACCACATCAACCTGACCGGCCAAAGCCCGCTCACCGGAGCGAATGTTGAGGCCTGGGGCCCGCGCTTCCCGGACTTGAGCCAGGCCTGGAGCCCGGAACTCGCTGCCCTGGCGCAGTCCCAGGCCAGGGCCCTTGGCCTCGCCCTGGAACGCGGCGTGTACATCCAGGTTCCAGGACCGCAGCTGGAGACTGCTGCCGAGACAAGAGCTTATCGGCAATTGGGCGCGGACGCCATAGGGATGAGCACGGCAATCGAGGCCATCGCGGCCCGGCACATGGGCATGAACCTCTTGGGCATAAGCTGCCTGACCAACAAGAACCTGCCCGACTGCATGGCCGCAACCTCCCACCAGGAGGTGCTGGCCATGGCGGGCAAGGCCTCGGGGGACCTGGCGCGGCTCATCGAGGCCGTGGCCGGGGCGCTGCCGGGCCCCGGCTAGGTCTGGACGGCCCGCCAAAGCTGCCGTAAAGTTTTTCCGCCAACGGACGATATCCCCTATGCGACGGGAGAGCATTGCAACCCGCGCCCGGAAGAGACGACATGAGCATGCACAACCGCCTCCGCACCCCCTGCCTGCCGGCCCTGATCCTGCTGATCAGCGCCGCTCTCGCCGGTTGCGGCGCGGGCAGCACCACCACCTCCTACTACAACAGCATCAAGCGCACCGTGGGCGACGCCAAGGACGACCTTATGGGCAGCCGCCCCACCACGTCCGAGCTCTTCGCCGAGGACAGCACCCCGCTCACCGACATCAACTACGACGCCGCGGACGACATGATGGGCCTGTTCATGCCCGCCATGAACAAGCGCTCGCCCATCTACTACGAGCGCTTCACCAACCGCGTGGACCCGGCCGACGCGTCCCCCTTCGGACGCCTGGTGTCCGATCAGGTGGCCGCGCGCCTGGCCATGCGCAACTTCAAGGTCACGGACGGTCCGGCGCGCATACCGCTCACCTCAGTGCCCAAGCCCGTGGAGCACGACCCCATGCCCAGCAGTCCCGAGGCGCGCCAGGCCGAGGATAAGCGCATGGCGGACGAGATGAGCCCGGTGCGGCCCTGCGTGCTCTCCGGCACCTACCTGATCGCCGACCGGGTGGTGTACATCACGGCCCGGATCACGGCGCTGGACAACAGCCAGGTCATGGCCGCCCACAGCTGGACCGTGCCCGTGAACCGCAACACCCGGGCCATGCTACCGCAGCTCAAGCAGAATGGCGGCCTGAAGCCCTCGGTGCGCACCACGCTTTCCGGCAGCCCGCATGACATCACCAACCCCAGGGGCCAGCGCCAGAACTACCTCGAGCGCGACCTCGTGCGCTAGCCTGCCCCGCCTTTTGTCCCGCTCTTGACGCCGCGCGAATCCTCCCCTACCACTCTCGTCCACAACACTTGAGGGAGACGCGCGCATGTCCGCATCCTTGCCTGATTCCATGCCCGATTCCATGTTCAACACCTTCTTCCAGGCCGAGGCCCGGCTGTTCCTGCTGGCCGGCATCCGCATCGCACTAAGCGAGGACGGCAAGGATTTGACCTCGCTCGGCATCTTCGAGGACTCGGACCTGGCCGTGGCGCACATTGTGGCCAAAGAGGACTGCGTGGTCGCCGGGCTGCCGCTCATCCCGCTGATCCTCGAATTCGCGGGCTGCGAGTTCCAGCACCTGCTCAACGTGGACGAGGGTGAGCGCGTGAGCTCCGGGGCCATGCTCGCGGCCATCCAGGGCCCGGCCCAGCACCTCCTGCGAACCGAGCGCGTGATCCTGAACTACCTGGGCCATCTGTCGGGCATCGCCACGCTCACCGCGCGCTACGTGGCCGAGCTCAAAGGCACGCACACCAAGCTGCTCGACACCCGCAAGACCCTGCCCGGCCTGCGCTATCCCGAGAAATACGCCGTGCTCGTGGGCGGGGGCAAAAACCACCGCCTGAACCTGTCCGAGCTGCTCATGGTCAAGGACAACCACACGGACCGCGCCGGGGGCATCACCCCGGCCGTGACCAAGCTGCGCCAGGCCTACCCGGACGACTGCCCGCCCATCGAGGTGGAGTGCCGCACCCTTGATGAGGTGGACGAGGCCGTGGCCGCGCAGGTCTCGCGCATCATGCTCGACAACATGGACCTGGACCAGCTGCGCGAGGCGCTTGCCCGCATCCCGGCGGGCATCGAGACCGAGGTCAGCGGGGGAGTGGATCTTTCGAACATCGCCGCCATCGGGGCTCTGGGCCCGGACTTCGTGTCCGTGGGCCGCATCACCCACTCGGCCCCGGCCGCGGACCTGAGCATGCGCATCAGTCGGCTTGAATAAGACCGCTTGAATAGGGCCGCTTGAATATGCCCGGCAACACGGGTATGCACACGCAATGAGGCCGGAAGCTTGAGGAGCATGAGGACAGCATGAGCGCCCTGTTTGATCGCATCACCGCCCTGCGCGCGCAGTACGGAGACCGGCTGGCCATCCTGGGCCACCACTATCAGGCCGACGAGGTCATCCGCCACGTGGATTTCCAGGGCGACTCCCTGGAACTGGCCCGCAAGATCGAAGGCCTGGCTGCCGAGCACGTGGTCTTCTGCGGCGTGTATTTCATGGCCGAGTCTGCCGCGGCCCTGGCCCGGCCCGGCCAGAAGGTCCACATCCCGTTCAGCGAGGCCACCTGCCCCATGGCCGACATGGCCCCGGCCGGCCGCGTGGAGGATGTGCTCGCGGCCCTGCGCGAGGACGGCCGACTGGTCATCCCGCTGGCCTATGTCAATTCCACGGCCGAGGTCAAAGCCCTGTGCGGCCTGTACGGCGGCAGCGTGTGCACCTCGTCCAATGCGCGCGTCATGCTCGAATGGGCGCTGCAGCAGGGCGACGCCGTGCTCTTTTTGCCGGACAAGAACCTGGCCCACAACACCGCCAACCAGTTGGGCCTGGACGCCACCGAGCGCCTGGAAATCGACATCCGCCAGGGCGGCGCCCGCATCGACCACAAGAAGGCCCAGTACGCGCGCCTGCTCATCTGGCCCGGGGCCTGCGCCATCCACCACCAGTTCAAGAAGCGCCACGTCGAGGACCTGCGCCGGGCCATGCCCGGGGTGCGCGTGGTCGTGCACCCGGAATGCTCGCCGCGCGTGGTGCGCGCAGCAGACGGCGCAGGCTCCACCTCGTACCTCATCAGGTACTGCGCCGACGCGCCGAGCGGCGCCAAGATCGCCGTGGGCACGGAGTGCAACCTGGTGAACCGCCTGGCCGCGCGCCACAGGGCCCAAGGCAAGGAGATCATGCCCCTCAAGGCGCTGGCCTGCTCCAACATGGCCAAGATCACCGAGGAGCGCCTGGCCGCGCTGCTGGAGAACCTGGAAGCCGCGCCGCCGGTGAGCCTCTCCGCCGACGTCACCGAGCATTCCCGCGTGGCCCTGGAGCGCATGCTGCGCATCTGCGCGTAAGCCGGGCCAGCCCCCCGCCTTCAAGGAGCCCGGATGATCGACTACCGCCTGAAGACCGACGTGCTGGTCATCGGCTCGGGCATCGCCGGGTCCGTGGCCGCGCTGACCCTGGCAGAGTCCGGCGTGGACGTGATCCTGCTCACCGCCGGGGAGGACCTCTTCGCGGGCAACACGCGCCTGGCCCAGGGCGGCATCGTCTTCCACGCCGAGAACGACGACCCGGGCATCCTGGAAAAGGACATCCTCACCGCCGGGTGGCGCCAGAACTACCTGCGCGCCGTGCGCTACCTCTGCCACAAGGGCCCCAAGGTCCTGCAGAAGACCCTCATCGACGCCTACCACGTGCCCTTTTCCCAGCACGGCGCCGAGGCCTGGAACTTCACCCGCGAGGGCGGGCACAGCCTGGCCCGCATCCTCTACGCCGCGGACCACACCGGCCTGACCATCATGCAGAGGCTGACCCAGGCCGTGGCCGACGCGCCGAACATCCGCGTGCTCACGAAGCGCACGGCCATCGACCTGCTCACCACCCACCACCACGCCACGCACCTGGACTTCAAGTACAGCCTGGCCAACCAGTGCGTGGGGGCCTACGTCTTCAACGAGCAGCTCAGCCAGGTGGAGATCGTGCTGGCCGACTTCACGGTGCTGGCCACGGGCGGGGCCGGGCACGTGTATCTGCACACCACCAACTCGCGCGGGTCCATCGGCTCCGGGCTGTCCATGGCCAACCGCGCGGGCGTCAAGCTGCACAACCTGGAATACGTGCAGTTCCACCCCACGGCCTTCTACCAGGGCGCCCGGCGCTTCGAGCGGCGCTTCCTGATCTCCGAGGCCGTGCGCGGCGAGGGCGCGCGCCTGGTCAACGGCAAGGGCGAATTCTTCATGGCCCGGTACGACCAGCGCGCCGACCTGGCCCCGCGCGACATCGTCACCCGCGCCATCATGGCCGAGATGCTGGCAACCGACGAGGACTGCGTGTACCTCGACACCACCTGCGGCATGCACAACGCCGTGGCCGAGCGCTTCCCGACCATCTACGGCAAGTGCCAGGAGCAGGGCCTGGACATGCGCACCACGCCCATTCCAGTGGTGCCTGCGGCGCACTATTTCTGCGGCGGCATCCTGGTCGACACCCGCGGCCGCACCACGCTGGAGCGCCTGTACGCCGCCGGGGAATGCACCTGCACCGGCGTGCACGGCGCCAACCGCCTGGCCAGCACCTCGCTACTTGAGGGGATGCTCTGGGGCTACAGCGCCGGGCAGGACATCGTGAAGCGCCTGGGCTCCAAGTGGCGCCTGACGAAAAAGCTGGTGGACGCCATCCCGGACTGGCAGAACCCCGGCGACATCCACAACGAGGACCCGGCGCTCATCGCCCAGGACTGGGCCACCATCCGCAACACCATGTGGAATTATGTGGGGGTTATCCGCTCCACCGCCCGCCTGCGCCGCGCCTTCGAGGACCTGCGCAACCTGTCCAAAAACATGCACGACTTCTACCAGAAGACGCCCATCAGCAAGCCCATCATCGACCTATTCCACGGCTGCCAGACCGCCTACGTGGTCACGCTGGCGGCCATGCGCAACACCAAGAGCAAGGGCTGCCACTACCGGGTGGACTAGCCGCGGCGATTCGCATACAGGACGGGGTATACAGAAACGGAGGTCTGCCATGGCAGTCTTGCGCGCCATCCTCGTCCTGATACTGCTCTTCTCTCTCTGCGGCTGCGGCTCCGTGACCAAGCGCCCGGACATCGACGAGGTGGAGATCGCGGCCGAGGCTGGCCGCATGTACGAGATGGTGGTGGGCCGCGACCAGCTGATGCTGAAAAGGCTGTCCGACCTGTCCACACCCCTGCTCATCGGCAACGCCGACCTTTGCAGCGACCGGACCCGCTTCGTCATCGCCATGACCGTGCATAACCTGGACGACTACCGGGGCCGCAGACGCGACGCCATGGAGAGCGTGTACGAGCTGGACGAACGCATCCGCGTGACGCTCGTCGGCCGGGAAGGCCCGGCGCACGTGGCTGGCCTGCGCGAGAACGACATCATCCTGGCCGTGAACGACATCGAGACGCCCAGGGGCCTGGCCGCGTCCGCCTTCTTCAAGCTGCACGTGGCCCCGCTCGTTGAAGCGGGCAAGCCCATCAAATTCACCCTGCTGCGCAAGGCCCAGCGGATCACCACCCTGGTGCAGCCCGTGCTGGCCTGCGACTATCCTGTGCGCCTGCAGGACAACGGCGAGGTCAACGCCTATGCCACGGGCACGTCCATCGTCATTTTCTCGGGCCTGATGAACGCCTTCAGCGGCGACGAGCTCGGCGTGGTGGTGGCCCACGAGATGGCGCACAACCTCATGGGCCACAGGGAAAAGAAGATGCTTGAGATCTGGAAGGACATCCACATCGCCCGGATTCTGGACGGCGCCACGGGCACCAACGCGGGCAGCATCTACGGGAAGTTTGCCTACCTCGACTCCAGCCAGGACTTCGAATACGAGGCCGACTACGTGGGGCTGTATCTGGCCGCGCGCGCCGGGCTGAGTTACGAGTTCGCCCCGGAATTCCTGCGCAAGCTGGCGCTGGACTCCCCCATATCCATCAGCCGCGGCAGCACGCACCCGCAGCTCGCGGCGCGCTATGTGGCGCAGGAGGCGGCCATCGCCGAGATCCGCA
>Ga0007792_10000568_pt1 | contig 13234 bp, 11 predicted proteins | sample CryBogmetaGMA6M_FD_60371 | JGI IMG/M metagenome (GOLD analysis project Ga0007792, IMG submission 60371) | Freshwater microbial communities from Crystal Bog, Wisconsin, USA - MA6M | ecosystem: Environmental > Aquatic > Freshwater > Lake | place: Crystal Bog, Wisconsin, USA | collected 2009-07-06
CAGCTTCACCTTCCGCTCCAGAGAGGGGAGCGGCTCCATACCGCACCACTGAAAGGGGGTAAACGGCTTGGGGATAAAGGGGTTGACCGACAGGGTAATTTCCCCGAGCCGTTTGTTGATCCGCCCCCGTTCGATGACCCGCTCGCGGATTGTTTCCACCAGCCGGATCAGTTCATCAAGATCAGCATCGGTTTCACCCGGGAGCCCGATAATGAAATAGAGCTTCAGGTTGAGGATATCGCGGGCGATCAGCATTTCACAGGCGTCCAGGATCTGTGCCTCGGTCAGATTTTTGCGGATCACGTCGCGCATCCGCTGTGATCCCCCCTCCGGAGCCAGAGAGATTGTTTTATGGTTGCTGGCAAGCAGGGCGTCCAGCATCTCGGGGTCGATCCGGTCGATCCGGAGGGACGAGACCGAAACCTTTGCCCCCTGCGCCACTATATGGCTGCAGAGCCGGCCGATCCCGGCGTAGTCGGACACGGCGGCGCCCACCAGCCCGACCTTGCTCCGATGTTCAAGCCCCCGGTCGATCAGGGCGACCAGATTGTCAAAGGGGTGCTGGCGAAAAGCTCCGTAGATAAAGCCGGAACTGCAGAAACGGCAGCCGCGCGGGCAGCCCCGGCCGACTTCCACCAGAAACATATCACCGAATTCGGTGTTTTCCGTCAGAATCTGGGATGCGGACGGTTCGTGCTGTTCCAGACAGACCGGCTGCCGCGTGACCGGCAACGGGGCTCCGGCTTCGGCCTCATAGCGGATCAATTCTCCCGCTTGGTACAGGGGAAGGTAAAATGACGGGACATACACCCCGGGGATGGCGGCCAGCGCCTGCAGCAGGCCGCGCCTGCCGTTGTCAACCGGGCTGAGCAGTGTTGCCACCAGCTGCGGCACCACATCCTCCCCCTCACCGATGCAGATGGCGTCAATGAAATCGGCAACCGGTTCCGGATTGATAAAAAAAGCGGCGCCACCGGCAATAACCAGCGGATCGGCCTGGCTCCGCTGGGCTGAGAAGTGGGGGATACGGGCCAACGTGAGAATGAGGGGAATATTCAGATAATCCGGTTCAAAGGAGGTGGAAAAGGCGATCACATCAAAATCCGCCAGGGGGGTTGAAGATTCCAGGGAGAGCAGCGGGGTGCCGCTGCGGCGATACTCTTCCAGCTCTTCACGATCAGGAAGAAACGCCCGCTCACAACGTATGTCGGTGGCGCCGGCCAGGAGGGCGTACACCGTCTGGAAACCGAGGCTGCTCATGCCGGTCTGATAGCGGCTCGGGGAGACAAGACAGACCGAAAGCTGTCCCACCCGCCCATGATGGTGCAGGTGGGTCTCCGCCTGGAGTAACGTCCGGTGTCTGTTTCTGATGGAGATGGTCATTGCCTGTGTCCGCCACTGTCGCGTGTTGATTGCGAGTCATGGGAAGAAGAAGGGCCGCGTGCCAACTCCTGAATCTTTCAAGTTGAGACGCGACCCTGTATTACCGCATGGTTATTCGTTTGTGAAGGCCGCCGTTACCCCTTCGAAAGAGAAACATACTGCGGGAACGCAGCGGAATTGGTGAGAACCGTTACCGCCGCCGCGCTGAAATGGGCCGGGATGAACAGGGCGCCGCGCTGGAGCTGCTCGGAAGGCTCTGCCTTCAGCGAAACGCTGCCGTTATCGGAAGTTATTGTCAAAGCGTCTCCGGCGGTAATGCCGAGCGTAGCAGCATCTTCGCGGGAAAGGAAAACAGATGCTTCTCCCGCTACCCGCAGGTTGTTGTTCGACCGGGTGGTCATGGAACCGTTATGGTGCAGCAGCGGAGCGATCGTCAGAGCGAAGGGACGGGCTCCCGCCGGTGGTGCAAGCGGCGCAAGCGGCAGGCAGACAAATGCTTCCGTACGGTTTTTCACCCGGCCCATCTTGCAGCCATCGTGATCACACACCTCACTGTAAAGACCGGTCAGGGCGGTGATTTCATGATGCAGAGCGTCGGGGGTCTGGCCCGTAACGGTCGTTTGGGGAGAAACCAGACTGTGCAGCGCCTGCAGGATATGGCCATCGGTGCGGGAATTGCCGGCCGGTGTGAGCGCAGCGGCAAAGCATTGCACCCGATTGTCAACGGAGGTGAACGAACCACCCTTTTCGGCGCCGCTAGCAGCGGGGAGGACGATATGCGCCAGCTGTGCCGTATCGGTCAGGAAGAGGTCCTGCACCACCAGCAGTTCCAGCTTCTTCAGGGCATTCAGCACACGGGTACGGTTCGGCATGAAATGGAGCGGGTCGCTCCCCATGACGTACAGTGCCGTTATCTGTCCGGCTTCTATGGCGTCAATAATCTGGAACAGATCCTTGCCCGGTACAGCGGGAACCGTGGCGTGCCAGGCTGAACTGAACGAGGCGGCGGCGCGGGCATAGGTATGATATCCGGGGAGGTATTCCGGGCAGACGCCCATGTCCAGCATTCCCTGGGTATTGTTTTTTTCATCCAGCGGGTAGATTCCGGCTCCCGCCTCGGTGACGGCACCGGTCAGCAACGCAAGATTAACCACCCCGGCAACAGCATTTCTGCTGTCGGCCGAACGGATGACATCGGCGCCATAGATCACGGCGGTACGGCCGCCGGAACAGGCCAGAGCAGCAGCACCGCGCAGAGCTGCTTCGGAGATTCCGGTCAGTTCGGTGATGCGTTCAAAGGACAGGGCATCAAGTGATGCTTTCAGGCTGTCAAGCCCGGTCAAACCTGCCGTGGAGGCAAGCCCTTCAGCCACGATCGCTTTATTCAAACCGGCAGCCAGCCAGGCTTCGCTGCCGGGGGTGCACTGCAGGAAGGCATTGGCAAACTTGTTAATGGAGCTTGCACGGCTCCCGGCCAGTACCAGCTTGGCATCATTTTTCGTGGCCGCCTGAATGGCGCGATAGGCAAATCCGGCTGATTCGGCCTTGAGATCTGCGCCCACAACGATGACAGCAGTCGCTTTTTCAATGGCATCCATGGCGAATGTCCCGCCGCTGTAGCCAAGCATTTCCCACTGGGTTACCTGTGCGGAGAAGTAGCCGAGACGGGCTTCGGAATCGATATTGTTGCTCCCCAGTGCTCCGCGCAGGAACTTCTGGAACAGATAGCTCTCTTCATTGGTTACCCTGGGTGAACCGATACCGGCAACAGCGTCGCCGGAAACGGCGGCTCTGTTTTTGAGCCCCGTGGCAGCCGCTTCCAGAGCCTGGTCCCAGGACGCTTTCTCAAGTCTGCCGGTAGCACTTTTTATGAGAGGGGAGGTCAGACGCTCCGGTGAGTTAAAGGCGGCATAGCCGAAACGGCCGTTGATGCAGAGATTGCCCCGGTTGAAGCTGTTGTCCGCGCTGGTGACCCGCTCGACCCGGCCGTCTTTCGTATGGTATTCAACTTCGCAGCCGGAGGAACAGAACGCGCAGATGCCGGGAGTGACGTCAAACGTCCAGGGGCGTCCCCGGAATTTGAACGGTTTGCTGATCAGGGTACCGGTCGGGCAGGCGCCGATGCAGTTGCCGCAGAAATCACAGTCCAGCCCTTCGCGGGTCATGGTGTCGATGATGGTATTGTCACCACGGTCCACAACTTCAATCGCTTCACGGCCGACAATTTCACGGCAGACCTTGACGCATTTTTCACACAGAATGCAGCGGTTCGGGTCACTTTCCAGCAGTTTCCAGTCGTAGCGGATCGGCAGACGCTCCAGATCAGCACCGTAGCTGTTTTTATCGACTTTGAGAGAATAGCAGCTGTCCTGCAGGTCGCACTCACCTGCGGCGTCGCAGACCGGGCAGTCCAGCGGATGGTTGACCAGCATCAGTTCCAGCGTTTTTTTACGGGTTTTTTCCAGGGCAGGAGTGGAGGTGGTCACACTGATCCCCTCCTTGACCGGTGTGTTGCAGGCGGTCATGGGGCGGTCAACACCGGCAATATCAACGATGCAGATTCGGCAGGCACCGGTAGTTGAAACCTTTTTCAGCCAGCAGAGCGTCGGAATCGTAATCCCCAGCTGCGCCGCTGCATCAAGGATGGTCGTCCCCTTTGGAACCTGAACTTCTTTACCGTCAATCGTCAACGTTACCATATCTATCTCTCTCCAGACATTTAAGCTGTTTGTATTTAAACCACGACCATTGCCATGCGGTAGCAGCGGAGGCAGCGGTCCGCTTCGGCCTGAGCCGTGCTGTCACTGAAGCCGAGCTCAACCTCTCGGTAGTTCCCCTTTGCCGCCCGGGCAGCCCCGTGGATCTCTTTCTGATTGGCACGGTCTGCGGAATCAAGCCAGGGAACCTGCTCACCCTTGTCGTACACTCCCAGGTAGGTCAGAACATCGTCAAAAATGTCCTGCTCACTCAGGTACGCCTGCCCTTCTTCAAGCCAGCGCTGAATCACCGCTGCCGCACGATGTGCATTACCGACACAGGCCACAACCGTCAGAGGTCCGATTTCAGCGTCGCCCCCGGCAAATACGCCCTCGCAGTCAGTCATCAGGGTACGTGAAAGCGGATTACCCATGCTGTCCTTCAGATCTTTGCCCGCAGCGTCCACAAGCGGCAGATATTTGGTGACAACCGTATTCCATTTGGTGATATCAATGCCCATGTCAGGCGGGATAAAGCTCAAATCCATATCCTGACCGATGGCCGGAATTACCGTATCGCACTCGATGACAAACTCACTGCCCGGCATCGGCTCGGGACGGCGACGGCCTGACGCATCCGGCTCACCAAGAGCCATCCGCACGCACTCGACACCGGTCACTTCATCCTTTTCGTTGACGATGATCCGTGTGGGGAGTACCTGAAATTCAAACTTGACCCCCTCTTCATCCGCCCCGTCAACTTCCCAGACATCGGCCGGCATTTCCTTGCGTGAACGGCGATAGACGAGGCAGGAAACTTCAGCCCCTTCGCGGAGCGCCACCCGGACACAGTCAATGGCGGTGTTGCCGCCGCCGACCACCACAACCTTTTTCCCCATTCCGGTCGGTTTACCCAGATAGGCATCGCGGAGGAAATTGATGCCGCCGGTCAGAAAGCCTTTGTACCCTTTTTCTTCACCCGCCACGCCCATGGGTTTCGAGGTGTGGGCACCGGGAGCGATAAACACGGCGTTATGCTTCTGCTTCAGTTCGGCGAGACTGATATCCGTGCCGACCCGGCAGTTATAAACGATCTCGACTCCCACGGACTGGATAATGTCGATATCCCGCTGCAGAATTTCCCTCGGCATACGGTAAGCGGGAATGCCGACAGCGACCATGCCGCCGCCGAATCCTTCGGGCAGCGTTTCATAAATCGTGCAGGGGTACCCTTCCAGGGCAAGGTAATATGCTGCGGCCAGACCGGCGGGTCCGGCGCCGACAATGCCGACACTCTTTGCTTTTCGCGGTTTCGGTGTCAGGGCGGGGGTCACGTTGTGGAGCCGCTCATAATCGGAGGCGGTACGCTTCAGCACCATGATGTTGATGGCATCATCAACATTCTTGCGGCGGCAGGCGGTTTCGCACGGATGGGGACAGACACGTCCGCAGACCGCTGCCAGCGGCATATTTTCCCGGATGGTCGCCAGCGAGACGTCCATCTGATAATTTTTGATCGCTTCGATGTATTTGGGGATGTCGATATGCGAAGGACACTTGTCCATGCAGGGAGCGGTAATTTTGTGGATGTAGCGCGCGGCGCTTTCCTCTTCCTTCGGGCGGCATTCGGGGGCCAGGTAGGCCTGGAATGCGGGGCGATAATGCTTTACTGCATCAAATACCGGAACGGTTGCGCTCTGGCAAAGGGTACACTTGCAGTTTTTCAGCAGTTCCGCCAGGTCTTCCACCGTATCCAGATCGGCGTCAGTCGCCTTGCCGGCCAGCACGTTCTGGAACAGGTCCATCAGCACCTTGGTTCCCTTCTTGCCCGGCGTACATTTTCCACAGCAGTAAAGGGTCTGGACACGCTTCATGTATTCCGCCGTCATGGCCGGAACATCAACGTCTTTGTCGAACAGAATAATTCCGTCCCACCCCATGAACGCCCGCAGAGGACGCTGACCATCGAACGCAACCGGCAAACGGTAGCTGACCGCCTGCGGTTCGCCGGAGACTTTCCTGTTATCTACAGTATTTCCGCCCCACGTAGAAAAAACGACCTGTGCCACAAAAACCTCCGCCAACCACCCCGGTTACAGGGTTAAGTACTCGCAATTATTGATAAAAATCGTTATGGGTAATTGTATACAGTATGCATGATTATCACAATAAGCCTCTATAAATCAAGGAAAAAACAGCCGGAGATGCGGCTCCATTGCCAGCGTTTTACCTTTTCGCCACGATATGCTATACGCTGAATACAGTTGTTGTTTTTCAACCTTCATTAGAGGAGAAAAAAGTCCTATGACCGGCAGCCAGAATCTTGACGAAGCGTTCCGCACGCTTTTTGAAACCAATATGGGCATAACGGCGGAAACGCCCCACGGCACACCTGCGGAACGGGTGCTGATATTCAGCGACACCATCCGCCCTGACGAAGCCCCGTCACCGTCCGACCGTGACCGGCGCATCCGGCTGCTCGCCACAGCACGAGAAGCGGCCGAATTCGCCGCACGGGTGTACGGCAACGCCGCCTTTGTGGAATTTCCGGCCACCTCCGCTTCCGGGGTCGAGCCGCCGGTCGGGCTCTGGCTGGCGACCTTCGGCGCAGCAACCATGACGGTTTTAGGAGAAGAAGGCCTTCTGGCAAAACTGCTGGCCAAGACAGCCTCCACAGATGAGTTTTCTCGTGCCAGGGAGATTGTTCTGGCGCGGAGGGATGACGTCGCCCGGGTTATCATCGCCCTCGCCAACAACTCCACCAGCCACACCCGCTATCGTGCACTGGCGTGCGCCGCCGGATGCCGTTTTGCCAGTCTGCCGCATTTCGACCCGGATATGTTCCACACCTCCATGACCGTGGACTGGAACGCCCTGGCGGCTCGAACCGCCCGCCTCGTGGAGACCGTCAACGAGGCCGAATGGATCCGCGTCACCACCCCCAACGGCACTGACATGATGATCTGCAAACAGGGACGCCATGCCGGGGGTGACGATGGCCTGCTCACCGCGCCGGGGAGTTTTGGCAACCTGCCGGCCGGCGAAGCGTATCTGGCACCGCTGGAGGGGAAAAGTCACGGAGTCATGGTGATCGAGTGGGGGCCGACCCGCAGGTTGGATGAACCGTTGCGCCTGACCGTTGAGAATGGCGTGGTCGTACAGATTGAAGGGAGTGACAGCCTCCGGACCCGGCTTGAAGCCCGCTTTGCTGAAAACGCCAACTGCCGCAACATCGCCGAGCTGGGCATCGGCACCAACGACAAGGCCTCTCGCCCCGACAACGTGCTGGAGGCCGAAAAGATACTCGGCACCATTCACATCGCCCTGGGCGACAATACCGGTTTCGGGGGGAAGGTCAGCGCGCCGTTCCACGAGGACTATGTATTTTACCGGCCGACCCTGACAGCAATTCTCGCCGACGGCAGTGAACGAATCATCATTGACGATGGTGCGTTGATGTAAAATGCACATATCATCCCTGCCATGCATCAGGAATAAAAGATTTATACACCTCGCCGTTTCATATACTAGTTCGTAACATACTGAAATAACTGCATCTATTTTCAATAGTCAGGTAATTAGTATTTTGTTCTCATACAGCAGGCACCATTTCTTTCCTGGGTTCAGTTATAACCAGGATGTATGGATAATTTGTTTTATTATAAAATACAGCATGTTACACATTCAGGCATTTTATTTCTGTTACTTGGCACCGGCTGTGCAAAGTACAAATACAACGGCAAACAAATTCAACAACCAATTAAAATAGGAGGATGTCATGAGAGCACTTATCACCACTATCGTAGGAACTTTGGCACCGGCATCAGCATTCGCAGCAGCATCAAATTTAAGTGCAGATAACAGCGGAATGTTTGTTTGGGTATTTCTTGGCTTTTGCGCACTGATAGTAGTAGCCCAGGTAATCCCGGCAGTATTGCTGATGACTGGAATGGTTAGAGCGATTGCCAGCGAGAAAGTATTGGTACCGGTTGCTTCTAAAAACAACTAACCAAGACGGATAGCATTGGTTTTAAACGTAATAAGGCCACCTTTGCGGGTGGCCTTATTACGTTCGGGCACTATTTTAGGGCAGATCCGGTCAACGGATCTCTTCATAGAACTCCGCAACTGATGTGGCCATGTACGGAAGTAACCAAAGGAGCCCAAGACCCAGTGTCGGGATACACAATAGCATCCATCCGATAAATCGCCCGCTCATACAGGCGAGCTTCCACTTGTTGCCATACATCATCTGCTTACTCTTCGTAATAGCCTCAAGCGGCCCGATAGCAGTATCATCGACGATAATGTAATAGGTCATGGAATATGAGAGGCCGGCTATGATCCCGGGAATAATCAGGAGCAGAGTCCAGAGCATGACAAAGAGGAGTTGGAGCAGATACGCACCAAGGGCGGTACCAAATATGCTGAAGCCATCAAAAACTTGAGACGACTTCGGGGTGTTGTTTCGCACTATGGCAAGAATGAAGGTCGCAAATCCGACAGCCAGCGGGCCTCCGATAACGAGGCCGATAATGCTTCCTACCCCTGGGGCTGCCTGAACAACAGCGGTGAGCAACATAAACAGAGTCGTTGTCCCGGCGGCTAATCCCCATTTGCCCCGAAGGCACTCTCGTGCCTGGTGCATCAATATTTCGTTTGCTGTGGTGGATATTATTTGTGACATGTGAACTTCTCCCGTGCTTCTGTATTTACAAAAATAAGGTTTTGGCACTTCAGGCCAAACTTGACTCCTCAGGTTGCAAGCGCAACGTCACTCCGCCTGTTAACAATCGAAAAGACCCCGCCGAGAAGCGTTACATCAAGACGCCCGACGGGAGAAGTACTGTTATAGCCGTCTCAAGGAATACTTCGGTGCCAGGAGTATCATGGTTCGCGGAACAGACAACGTGATGATGCACCTAATGATTGGCGTCCTTGCACTGTTTGCGGATCAGTTGGTCAAAATAACTGGTTGTTGATTGTCAAAGAACGAAAAACTGCTTCAAGGGGGTAGTGCGTCAGAATATGATAAAACAGGCGGCCTGAATTGACTTGCAACCTGACTTTTCTGTAAAAACTGTCAGAACAGACGCCCCGCGGGGACCACCCCGAAATTCATAACCTTTTTGCAAGAGGCTCAGCATTCACTTTTTAACTCGTTCACCATTAAGCCATTACTTCAACACAAACGCCACCTTCGCCGCAGCCATGAAATTACCCTTCTGATTTGCCCAGTAAATTGTCACCACCAATTACTAACGCTTGACGTTAGTACCGACATGCGGTAGTATGCCCACATGATTACATCATTTACCTGTAAAGAGACGGAAAAGATATTCAACGGCACCTTTTCCTCCCGGCTTCCGCACGATATTCAGCGTATTGCCAGGCGTAAGTTGCTTCAGGTTGATGCCGCTGCCAACCTGTCATTTCTTCGAGTCCCGCCCAATAACCAGCTTGAATGGCTGACCGGCAACCGGGAAGGTCAACTCAGTATTCGCATTAATAAACAGTGGCGGATATGCTTCCATTGGGATGAAGGTAACGCTTCAAATGTTGAGATCGTTGATTACCATTAGAAGGAGCTACACATGAATATTCAAAAAAACATACCGCCGATCCACCCTGGTGAAACTCTTCTGGAGGATTTTCTGCTTCCGATGGGCATCACCCGCTATCGTCTGGCAAAATCCATCGGCGTCCCCCAGCGTCGTATTGACGAGATCTGTTCCGGTAAGCGGGCTATAACTGCCGATACCGCCTTGCGCCTGGCCCGCTTCTTCGGGACTGACTCCCAAAGCTGGCTGAACCTCCAGTCGCGTTATGATCTGGAGGTTGCAGGAGATTTACTTGCAGAACGGCTTGACCGCGACATCATTCCTTTCAAATTGGCAGCATGATAGCCGTATTCGCTTAAAACCACTTCCCAAAACTTAAAACGGGGCGACTTGATGCCGCCCCGCCTCAATTCCAGCTACTTCAACACAAACGCCACCTTCGCCTCTGCCATAAAACTCCCCTTCTGATTCTCTCGCTGAACTGAAACCCTTCTTTGAGAAGGATCACGATGTTTCGGCGGGCAGCAGGCGTTACCATTTTTTTGATAGAACGTCCTTGATAGCTCTGTTTTCAAGCATCGTGTCGGCTACCGGACTGTTTTTAGGGCAGGTCGTGCCGATGGTTGGAAATTGTCCTTGTGTTTATAGCGTTGCTGGCGGGACTATGGTTCTCTCTAATTCAGGCAACCATGTACCCTTTTTGTGGTTATATGTCTTTACAATGATCTTATCTTGATAGAGGAAGAGTGAATTAGTCCAGATCGTCTCGCGTTCCATATCCGTGTTGTGAATATTAGTAATACGTTTATCGTATTTATTGGTTTCTGAGGCGAAACTTTCTTCTTTAGGAGAGGTATGAGTATGTCCAGATACCCAGAGAAACACCTGTGGATTGCTAACGAGAATATCATGAATCTTACCGCCTGGTTGCGCAACGTAATTTGAAGTATTCGCATTTTTATTATAACTCCTCAGTGTTCCTTCCAAAGGGGCATGAAAGAAAATTATCGTAAGAGCTTTTTTATTCTTCTCCAATTCAGATATTAGCCAATCAACCTGTTTCTGTGATATCTCGGCAAGGTATCCAGGAGAATCAAGCGAGAGAAAAACAAGGAGATACCTCCCCGCTGTTTTGCTATAAGAAATTTCTTTCAACCCAAATATGTCGCGAAACTTGTTCAATTTCGCATCACGAGTTTCTGTTACAGCTTTGATTTTCTTACCTTTTGCATCCAAGTTGTCTGCATAAAGGTAGTCATGATTGCCAACGATAGGATAAAGCGGTTTTTTCAGCTTTGAAAAGAAATCTTTTGCTGCGGCATACTCCTCATTGGTACCTCGTTCCTCACAGATGTCACCAACAGCAATAGTCATGTCGACATCATCCCATGTGTTAATCGTCGCTATAGCTTGCTCCTTTATCTTGATTTTTTCGCCTGGCAGATGGGGATCGCCTAGAATAACCAGGTGTTGATATATCTTTTCCGAAGCACCAACAGTTCCCACGCCACTGAGCGAAAAACACACGAATAGAAAAGCAATAGATATAATGGATTTCAAATAAAACCGACCATTTCTAAGTACCATAGTATTGTTGCTCCTGTTGTCTCTTCTTCAACTTGTAGAATGGAATATTGGGGGCCATCATCTTCCTGCGGTCAATTTTGAGTCCATCGACAATGAACGTTCCATCGCCAACTGCGTGAACCGTGCGCTTCTCTTTGCGTGCAGTATCTATGTACGCGGCAACAGCCTCTAATACGACGATGTTGTGCTTCGTAATAATATCGATGACCTTGCACTCTATGTTGGCGAGACACTCCTTGATCAAGGGCGGTCTGACGACTTTGCTCTGCACAGGCGTGAACTTGAACTTTGCAAATTTGTCCGTGTCTGTCCCAGAGCACGTCCCTATTCCGCCTTTACAACTCCATTTTTCGAATTCTGCATCATTCATGCGACTTCTCCTGTAAACACATATACAGGGATATCAGCAGGAATGCAAGGCATAACATTTTGAAATTATTATGTTTTTTTTGCTATCTTGGTCTACGAATTCCACTTTAAGTTTCAATAGGCAACTATTTGTTTGGATGGACCACAACATTTTAGTATTTATTGCATTGTAAGCGTAATGTAGCTACTTACCCCGAGTCGAACAGATGGCCCACAATAAACAAGCATAAGGTGTCAATACCAAAAACAAGCATAAAGTGACAAAATTGACAACTTATGCTTGTAGTGACACACCCGCACAGGATTCCGGCTGTAGCACTATGTGTCAATTATTGCACATACTGAAAATGTGGTGTAGGGTGTGGGCATCGAAGATCGTAAAAGCAGGGAACCATGGAACCTATCATCACCTACAAAGAGCGTTGCCGGCGCTGTTATTCCTGCGTCAGAACCTGTCCGGTCAAAGCGATCAAGGTTGACGGCGGCTTTGCCCAGATAATGTATGAACGCTGTATCGGCTGCGGTAATTGTCTGAGTTGTCCGCAGAACGCCAAGGTGGTTGTGGACCGCATGGTCATGACCCAGGAGATGCTCGCCTCCGGGGCACCGGTCGTTGCGGTGCTTGGCTGCTCGTTCCCCGCTTTTTTTCACTCCCTGCGTCCCGGCCAACTTGTGGCCGCCCTGAAAAGCCTCGGTTTCAGCGAAGTTCACGAAGGAGCGTACGGCGCCCGCATGATTGCCGGCGACTACCGCACGTCACTCGCCTCATCCGATCGCCCCCTGATTTCTTCACACTGCCCCGCCGTGGTCGATCTGATTGAGCGCCATTACCCGTCCCTGGTCCCGAACATCATGCCGGTCGTTTCGCCAATGATCGCCATGGGGCGTTTTATCAAGAACACCCTTGGCGAAGAAACGCGGGTGGTGTATGTCAGCACCTGCATCGCGGCGAAATTTGAAATCCAGGCCGAAACATCAGACGCTATTGATGTTGTGCTGACCTATCAGGAACTGGACAAGCTGTTCAAAAACCGGGGTATTACACCAACCGGGCTTACTGAAATGCCGTTCGACGGGGTTGATCCGGGCTCCGGACGACTTTTCACCCTCAGCGGCGGCCCTCTTAATATTTTCGATATCCCGACCGATTTCCAGAATAATGAGATAATCAGCGCCGAAGGCGAAGTGCACACCATCGGTATTATTCGCGATCTGGCCGCCGGCCTTATTTCACCGACGTTTGTCGATCTCCGTTTTTGCGACGGCGGCTGCGTTGACGGTCCGACCAGGGATAAAGAACTGCATCATTTTTTCAAGCGCAAACTGATTGTGTGCCATAACAGCGCCAAACCACCCTATAACACCGCTCCCCATTATTTGTCCCCCCAGTTACCGAAGCTGGGCCGCTCCTACTTGGATAAATCGGTTAAACTTGCTGTGCCGGGCAAGGATGACGTCAAGCGCATTCTCCATTCCACCAGTAAATTCACCCAGGGGGACGAGCTTAACTGCCGCGCCTGCGGGTACAAATCCTGTCGTGAGCACGCGGTCGCCGTTTTTCAGGGGCTTGCCGACATTGAGATGTGTCTCCCCTTCAGCATGCAGCGGATTGTTGATGAGCGTGGGCATCTCATGCAA
>Ga0007792_10000570_pt1 | contig 13220 bp, 8 predicted proteins | sample CryBogmetaGMA6M_FD_60371 | JGI IMG/M metagenome (GOLD analysis project Ga0007792, IMG submission 60371) | Freshwater microbial communities from Crystal Bog, Wisconsin, USA - MA6M | ecosystem: Environmental > Aquatic > Freshwater > Lake | place: Crystal Bog, Wisconsin, USA | collected 2009-07-06
CCACGCCAGGATCCGGCAGCAGGGGGAGTCCGACACCCAGGGCAATGGGGTCCAGAGGTGCCAGGTCCGGGGATGGGGCCGACTGGTGGAAGGGGTCGCCCTCGCCCTTTGGAACCATGGCCCCGAAGGCCGGGGGTGGCACGCCAGCTTCCGGCAGGCCGAGGGTCCGGCGGTGGATGCGGGTCGAGCCCGGGAACAGCACGTCCGCCTGGTCCAGCAGGTGGGAAGCCTCCAGCTTCTTGCCCGCCTGGGCGAGGGCCTGGGCGCTCTGCACGTACTGCATCTGCACCTGCGTGAGGCGGCCCGTGAAGCGGTGCACGGAGGCGATGGCCTCGATGATGGTGAGGTCCTCCGGGTCCAGCTCCAGGGCCCGCCGATAGGTCTCTACCGCCCGCTCGGGACTGCCACCCCGCATGAGGGCTTCTGCCTCGCGGGAGATCTGCTCGATCCGCATGCGCCGCAGGGGATCCACCTCGGTGCCCACGCCGTGGCGGATGATGTCGGGTGCGCCCACCCGGTCAAAGCTGGGGACGCCACCCACAGGACGGGGCGCCGCAATGCCGGCGTTCGGGACCACCCCCATGCCCTGCAGCTGAGTGGCCAGGCGGTCGGTCAGGGCGGCATCCCCTTCCTGGGCGGCCAGCCCGAAGGCGTTCTGGAGGGCATTCACCTGCTCCATCCGGTTGCCACTCTGGTGGGCCAGCTCCGCCAGGAGGATAAAGGCCTCGGTTCCCAGGGCATCCTTCAAGGCCGACCGCAGGCAGTTGGCGACAGTGTCCCCGCCACCGCGGCGCGCCAGCTCCCGAGCGATGGGAGCGAAGAGCCGCAGGCCTTCCTCGGCCCGATCAGCCTGCGCCAGGTTGCGCAGGGCCTTCTCGCACAGGGGCAGGGACTTCTCGGGCAGCTGCGCCACCTGGGCCAGGGCCTCCAAGGCCCGCTCGGGATGGCCGCTCCGCAGCTCGATCTCCGCCAGGGCCTCCAGCAGCTCCGGGTCCCGGGGGTTGGCTTCCAGGCCTTCCCGCAGGTGCAGAGCCGCCGCCCCATAGTCGCCTTGGATCACCCCCAGGCGGCTCTGGGTGAGAAAGACCTGGGGGGTGGAGATCATCGCCTTGGCCCGGTCCAGGATCTGGCCGGCCTCCAGGGGCATCTGCTCCATGGCCAGGGACTCGGCTACCTCCAGGTAGATCCCGGCGGCACGGTCCTTGAGACCCTCCTTGTTGTAGAGGTCCGCCAGGCGCACCTTCATCTTCAGGTTCTTGGGGTCCAGGTCGACGACCTTGTTGAACTCCTCCAGGGCCCGCTTGATGAGGCCCTTCTTCTGGAAGTGCTCGGCCACCTGCAGATGCACCCGGACCGCATCGGCCGGGCGGTTCATCTGGCGGTAGAGGTCCGCCAGGCGCTGGGCTGCATCCAGGTCCTCCGGGGCGTTCCGCACCACTTTCTGGAAGATGGCGGCGGCCCGGGCATGGAAGCCGTCCCGCTCGTAGGCGGAGGCCAGCCGCTTATGGATCTCGACCCCCTCCTTCACCCGACCCACCTGGACACAGAGGTCGCCCACCTGGTTCAGGGTGTTGAAGTCCCGGGGGCTGTCCTCGACGAGCTTCTGGAACTCCTCGATGGCTCGCTCGATCCTGCCCGCCGTCAGAAGCCGGTCGGCCTCTTTTTTCACTCTGACGCGATCAATGGCCATTCGGCAGCCTCGGGTGTCTGGCGGGGGTTCACAAGTGTAGGCGGGGCCTGGGCGTCTGGCTACCGGAAGTGCCCGCCGGTGAAGCTGTGCGGGAGCAGCTCCTCCAGCCGGTGCAGGGTCCGGGTCCGGCGGTTGGCCAGCAGGACCGGCAGGGTCCCGGCGAACTCCACCAGGGCCTGGCGGCAGGCTCCGCAGGGCGGGGTGAGCTCGGCCACGTCGGTCACCACCACAGCGGCCACCAGACCGCCCGGGGCCAGGCCTGCTGCCACTGCGGCGCTGAGGGCGCCCCGCTCGGCGCAGAGGGTGACGGGATAGGCGGCATTCTCGACGTTGCACCCGGCAAAGATCTCGCCGGTCGTCGTCAGGAGGGCGGCACCCACCTGGAAGTGGCTATAGGGTGCATGGGCATGGTCCCAGGCGCGCCAGGCGGCCTCGAGCAGGGGTGTCCAGTCCGGGGACTGGGGATCGTCGAACACGGAAGCCTCCAGACCTTTAGCTTATCGGAGGTTCGGCGCTGAGCCTGATTCCGGTCCCCCCTCACCCTGCACCAGGGCCAGAGCCTGCCAGCAGGCGGGTGCCCCCCGCACCGCCCGGAGGCCCCCGGCCCCGGCCAGCTCCAGGCGGACCTCCCGCCGCTGGATGCGGGCCTGGAGCACCGCGCCAGACAGGCGCTCCAGCTCGGCCTCAAAGGCCGGTCCCGGAGCCCAGGCTCCCAGGTCCAGCCGCAGCTCCAGACCGGCCGGGCGGTCTTCTTCGAAGGTGCGGACCCAGGGCTGCCCCCGCTGGGCGGTCCGCTTCCAGTGCATGCGTCCCGGGGGATCGCCCCGCCGGAGGGGGCGGGTCCCCAAGGGGGCACCGGTGCCCTCCCGGTCCTGGGCGCGCTGACCTTCCCCCCGCCAGGCCCCGGGCCGCAGCGAACCCACGCGGGGGTGGGGGAAGACCAGGAGGGGCTGGTCCAGTGGAAGGAAGCGGGACTTCTCCACCAGGCCGAAGGGAAACCGGGTGCGGAGCTCCAGGGAGCGGAGCGTGAGCCAGCCCCGGCGTCCAGGCCGGGCCTGGAGGACCACGGTGGCCTCCCCATCCAACCCGGCGGCCCCCAGGAAGCCGGGGTCCACCCGGGTGTCCTCCAGATCAAGGTGCAGCTCCAGGCCCCGGAGCCGGCCCCCGCCACTGTCTCGCAGACTGAGGCGGAGGCCGCCCCGGGAGCGGGCGAAGAGGCTGCCCTCCGGCACCTCCACCACCCGCAGACCCTGCAGGGCCCGACGGCTGAGGATCCCGGACACCAGGAACAGGCCCAGCATGATGGAGAAGACCAGGTAGAGCAGGTTGTTCCCTGTGTTTACCGAGAAGGCCCCTACCGCCAACAGGGCCAGCAGGTACTGGAGCCCCAGCCCCGTGAGGGACAGCCGCAGGCGTCGGTCGTTCCAGAGCCGCATGGCCACATCGCTCCGAGGGGGTTCCGGGACAGGGGAGGAGAGCCGAAGGGTAGCAGGAGGCGGCCCTGGGGCGCCCCGGGGGAGAGTGGCCCTCCTGCTAGGATGGACCTTCTCCCCAAGGCCGCCATGCTGACCCGACTCTTTCGCACCAAGTCCCTGGAGCAGCTTCAGGCCAGCGCCGAGGAGCCCGAGCACCAGCTGAAGAAGGGCCTGGGGGTCTTCGACCTCACCATGTTCGGCATTGGCGCCATCATCGGCGCCGGCATCTTCAGCTCCATTGGCACCGCCGCCGCCGGCAACGCCGCCGACGGCCGCCTGCCCGCCGGGCCCGCCCTGGTCATCAGCATCCTGGTGGTGGCCCTCATCTGCGGCTTCACGGCCCTGGCCTATGCCGAGATGGCCTCCATGATCCCGGTGTCCGGCAGCGCCTACACCTACGCCTACGCCACCCTGGGCGAGCTCATGGCCTGGATCATCGGCTGGGACCTGCTGCTGGAGTACGCCATCTCCAATGTGGCCGTGGCCATCTCCTGGGGCGACTATGCCCGCAGCTTCCTGTCCACGGTGTTCCATGTGGAGATCCCAGGCTGGCTGGGCATGGACCTGCGGGGTGCCATGAAGCTGGTGCAGGGGGTTCCAGCCATGGACCTCGGTGCCAAGGTGCAGGCCCTGGCCCAGGCCAAGGCGGGCCTCATCAACGGCGCCACGGTCTTCGCCAACTGGGACGTGGTGAAGGCTGCGCCCACCCTGGGTGGCTACCCCGTCACCATCAACCTGCTGGCGGTGGTCATCACCGGCCTGATCACCTGGCTCTGCTACATCGGCATCAAGGAGAGCGCACGGGTGAACAGCGTCATGGTGATCATCAAGGTGATCATCCTGCTGGCGGTGGTGGGCCTGGGCGTCCGCTTCATCCAGCCCAGCAACTGGCACCCCTTCGTGCCCCACGGCTGGCCCGGCATCCAGTCCGGCGCCGCCATCATCTTCTTCGCCTTCATCGGGTTCGACGCCGTCAGCACCACCGCCGAGGAGTGCCGCAACCCCGGGCGGGACCTGCCCCGGGGCATCCTCTGGTCCCTGGTGATCTGCACCGTGATCTACGCCGCCGTGGCCCTGGTGGTGACGGGGATGCTCCACTACACCCGCCTGGGTGGCATCGCCGATCCCCTGGCCTTCATCTTCACCGAGCACAAGATGGGTGGCATTGCGGCGGTCATCAGCTTTGGCGCCGTCATCGCCACCACCGCCGCCCTGCTGGTCTACCAGGTGGGCCAGCCCCGCATCTTCATGAGCATGAGCCGGGACGGCCTCCTCGCGCCCTGGTTCGGGAAGGTCCACCCCCGCTTCAAGACGCCCTCCCACGCCACCCTGCTGACCGGGGTCCTGGTGGCTGTCCCCGCCGCCCTGCTCAACATCGACGAGGTGGTGGAGCTGGCGAACATCGGCACCCTCTTCGCTTTCGTGATCGTCTGTGCCGCCGTGCTGATCCTGCGCTACCGCCGACCCGAGGCGCCCCGGAAGTTCGTGATGCCCTTCGCCTGGGTCATCGCCCCCCTCGCCATCCTGGGCTGCTTCTGGATCGCCCGGGGCCTGCCCGCGGTCACCTGGTATCGCTTCTTTGCCTGGCTGGGCCTCGGCCTGCTGGTCTACGCCCTCTACGGGGCGCGGAAGAGCCGCCTGAGCTCCGCTGCCACGCCCTCCTAGCGGCGGAGTCGCTCATGTTTACCGGACTCATCAGACACCTGGGAACCCTGGAAGCCCGCACCTCCCGGTCGGGCGGCGCCCGCCTGCGCATCGCCGCCCCGGCCGACCTGCTGGCCCGCGCTGAGCTGGGCTCCAGCATCGCCGTGAACGGCGCCTGCCTCACCAGCGTGGCGGCGGACGGCCGCGGCTGGGAGGCGGATCTCAGCGAAGAGACCCTCGCCAAGACCACCCTGGGCCGCCTCTCTCTGAGCGCCACCCTGCACCTGGAGCCGGCGCTGCGCGTGGGTGATCCCCTGGACGGCCACCTGGTGGCGGGCCACGTGGACGGCGTGGGCCACCTGCTGGAGCGCCCCACGGGCGAAGGCCTCTGGCGCTTCGCCATGCCCGCCGAGCTGGCCCCCATGACCGCACCGAAGGGATCGATCGCCGTGGATGGCATCTCCCTGACGGTGGTGGACTGCGGCCCCGACTGGTTCACCGTGGCCCTCATCCCGGAGACCGTCACCCGCACAGCGCTGCAGACCATGCGCCCCGGTGCCCCCGTGAACCTGGAGGCCGACCCCATCGGCCGCTTCGTGGCCCGCGCCCTGGCCCTGCGCAGCACCGACGAGAAGCTGACCCGCTTCGCCCAGGGCGGCTGGGGGCACTAGGCCGGGGAGCTCTCGCCAGCCGCAGAGTAAGGGCCTATCTGCGCCATCTGCGTCATCTGCGGTTCCGTCTTTGAGTCAGCCCCTAGGCGCCCACAGGGTGTCGGGTACGCCGGCCACGGCGTTCTCGGCGCGGGCCAAGGCGAAGAGCCAGTCGCTGAGGCGGTTCAGGTAGGCCACCACCGCCGGGTCGATGGCTTCCGCCTCGGCCAGGGCCACCGCCTCGCGCTCGGCGCGCCGGCAGACCGTGCGGGCCAGGTGGGCATGCGCAGAGCCCGGGGTGCCGCCGGGTAGCACAAAGGCCGTCATGGGCGGCGCCAGGGCGGTGAGGCGATCGATGTCTAACTCCATGGCCGCCAGCTCCCAGGTGGGGCGGCTCATGTGGGCCCCCAGCAGGTCCTGCTTGGCGGCGGGCGTGGCGAGGATGGCCCCCAGCACGAAGAGGTCGTGCTGGAGGCGCTGCAGGCAGGCCTCATCGGCGCAGGCGGGGGTCGCATGGAGGCGCAGGACCCCCAGGACACTGTTCAGCTCATCCAGGGTGCCGTAGGCGGCCAGCCGCAGGTTGGACTTGCTCACCCGGTCCCCCCCGAAGAGCCCGGAGGAGCCGTCATCGCCGGTGCGCGTGTAGAGCTTCATGGGGACCTCGCTTCGATGGCTACAGCAACGACTGCACGAGACACCGCAAGCCCACTTTACGATGACTCGGGGAAGGTGTCCCGGCTGATGGCCTTGCCACCTGCCCTCAGGCCCACCCCAGCGCGGGGTAGGATGGAGGGCGATGACGGGCGACAGCCCTCCAGGGGGTTCCATGCAGGTGCGCTGCGAGCAGATCGCCACAGACTTGAAGCCGCTGTTCCCCCAGACCCGGGGGGACCTGCAGACCCTCGTCCAGCGGGCTGTGCCCCCGGAACGGGGCGATGCCCAGTCCCTGGTCTTCGCCGCCGATGCGGCCATGCTCCAGACCGCCCTGGCGGCGGGAGCCGGGGCCATCGTGCTGCCCCTCAAGCTGGAGGGCCTGATCCCTGCGGGTGCCACCCCGACCTTCCTGCTCACACCGGCCCTGAAGCTGGCCATGGCCCAGGTCCTGCAGCGCTACTTCGACGAGGCCCGAGCCAAGTTCGGGCCGGTGCCCACCGTGGATCCCAGGGCCTTCGTGGCCCCGGATGCCGTGCTGGGCGAGGGGGTGGGCATCGCCGCAGGGGCCTTCGTGGGCCGCCGGGTGGTCATCGGCCCAGGGTCCCTGATTGGCCCGGGCTGCGTCCTCGAGGACGACGCCCGCATTGGTGCGAACACGCTGCTCCATGCCCTGGTCTTCGTGGGCCAGCGCTGCCAGGTGGGCGACCGCTGCGAGATCCACCCCCACACCACCCTGGGCAGCGACGGCTACGCCTACGCCCAGGATGAGGCAGGGCACCACCACAAGGTCCCCCAGCTGGGCAGCGTGGTGGTGGAGGACGATGTGGAGATCCAGGCCAACTGCGCCATCGATCGCGCCGCCTTCGACGAGACCCGCATCGGCCAGGGCACCAAGATCGACAACCTCTGCCACATCGCCCACAACTGCCGCATCGGGAAGCATGTGCTGCTCACGGGCGGCTTCTTCGTGGCGGGCTCCAGCACCGTGGGCGACCACTGTGCCACCGGGGGTCGAACCACCCTCACGGACCACGTCAACGTCTGTGCCGGCGTGCAGCTGGGCGGCCTCAGCGCCGTCACCAAGGATGTCACCGTGCCCGGCGTCTACAGCGGCTATCCCCTGCAGCCCATCAAGAACTTCCTGCGCACCACCAGCACCCTGGCCCACCTCCCCGACATGCGCCGCCGCCTGGCCGATCTGGAAGCCAAGCTCCAGCGCCTCGAAGCCGCCGCTGGCACCACCCCAGGCACGAAGGACAAAAGCTAGATCCACAGATTCCACAGATTCCGCTGAAGGCTTTTTGTGCCCTTTGTGTTCTTTGTGGTTAATCGCTTTTTGGCTTTTCTCTGCGGTTTCCTGTTTTCGATCCGGCGAGAAGGCTAGGCCCCGCCGCGCGCCCGGCTCCAGGCGGCGGTGTCGGCGCGCCAGTCCTTCAAGGCGGACTGGCCCCCGGCATCGAGGATGCCCCGGGCCTCGGCTTCGGCTGCCAGCACCTCGAAGGAGCTGAGCACAGAGAGGCCCACGGCCGCATCCCGGAAGGCCGCCTCGGCCTGGGGCAGGCCATAGCTGAAGAGGGCGAGCACCACGGGCACCTCGGCGCCCTCGGCCCGCAGGGCATCTGCACACCTCAGGCTGGACATGCCGGTGGAGATGAGGTCCTCGATGAGCACCACGCAGTGGCCCTTGGCCAGGGGCCCTTCCACCTGACGGCCCATGCCGTGGTTCTTGGGGGTGGGTCGCACATAGGCCATGGGCAACTGCATGCGGTCAGCCACCATGGCCGCCCAGGGCACCCCGGCCGTGGCCGCCCCGGCAATGAGCGTGGGCTGGTGAGCCGCCGCCCCCTGCACCAGCGCTGCCACGATCTGGCCGCGCACCTCCGGGTGCCCCAGCAGCTGCCGGTTGTCGCAGTAGATCGGCGACTTTAAACCACTCGCCCAAGTGAACGGCGCCAGCGGCTGCAGCCGCACCGCACCCACCTCCAACAAACAAGCCGCAAGATCACGCGCAGAGAGTGTCGTCGACATGGGCTACCCCTTCACCACGATGCTCACCAGCTTGCCGCCGGGCGGCAGGACGACCTTGATGATCTCTTTGCCGGCCAGGTGGGACTGGGCCTCGGGGCAGGCCAGGGCGGCGCTGCGGCGGTCTTCTTCAGTGGCCGAGGCCGGCACGGTGACGCGGCCGCGGACCTTGCCGTTCACCTGCACCACCACCAGCACCTCGTCCGCCTGCAGCAGCGCGGGGTCGGCGGCGGGCCAGGTGGCCTTCATGCAGAGGCCCTCATGGCCCAGCTGGTTCCAGAGCTGCTCGGCGAGGTGCGGCGCCACGGGCGACATCATGCGCACGAAGGCGTCCAGGGCGTGCTGCAGGACGGCGCCGCGGTGGGGGGCCGAGGCAGGCAGATCCGCCAGGGCATTGGAGAGCTCCATGAGACCCGAGACCACGGTGTTGAACTGGTAGCGCCGCTCCAGGTCATCCGTGAGGCGGGCGATGGTCTGGTTCAGCTTGATGAGGAGGGTCTTCTCCTCGGCGCTGAGCTGGTCCTTGGCGGGCAATGGGTCGGCGCAGACGCCATGGTCATCCACCATGCGGGACACGCGCTTGAGGAAGCGGGTAGCCCCCTCGATGCCCTCGAAGCCCGTCCAGTCGATCTCCTTCTCGATGGGCGCCGCGAAGATCATGAACAACCGCAGGGCATCGGCCCCATAGCGGGAGATCACCGCGTCGGGGTCCACGATGTTGCCCTTGGACTTGCTCATCTTCGAGCCGTCCTTCAGCACCATGCCCTGGCAGATGAGCTTCTGGAACGGCTCGGGGCCGCTGGCCAGGCCCAGGTCCCGCAGGACCTTGTAGAAGTAGCGGGCGTAGATGAGGTGCATGGTGGCGTGCTCGATGCCACCGACGTAGAGGTCCACGGGACTCCAGGCGTCGCACTCAGCCTTGGCGAAGGGCAGCTCCGTGTTGGCGGGATCCAGGTAGCGCAGCCAGTACCAGCTGCTGTCCACGAAGGTGTCCATCGTGTCCGTCTCGCGCCGGGCAGCCTTGCCACAGCTTGGACACTGCGTGTCCAAGAAGGAAGGACAAGTCGTCAAGGGAGAGGGGCCAACGCCGTGGAAGGCCACATCCTCGGGGAGGCGCACGGGCAGGTTCTCGGGCTTCTCGGGGACCACGCCACAGGTGTCGCAGTGCACCGTCGGAATGGGTGTGCCCCAGTAGCGCTGGCGGCTGAGCCCCCAGTCCTTCAGCTTGTAGGTGGTGGTGCGCTCGGCGCGGTCGCCCAGCTTGGCGATCATGGCCGTGACAGCCTCCTCGCTCTTCAGGCCCGTGAACTCGCCGCTGTTCACCAGGGTGCCCAGGTCCCAGGCGGACTCGGACTCGATGACCTTGGGGATGGCCAGGCCGTACTTCTGGGCGAACTCGAAGTCGCGCTCATCGTGAGCAGGCACGCCCATGACCGCGCCGGTGCCGTAGTCCATGAGCACGTAGTTGGCCGCAAAGACCGGGACCTTCTCGCCGGTGAAGGGATGGATGGCCGAGACGGCGGAGCGGTGGCCCAGCTTCTCGTCGCTGGTGAGGCGCTCCTCGCGGCTCAGGGCCGCCACCTGGTCGCAGAAGGCCTTCAGGGCGGGATCCGTCTGGGCGGCCTGCTCGATGACCGGGTGCTCGGTGCTGAGGGCCATGAAGGTCACGCCGCAGAGGGTGTCCAGGCGGGTGGTGAACACCTCCACCTGCTCGCCCGTGTCCAGGTCGAAGGCCATGCGGGCCCCCTCGGAGCGGCCGATCCAGTGGCGCTGCATGGTCTTTACGTTCTCGGGCCAGTCCAGGCCGTCCAGGCAGGCCAGCAGCTCATCGGCGTACTTGGTGGTCTGGAAGAAGTACTGCTCCAGGGGCTTCTGGGTGACCGGATGGCCCGTGCGCTCGTCCTTGCCGTCCACCACCTGCTCGTTGGCCAGCACGGTGCCCAGGGCCTCGCACCAGTTCACGGTGCGGTTGGCGCGGAAGACATCGCCGCGCTCCCACATCTTCAGGAAGAGCCACTGGTTCCACCGGTAGTAGTCGTCCTGGAAGCTGGCGACCTCGCGCTCCCAGTCGTAGCTGATGCCCATCTTCTGGATCTGCCCCTTCATCTCCTCGATGTTGGCGCGGGTCCAGATGGCGGGGTGGATGCCGTGCTTGATGGCAGCGTTCTCCGCCGGCAGGCCGAAGCTGTCCCAGCCCAGGGGGTGCATGACCTCGTAGCCCTGCATGCGGCGAAAGCGGGCCGTGACATCGCCCAGCGTGTAGTTGCGCACATGGCCCATGTGGATGCGACCGCTGGGGTAGGGCAGCATCACCAGCATGTAGAAGGTCTTGGAGTCCGGCAGCAGGTCGGCGGCGCGCTTGGCGCGGAAGGCGCCGGCATCGACCCAGCGGCGCTGGATCTCGGGTTCCTGGGTCAGGGGCGTAAAGGGCATGGCGAGGACTCCACTGGAACCCTCAAGTCTACTAGGAAAGGGCCTAAGTACCGAGGTTGCACCCCTCAAAGGCCCGCCAGCCCTACACTGGACAGGCCCCGCGCGGCCCCCTTCCAACCCAGCGAAAGCTCCGCATGCCCCCCTCTCCAGACCCCGCAGCCATCTCCGGAGCGCCCCCACGCCTGCTGCAGGCCTGCTTCGAGGCAGCCGCCGCCCGCTGGCCCGACGGCTTGGCCGTGGACGTCCCCCCGGGCCCCGGCCGGGCCCTGCGGCAGACTGCGACCTATGCGGAGCTGGCGGCCCGCGCCCACACCCTGGCGGCCCTGCTGCGGCCCAGGCTGACCCGCGATGCCATCGTGGCCCTCCACCTCAGCCGGGACACGCCGGACCTCTACGCCGCTCAGCTGGCGGTTCTCTTTGCGGGCGGCGCCTGGACCTGCATCGACCCCGCCTTCCCGGACGACCAGGTGCAGGCCATCCTCGACGACGCCGCCCCCGCCGCTGTCCTGGCGGATGCCGCCGGGGTGGCTCGGCTGCGTGCCCTGCGCCCCGGCACGGACCTCGTGGTGGACACCGCCGCCTACCTGGCAGTGACCCCGGCGGCAGCGCCCCTTGCCCCTGCCCCCTGGCAGGATGACCAGAGCCTGGCCTACCTCATCTACACCTCCGGCACGACAGGCAAGCCCAAGGGCGTGATGATCCAGCAGGCGGGCATCACCAGCCTCGTGGTGGGCGACCTGGCCGAGTTCGGCCTGGGCCCCGGTGACCGCGTGGCCCAGGGCTCGTCGGCCGCCTATGACTCCTCCGTGGAGGAGAGCTGGCTGGCCCTGGCCTCAGGCGCCACGGTGGTGGTCATGGACGATGCGGCCGCCCGCCTGGGGCCTGACCTCGTGCCCTGGCTCCAGGCGGAGCGCATCACGGTCTTCTGCCCGCCCCCGACCCTGCTGCGGGCCACGGGCTGCGAGGATCCCAGCACCGCCCTGCCGGACCTAAAACTTCTCTACGTGGGCGGCGAGGCCCTGCCCCAGGACCTGGCCGACCGCTGGGGCCAGGGCCGGCGGCTGGTGAATGGCTACGGCCCCACGGAGTGCACCGTCACCGCTCTGCGCACGGACATCCTCCCGGAGCGTCCCATCACCATCGGCCAGCCCGTTCCAGGCCTGCACGCCTGGGTGCTGAGCGAGGCCCTGGCCGAGGTGCCACCCGGCCAGCCCGGCGAGCTCTGCATCGGCGGACCTGGCCTGGCCCGCGGCTACCGCAATGACCCCGAGGCCACGGCCCTGAAGTTCATCGAGCACCCCGCCTTCGGCCGCATCTACCGCACGGGAGATCTGGGGCTCCGAGGACCTGACGGCGCTCATCACTACCTGGGCCGCAGGGACAGCCAGGTGAAGCTGCGGGGCTACCGCATCGAGCTGGAGGCCATCGAAGCCCGCCTGGTGGAGCACATGGGGGTGCGGGCCGCCGCCTGCTGCGTCCAGGGCGAAGGGCCCCGCCAGACCCTGGTGGGGTTCTTTGTGCCGGAGGACCCCGGCATCGTCCCCCTGGGAGAGCACCTCAAGGCCTGGCTGCGGCTCAGCCTGCCGACCTACATGGTGCCGGGGCACCTGGCGCCGCTGGTGGAGCTGCCCATCACCGTGGGCGGCAAGCTGGACCGCCGCCGCCTGCCCCAGGTCCGCACCGCCGGCGAGGCCCTGGAACCCGGCGAGCCTCCCCGTGACGCCACAGAGGCCGCCCTGGCCCGCACCTACCGGGATGTTCTGGCCCTGGCGGCGGACGCCCCCATCCACGCGGACTTCTTCAACGACCTGGGCGGCGACAGCCTGAGTGCGGCCATGGTGGTCTCCCTCCTGCGGGATGACCCGGCCACCGCCGCCGTCACCGTGCGCGACCTCTACGAGGCCCCCACCATCGCCGAGCTGGCCCCCCGCCTCCAGGCCTCCCGGCGGGCGGGCGGAGAATCACCGGCGGACGGCGCGTCCCCCCGGCGCACTCAGGCCGACCCGCCGGGGCCTGCCCTGGCACTCCACTCCCTCTGCCTGCTGGCCACCCTGGCCCTGGGTGCACCACTGACCTACCTCCTCACGTTCAAGCTGCTGCCCGCCCTGGCCCAGCGCCTGGGTCTGGTCCCCCTCCTCCTGCTGGCGCCCCTGCTCTCGGCCCTGGGCCTGGCCCTGTGGGCGCCCCTCTCCCTGGCTTACGCCGTCCTGGTGAAGCACCTCCTCATCGGCCGCTACCAGCCCCTCTCAGCTCCGGTGTGGGGCAGCTTTCACACCCGCAACTGGATGGTGCAGCAGGCGGTGCGGCTGGTGCCCTGGGCCCTGCTCACGGGCACGGGCCTGCACGCCGCCGCCCTGCGGGCCCTGGGGGCACGCGTCGGCAAGCGGGTGCACATCCACCGGGGGGTGCTGCTGCTGCGGGGTGGCTGGGACCTCCTGGACATTGGCGATGACGCCACCCTGAGCCAGGACGTGGCGCTGCAGCTGGTGGACCTGGCCGCTGGCCAGATTCAGGTGGGGCCCATCGCCATCGGTGCGGGTGCCACGCTGGAGGTGCGCGCCAGTGTGGACGCCCACACCGAGGTCGGGGCCGGAGCCTGCCTCACCGCCCTGTCCCACCTCTCCACCGGCAGCCGCATCCCTGCGGGTG
>Ga0007792_10000571_pt1 | contig 13220 bp, 9 predicted proteins | sample CryBogmetaGMA6M_FD_60371 | JGI IMG/M metagenome (GOLD analysis project Ga0007792, IMG submission 60371) | Freshwater microbial communities from Crystal Bog, Wisconsin, USA - MA6M | ecosystem: Environmental > Aquatic > Freshwater > Lake | place: Crystal Bog, Wisconsin, USA | collected 2009-07-06
CTTACCGATAGAGACAAGATTGTCGTCGAAGCTAAAGCGAAACTTCTTGGGCTGCAAATTGAAGAACAAGAACTTTTAACCAAATACAAAGCAGATAACCCGCTGGTCATGAAAATTCGGAGTGAGTTAGAATTAGTGACTCGCTTCCTGAAAGAACAAGAAGTTGAAATTATGACCAAGGTAAAATCTGGAAACGTACTTTACCAAGAGGCCGAGAAGCAGATAATTGTCACTGAAGCAGACCTAAGTTCACAACAGGCCAAGGCGGCAATTCTTGAACAGCAATTGGATGTAGCCGATAGTGAGTTAAAGAATCTTGCTTTGCAGGAAAAAGAGCTTACCAGCCTCAAACGTGACCGAGATGCTAACGAGAAGAATTATAAAACCTATCTTGATAAATTCGAGGAAGCCAAACTCACCGATGAAATGAATCGTCAGAAAATGGCAAGCGTTACCGTTATCAATCCGGCAAATATCCCTGTAAAACCTATCAAACCGAAAAAGGCATTGAATATTATTCTTGGAATCATCTTTGGTATGGTAACCGGAGTTAGCCTGGCTTTTTTACGCGAATACACATCACAAGGTATCTCGACACCAACACAAGCAGAAAAGCGTTTGGGTCTTAAAGTGATTGCCTCTATTCCGTATAAATACCTAAAATGATTTTGATACGGATTTAAAAAGCATAATAAGACAATTACATGAAGATCTATTTCACATAGACTCGTTGACGATATTAAAGACACAATACTTTGGAATTAATTATGAGAATAGCCTATATTGGATTACGTGGGGTACCCGCAAACTACAGTGGCATAGAGAGAGCTGTGGAAGAAATTGGATCAAGGCTAGTACAAAATGGGCACGAGGTTACCGTTTATTGCATGAACAGTGCTTATATTGATCGCGTTCAGGTATATAAAGGTATGAATCTTCGTTATGTATCAACCATTCCTAGCAAAAACCTTGAGATGCTGATCTACAGCCTAATTTCATCAATGACTAGCTGCTTTCAGAACTATGACATAGTTCATTTCCATGCTCTCGGCCCGGCTGTGATGTCTTTTTTACCAAAATTTTTAGGACGAAAAACCGTGGTGACTATTCATGGCCTAGATTGGAAAAGAGAGAAATGGGGGGGCGCAGCCAAAGTTTACCTCAAATTAGGTGAAAAGGCAGCCTGTCTGTTTCCGCACACGACAATTGTTGTGTCAGAGTCGCTACGGAATTATTTCAAGACCAGATATGGTAGAAACACGGAATATATCCCGAACGGAGTTGCTCTTCAAACACCACATCCGCTTAAAGATACAAGACGGTTTGGTATTGAGGAAGCAAGGTATATTCTTTTTGTTGCCCGGCTAACGCCAGAGAAGAATGTTCACCAGTTGATTGAAGCGTTTCAAGAAATTCCAACGGATTTTAAATTGGTAATTGTTGGAAGCGCCGGTCATCTTGATGACTATCAACTTATCCTCCAGAGATTAGCTGATAATGATTCTCGAGTAATTTTAACTGGCGCCCAACATGGCGAAACACTTGCTGAACTCTTTTCCAACGCTTATTTGTTTGTTTTACCGTCTGCACTTGAAGGCCTACCCATTGCTTTGCTAGAGGCCATGTCATTCGGTATACCTGCCCTGGTAAGCGATATACCAGAGAATTTGGAGGTGATAGACAATGGGGGTGAAAGGTGTGGATTTACTTTTAAGGTTGGAAGCGTTGAGAGCCTGAGGAATACTTTAGCCTCTGTTTTGGAACAGGGCGATGACGTGAAAAAAATAGGCTCGAAGGGGCAATCCTTGGTGGCGAGTAAGTATAACTGGGACATTGTGGCCGAACAAACTGAACGCGTGTACATGGATCTCTTGCAGTAACAGAAATATGCCCTTTTGAGGCTAACAACAATAAGCCCTCCGGTTTTTTCTGGGGATGATTTAATACTCACTTAATTGAACTGTCTAATGTGTGGAATCGCTGGATTAATGACATATTCTGGAATCTGTATATCCGACCGTCTGCTAGACAGTATGGTACAGAGCATTGCCCATCGCGGGCCTGACGATGCCGGAATATACATTTCGAAGAACCGGTCAGTTGGACTCGGTAGTCGACGCTTGTCGATACAAGATCTCTCGCCTGCCGGTCACATGCCCATGGCGAGTAGCAACAAACGGATTTGGGTCGTCTTCAACGGGGAGATTTACAATTTTCGGTCATTACGGTCTAATCTAATACAGCGTGGTTATCAGTTTCGATCGGGATCAGATACCGAAGTACTCATACACGCTTATGAAGATAAGGGCTTATCGTTCCTTGACGACCTTGAGGGCATGTTTGCAATCGCTCTTTGGGATGAAACGAAAGGAATACTTTTGTTAGCCCGTGATCGGCTTGGTGAAAAGCCTCTCTATATTTCAGATTATGACGGGATGCTGCGTTTTGCTTCCGAGGCAAAATCCATACTCCAGGATACGCAAATTCCCCGTACCTTGGACGTAGAGGCTTTAAACCAGTATCTCACATTCGGTTTTGTTCAGCCACCACGGACGATGTTCCAACATATTTCAAAACTTGCTCCCGGACAGCAACTTATTGTGTTCTCTGACGGTCGCAGAGAACTGAGCCAATACTGGACACCTATTTCAAATGCAGATGAAATACTTCGTGTACGCTCACTTTCCTTTGCTGAGCAAGTCACAGAAGTGCGTGCCCAACTTGAACGCTCTGTCGAAGACTGTCTTGTCGCTGACGTACCAGTTGGAGCCTTCCTTAGCGGTGGGGTGGATAGCAGCGCAGTGGTCACGATCATGTCCAAAAAGATGGGGCGAAAGGTCGAGTGTGTGAATGTCTCCTATACCGATCCTGACTGTGACGAATCGGTATTTGCGCGTCAGGTGGCGGAACTTACCGGCGCACATTTGCACCAAGTGAGAGTCTCGCCTAGTGATGCTGAAGACGCCCTGTCGGATTCCATTTACCACTTGGACGAGCCTATTGCGGATCCTGCCTGCGTCAATACATACATTGCATCACGCTATTTCCGCTCGATAGGTGTACCTGTCGCTCTCGTTGGAGAAGGTGCCGATGAGCTTTTTCTCGGTTATCCCTCTTACCTCCGACAAAATCGAATAAAGCCACTCTGGTCGCTTACGCAATATTTGCCGCACTCTCTAAGGGAATTTGCCTGTGCGTTTATATCTCCAATATTAGATCCGTTGGGACTCACTATACATCGCGATTTGTTGCGCAGGATGGTGCAAGGTGAGTCGCTGTTCCTCAGTACGGATCCCTCTTTCCCGGATTATGACAAGGCCCGGCTTGTTGGCGGGGAATTACTCAAGCTGGTTCACATGCGTCCATCCGCTTCGGTTACTCAAGGAATGCGCGGCTGTGAGAACGGCCTACTCGAAGGGGATTTTCTTTCACAAATAAGCCTAGCAGAAACACGTATGCGGATGGCTGAGCAATTACTTATGCGTGTGGATAAACTCTCAATGGCGCACTCAATCGAAATTCGCGCACCGTTTCTCAACTGGCGGCTAGCGAATTTTGCGCTGGCACTGCCTGGTAACTTGCGTGCTTATGGCAGCGTCCCAAAGGGTCTTCTAAAGGCTGCGCTTGCTGGTTTGGTGCCAGAGCAAATTCTGAATAGACCAAAAATGGGCTTCAGTACTGAAGTTCCACTTTGGTTTCAAACCTGGGCTGGCGATAGACTGCTTGATAGGATGAAAAACAGTGACTTGTTCGAAAGCGGTCTACTCTCAGCCGCTGAAGTCCATCGCCTACTATCCGAACATAGATCCGGTCGGCGGTTGCATCACCCGAAACTTTGGAATATCCTTTGCCTTATCGAGTGGTATGAGCAATACGGACTGAGTATAGCCGAAACTAAGCAATCTACACCGATATGAAGATTCTAGCTTCTCTTCCAGATTCAGCATTTGCAGGCAGTTGTATTACTGTAATACAGCAGTACCCATCGAGTGAACCCAATGCCGACCCATTTGCAGAACGTATGCTCAGCACCTATCTTCTTTACACGCCTGCGCTCTGGGCATTGGGTTTGCTGACACCGCTTGGCGCGTGCCTGCTCCTGACTCTAGTTTGCAGAAACGCCTGCTGGAAAAAATTTGGACTGGTAGTCTGGGCCTGGTGGCTGGTCGGCGTTATGCAAGCGGTGTCTGTTATGGTGAATTGGGTAGATACAGACTTGCCCATCGGGGAGCTGTTATACAAGATGGTTGGGGCGCATGTGACGGGATGGTTTTTCATAGGTGCCGCAATCGGTGTAGGCAAGACCTATGGATTGGCATCTCCTCGCGTGGCGCGTGCAGTTTGTGTTTTGGGGCTTTATTTGCTGGCGTTTGGTCTTGTTTCCATGATTATAGGAATGGTGTCAGGAATGGACAGACTGGATGTGCCGTCACCGCTAGCATTGCTGTTTCCAGGCAATTTATCGTTCGTTAATAACTCTCTGACGATGCGTTTCTTTGTCAGTGAGGAAACCTTTAACAGTACTATTCCACGTTTGATTCTTTTTTACCCTTGGTCTGTTTGTCTTGGTTTTGCGGCAATCGCTGTTTTTATGATTGCCCTAGAGGAACCAGAGCCATCCTGGCGACTGATTGGCTTATCAGGCGGACTGATCGGACTTATAGGTAGTATGAGCCGAGCAAGTATCGTGGCGTTCCTAGTTGTGGGCACAGTCTATGGTTGGCAGCGCATCCAAAAAACCTACCGGTGGGCTGGAATAGCTCTAGTCAGTAGCGCATGCACCTTGCTGTTGGTAATGGATGCGCCGGTACTCGATATTATCTTGGGTACGGCCACTTCTGTGACAGAAGTGCGGGAAGGCTCATCAGAAGCCAGGCAACTGGGTTACGAAGAAAGCTGGAGTGGTTTTTTGCAGTCCCCAGTCTTAGGTTACGGATGGCCGGGAGATCCGCTGAGCGAAACCATTCCTATGTTCGTTGGTAGTCATTCCACCGTTTATGGAGTGCTGTATACTGGGGGACTAATTACGTTCTTACCCTTTTGTTTCGCTATGTTAACAACTGTTTTTGCTGTAACTCTGCGTGCATTGACTGGGCAGCAAAGTCTTGCTGCCCAGTCAATCGCTTTTACTCTCATGATTCTTTGTTACGGTGAAGGAATTTATAGCTTTGCACTGCCAACATTGTTCGCGTTTTGTTGGCTCGGCGGAGGCTTGAGTTCTATCGACAACTTGACAAATGTGAGTCAACATGCAAAATAGCTTTACCAACCCTATATCATGTCAATCCAACATTCGGAGTACATTTCGACTGCGCATTGCCCAAATATTTGACTTGTCGGATGCACAGGGACGCATCAAGTCCATGGAAGGGCTACGGGGGGTTGCGATTTTAATCGTGTTTCTATGCCATTTCGATGTACTGATAGTAAAAAATCTTTCTGTACAACACTTCTTCTCAGTAACCTCAGCTACCATTGGGCGAGTTGGTACCGCAGGCGTCGATTTGTTCTTTGTGCTAAGCGGCTTTCTTATCTATAGGGCAGCACTTCGGCCAAATCTACGCTATTTCGATTTCATTTCCCGACGAATGCGCCGAATTTATCCTGCGTTCCTGGTTGTGCTTGCCTTTTATATCGTCGTAAGTTACTTAATGCCTTCTTTATCCAAAATTCCTGCAGAACCGACAGCTGCAGCTGGATTCTTATTAATGAATCTATTGTTTCTTCCAGGATTTGTGAACGTGAACCCGATCGTATCCGTTGCCTGGTCACTCAGCTATGAATGGTATTTCTATCTAAGCTTACCGCTATTCATACAGGGATTTAAACTTTACAGTTGGTCGCCTAGATGGCGCATAATTTTTTTTGTGACCTTGCCCTTAGTTTATATTAGCTTCAGCTTAATGGCACCTACTATTGGAGCAATACTCTCTTGGCCCATTGAACGTACACATGTACGTCTAGTTATGTTTGTTTGTGGTATGCTCATTTCAGAGTTAATTGAAGTTCCAAAATTTGTCGACCGGGTTAAAAATAACAACTGCGCTATTCTCGTAATTTGCATCATTGGGTTATTAAGCCTATTTGTACTTGAATTTACCTGCTTGGATTGGCAGCTTCAGCCCGAGCTTATCCCCTTCTGGTTCGAGCCTACACGCACGACATTACTGTTCATTTCGTGCGTCTTTCTCACCTTGTCTGCATTTTTCGGAAATGGGTTTCTGACGAGAATATTCAGTACTTCTTTCTTACGCGGTCTAGGAAACATTAGTTACTCATTCTATCTTGTACATACCATTCCACTAAATATTATGAAAATGTTTATAGTCAAGACTGGATTAGGCACCTCATTCCCAATTTTAACCTATACTCTATGTCTTCCTATCGCGTTTGTGGCAGCTATCTCAGCGGCGCTCCTTATGTATCTTTTAATTGAAAAGCCTTTCTCGCTCCATCGGAGCAAAAGTAAAGCTAATGTAGGGCATGCTGCATGTTAAGCAAAGTTACTGTAGAGGGGACTGAGCATGTGGCACCTACCCTATCTGTGATCATACCAGCATTCAACGTTCAAGACTTTATTGCTGCTACGATTGAATCCGTGCTGTCTCAGTCGTTTCGAGATATGGAAGTAATTGTTGTCGATGATGGATCCACTGATACCACCTTGCAGGTGATTACCGGATTTCAAGATCCGCGAATCAGGGTGATTCATAAAGAAAATTGTGGACTCTCCGCAGCGCGAAACACCGGCATCCGAGTAGCTCAGGGAAGATACATCGCGTTGCTTGATGGCGATGATGTCTGGTTTCCTGGATATGCCGAACGTCACGTTGCAGCAATGGAATCAGATTCATATATAGGCATTACACACAGCTACCTGGCCTATATCGACGAAGCAGGCAAAAAGACGGGGCAGTTGCTGATTACACGGAAAAGCAGGGTAACATTGACGGAAATGATCATTAGGAATCACCTCAATAGCCAGGTTGTGGTTCGCCGAGAGTGCTTTGCGGAAGCCGGTCTGTTTAATGAGGAGCTTCGAGCATGTGAAGATCATGAGATGTGGGTGCGTATTCTCCACAGAACCAGGTTCCAAACTATTTTAATTCCAGCTGTTCTTTGTGGCTATCGTGTCCGTACCGACAGCCTTACTATGCAATTTGATCACCAGATCGCGAATGCTCTCAAAGTTGTAGATATATTTAAGCAGGAAATCGGCATTTCATTGCGCCTTCAAAGGCGGAGTCTTGCGGAAGTTTATCGGATCTGTAGCAGAAAGGCACTCTCAAATGGACAAAAGCGAGATGCAGCGCATTTGATGGTTGAAGCATTACAACAGTCTCCATGGCTTGTTTTTACGGATATAAGGGCGTTCGGAACCTTCTGTCTCGTAATGCTAGAGTTTGTCTTACCAGAACGCATAAGGCGAGTTCCGTATGAGTGTGTGCACCGACTAATGCAAGTCGTATACCGGCAATTGATCAGCAAGAAATCGTAGGTGGGAGACTCATGAACTTAGTCCAAAATTTTCACTGGACACCTTCCGGTCGGAACAGCTTGTTACTATTGTTGGCACGAGTCATTCAGATGGCGAACGGGTTTGTGCTCTCTATTATTTTAGTGAAGTTATTTGGTCTTCACGAAGTGGGAACCTATACTGTAGCCACTGTTGCCATGTCATCCCTATCGCTTATCTGCGGTGCTGGCCTTAACTATTCCCTTCCACGGGAACATTTGTCAAACCATGAGCGCAACACTGTTGCTCTGTGGTGCGCCGTCTACCTTATCGTTCCAAGTAGCACCATAGTTGCGGTATATGCTGTCGTAATGGCACACCATACTAATGAAATATTTGAAATTGCACTGTTTGCCTTAGGCGGTTACTTCTTCGGCCAGACGAATGTGCTAAACACGCTGCTACTGCTGAATAATAGAATACATTGGAGTATTTTTACACCGCTTATGAACTCCGTCGGCATGCTAATAGCGGCATTAATGACAGACACTCTCATGGCATTTGCTGCGGTATTGCTCATCACGCGAACATTGGCCAATGCCTGCCTGTTCGCACGACTTAACTATTCCCGAGTTACCGCGACCGCAGCTCTCCGATTTGTTTGGAAAGGCCTCAAGTATTCATTGATGGATATGATTGCCATGCTCTCTGAACAGACTGCCACTTTGATATTGGCTAATTTTCTCACGCGTGCAGAAGTTGGTCTGTTTGGATTATGCCAGCAGTTACTGGCAGCATCGGACACCCCTGGCTGGTCTGTCATTCAGTCTCATTATCCAGAACTGGTAAAAAACGAGCTAGGTTTAGCGAAATCCCTACGTCGTAATCTGGTGATGCTCTCAATCCTGATGGCTATACTGTTAGGTTTTGGCAGCTATATTCTCGGCATATACGTCTACAAAATACCGTCTTTAGACATTATGATGTTGGTGCTTGCACTATCGGTACCCTGGCGTTACTTGAATAATTTCTATGACCAAGTACTTCGCGCAAGTGGAAGGGTTCGTGCTTGTACGCGTCTCGCGATGCTGAAATTTGTACTATCCATAATGATCTCTCTACTGTCTGTTGCCTATTGTGGCGTATGGGGTGCCGTGTTTGGCCTGGCTTTCCTCTCTATCCTCTCAAGCCTGTTATATGGTATTAAAGCAACCTCACTTGTTGGAGTCCAAAAATAATATGTCACCTCTCCTTAGTATTATCATCCCCGCGTTTAACGTGGAGCAATTTATCGAGCAAGCCATTTGTTCTGCACAGAATCAAACTCTCAAAGATATTGAGATTATCGTCGTCGACGACAACTCTACAGATGGCACCCGGACAGTGATTGAAGCATTAACCATCACGGATTCGCGCATCCGGATCATTGCAAATACGCAGTTGAACGCAGGCCAATGTGGGGCACGAAATGCGGGACTGTGGGCTGCTACAGGTTTTTACACCGGATTTCTTGACGGTGACGACTATTGGCATCCAAAGAAGGCTGCCAGTCACATTGCTTTTATGGAACAACATCCTGAAGTCGATCTGACTTTTTCCCGCTGGAGCGTCATAGATGAAACTGGCAGGGAAACTGGTCGGGTAACAGATGCACCGCGCAAACGTACGCTTAACTTAGAAGATCTGCTCGTAGAGAATGTGGTGGGAGGTGCAAGCAATGTGATTTGCCGCACAGCTGCACGGGTTACCGCAGGGGATTTTGATTTAACCCTGAAAGCTGCTGTCGACCTCGACCTCTGGCTTCGCATTGCTCGTTTGCGAAATGGTAATATTAGTTTTATCAATGAGGTTTTAACTTTCTATCGCCTGCGTGAAGGCCAGATCACCAAGGACTGGAAGCGGATGGCAGACAACTGGGACATTATATTCGATAGGCTCCGAGCAGAAATGCCGGATCGTATTTTACCGATCGAAAACGAAGCAAAGGCAAAACACTTGCGGTATCGATCCTACTTGGCCTATGAGGCAGGCGAATTTCCTGCAGCACGCCAACAACTAGTGGCTGCTTTTAAAAGAGGGGGGTTGTCGCTGCTAGCAGATCGGCGTACGTGGATTACGGCTGCTGCTGTGCTGGCAACTATCCTGCCAGAACACTTTCATAAAGCAATAGCGGATGCCGCTCGAACTGTACGCACCTGGGTGTCCCACAGAAATAGCGTTATCGGTACAGGCAAAGCTGAATGAAGCATTGTTTACCGATAAGCTTAACTTTGGTGATCATTGCAGCACTCATCTGGGTGATTAACATCCAGCCGCGAAATCTCGAAGTTCACGTGTTTCCGGTTGCCGCAGAATCGAGGTTGAACGAATTCCTTACAAGATCATCGCCTTCCACAACAGCGTATAAGGATCTATTCGGGTATTTCGTTGAGGGCTTTGATACATTTAAGAGTCCCAGTGGCGCATCCGCGAGCTATTCTGGTTTGAGGAGCCGAAATGGTGCATCGGTAGATGCTTTCGAGGGATTTTCGCGGGTGGCTCCGCTATTTGGGGCTTGGGTCTATTCCGGGCGCACCCCACTTATCACATTGTCAGACGGGAGGGTGATTGATATACGCGAAACTTTTAGAACCGGTCTCATCGCAGGAACAGATCCGGAGTCCAATGAATATTGGGGAGATATTCACGATCTGAATCAGCGTATCGTCGAAGCTTCGGATATAGCACTTGCCCTATGGCTGTTCCGGAATGACGTGTGGGTTCGCCTCACTAAATCACAGCAACACAACGTCACCCACTGGCTAGAACAGGTTGAAGGTAAGAGAGTTTCCGATAACAACTGGCATGTGTTTCCAGTATTAATCAGCGCAGTGCTCAGTAGTCTAGGGCAGCCAGTCAATCGCGACTTAGCTTGGGAACATTATAATAGACTCAAGCAGTTTTATCGTGGTAATGGGTGGTTCAGCGATGGCCCGGATGAAATATTTGATTATTACAATGCCTGGAGCTTTCATTATAGCTTGCAATGGCTACAGATAATTGATCCTAATTGGGATTCAGAATTTATTTCCGGCGTGCGTGACCAATTTATCTCCACTTATAGGTACTTGATCAGTCCTAACGGTTTTCCAATTCTCGGACGAAGCATTTGCTATCGCATGGCGGCTCCTGCGCCACTGATTCTTGCTCAAATCAAGTCGAACGAGTCTATTTCTCCCGGCGAGGCCAAGCGTGGGCTTGATGCCATCTGGACATACTTCATACAGCGGGGGGCGGTACAATCAGGAACAGTGGTTCAAGGTTATTGTGGACTAGAGCCTGCACTGATTGATAACTACTCGGGTCCAGCAAGTTGTCTTTGGGCTCTCCGCTCTCTGATTGCGGCATTTATGCTACCACCAGATTCCCAATTCTGGTCAAAATCGACATCTCCTTTACCTATTGAACAAGCTAGCTATCAGATCAAAATACCGGCGATCAGCTGGACTATTATCGGTGATAACTCTAATGGAAACATTCAGATTCTCAAGCCAGGAACCTCGCCGAATCCCCCGTGGAAAAAATACAGCTTCCTACACAGAGCTGCCAGTGCGCTTCTATGGCGTCCTTTCCGTCCAGATAACCACAAGGCTAAGTATGATGGAGCCGAATACGATTCGGCCAAACCATTCTGCGGCTGTCCGATGTAGCTATTAATCAATGAATGGCGGTGCGAGCGGTGCACGCAGTTTTCCGCCACCGCCAGGGTTCGATGCAGCGTTATTACTAATCAGCTTAAGATTGTTTTTGATGATCTCGATGTCTGCCCACCAGGGAATGGTTGTCGCTGTCCCATTCCATCGAATTTCAGGATCCCCCAGTTGAGCTAGGAACGTGATGCCGCCCCCACCCTGATCAACAATATACACACCGTAATCCTGAGCTGCATGGGCAATGATTAGACCCTGTGGAGACAAACCAAGCTTGGTAATATCAACGTTAGCGGGAATCGCCAGAAGACTTCCCATGGGAAGAGAACCACTGTAGTTGCTGTAGTTGCGATCAAAAGCATAAGCGGGCCATACGGCCTGAGGTTTCAGCATTGCACCCGGAGCCTGAATAGCAAGGGCATGCGGGATTAACCCAGCGGACAGCTCGCCAGTACGGATCAAACCGGCGAAAGAAGGCAGCATGCTGGCTCGGCGTCCGTTCCACCAGCCCGTTCCATCGCCATGAGCGTCAATCCAACTCGCCATAGTACAGAGAACCGTACCATTCGAAATTACGACAGCTGCGTAAATATCAACAACCCGACCGTCTGGTTGAAAGGCGGATAACAAGCCGTCTGAATCAGGTGATGGACAGGCACCCGAGGGCAAATTAAAAGTGGAGTTGAAGTTACTGCTCGATGGGCTAAACTGATTTGGTAACGTCCATATTTGATTTGCAGTTGTCGTCGAGTAGTAGTTACCGTCAAATATTAATTGTGGTGAAGCTGCTGCGACGAGAAATTGGGTAGTCGAGATCGGATTACCGCAATTTAAGCCGCCCTGATTCAGAAAAGTCCAGGTTGATAAGCTACCAGAGCCTGGTGTAAACTCAAGCCCAACGACTGGATCCGAAGATGAGGCAATTACAATTGAAGATGTCCAACGATCAGCGTAGTTCAATCCTGATGGGTAATTGGTTAAATTAGCAATTGTTACGTATTTTGCATTACTGCCGATAGGGTAGTTCCATGGCGAATTGGAACTAAATGGCCATGTTCGCCAGCTCCGTCCTATTGGCAGCGCCTGACATTGCTGCACAAATAAAAACAGCGTAGCAGTAATAATCGACAATAAGCCAACTATTGATCTGAGTTTTTGAGAGAAAATACTGTTCATGGTATATACTCAAGATGGGGAGAGAAAAAAGTTTAGTTAACTCCGGTTACAATACATGTCTAGCCCTAATACTAAGACTTTACACTATACTCTTTTAGGGTTATGAAGTCCAACGACCACTTAAGTCTGGACAACTATAAAAAAACAGAGGGTTACGTATAACACGATTTTTTGCCTAGCCTGAAACTTTAAAATGACGCCCGTTTTCAGAACAACTGAGCTTACTTTTGTAAAGGATAGTAACGAAATGAAAACAAAAACGCATTCTCATCGGTATGAGGCGCATAACCGCCCAGACCACTAAAAGCATTCCTTCTGGTGTACGCATATTGCAAACCGACTTTAACTGTGCCTGCGTTACCACCGTAAATTGTCGTCCAAAAACCGGGCGTAATTTGCCATACGCTTGAGGTTTGGGCAAAACAAGCGCCTCCTAACACAGCGCAGCCGTAATTGTTCAGATTAGAGTTTCCGTAACCGTAGGCGGTCGCCGTGGGTGTTGTCGATGAAGGCAGATTTCCGGTGACGGATTGGTTGTAGCGATTGACGACTTCACCCCCAAAATAGGTATAAAAATCCCAATGCGGATTAGGATGTGCAATGATGCCCAATAAGGCCGTATATTGGGTTAAAGGCATCAGCGCACCGGACGTGGAAAACGCGACATCCGGGAGTTGGGCAGTACTGTAACGACCTACGCCGCTACCCCCCATAACATTCAATTGCACATCCAAAAGTTTGGGCACAACGGGTAACAACGCGGCGAAACCGCCGCCGAGGCTTTCTACGGTATGATTGGACAGTTGGGTATTGGCGGCATTATTGATGGTGCTATGGAAAAAACGCGTCATGCCGAATAATTCATAGTGCCCCCAACCCGGATCGAAAGCCAGCTTGGT
>Ga0007792_10000572_pt1 | contig 13219 bp, 9 predicted proteins | sample CryBogmetaGMA6M_FD_60371 | JGI IMG/M metagenome (GOLD analysis project Ga0007792, IMG submission 60371) | Freshwater microbial communities from Crystal Bog, Wisconsin, USA - MA6M | ecosystem: Environmental > Aquatic > Freshwater > Lake | place: Crystal Bog, Wisconsin, USA | collected 2009-07-06
GGCCACGGCTGCGGCGCCTGCCCGGCCTGTGAGCTGCGGGCAGCGGGGTTCGCCGGGTACAAGAGCGGCAAAACCGCCTAAATCCGGCCTTCCAGCCAAAGGCCGCGAAACGCCGGGAGCGCCCATGCCCCACCATGCATCCCGCCCCTGCCTGCGCCTGGCCCGCCTCGTGGCGGCCCTGGTCCTGCTGTCCTTCTGCCCTTCGGCCCAGGCTGCCGGTTTTCAATGCCCGGACCTCTCGGCCACGGCCTGGGCCAACGCCACGCAGCGCGACCCTGCGGGTGCGCCGCTCACGCGCTTCATCCCGCCGGAACTGTATTCCGGAGCCCCCTGGGACGGCGACCGCGAGCTTGTCCTGCGGCCCATGGACGTGACGCGCACGCCCGAGACCCCGCCCGACCACCCGGCCATCACCATCCGGGGGCCAATGCCCTCGACCACAAGCCCGGACATCATGGTGCTGACGCGCCGCAGGGAGAGCCGACGCCAGGGGGTCGTGGCCCAGGAGTTCGTCATCAACGAGCGCGGCGACGGGCTGGGCAGGCTCGGGGACAACCGCTGGCGCAAGGAGCGCCTGGCGGAATGCTTCAAGTTCCCGGTGGGCCTGTGGCGGCAGGGGGAGGAGCGCCGCTGCCGGGAGTCGGTGATCAGAATCCTGGAGCTGGACTACACCTACGGCTGCGTGCCCCACTCCCTCAAGTTCCGCTGGAACGGCGAGGGCACCTACATCTTCTCGCCCGGCCGGGGCCTGGTCTCCGTGACGCACTAACCCACCGGCGCAAGGACCGCGAGGCGCAATGCTCCGCAGGCTGTGGGGCCTGAGGCCCCCCAGACCCCCCCATTGCGCCGAAAGGGCTGGCTCAGGAGGAACCTGAGCCAGCCCTTTCGGCTTGTGCGGGTCATGGAATGCGACATTTCAAGCGTCTGCGCCAAGCAAAAGGCTGCATGAAAAGAATATTCCGGCAGCCCTATTCCAAGCCAAAGGGCCGGGAAGAGCGTCAGCTCTTCCCGGCCCTTCGGCTTGGCATGGGGGTTCCAAGGGGCCTCAGGCCCCTTGGCCGCCGGAGGCTATTCTCTTTGCTTCACGAACTCCGCGGTCACGCTGAGGCTGGTGCCGCCGCGCGGGTTGAACCGGGCGACGACCTGCATGCGTCTGGGCTGGCACACGCTGACCAGGTCGTCCAGGATCTTGTTGGTGATGGTCTCCATGAACGAGCCGTGGTTGCGGAAGGCGGTGAAATAGAGCTTGAGGGACTTGGTCTCGATGCACAACTGGTCCGGGACATAGGTGATCTCGATGACGGCGAAGTCCGGCTGGCCGGTCTTGGGGCACAGGCTGGTGAACTCCGGGTGCTCGAAGCGGATCTGGTAGTCGCGGCCCGGGTACTGGTTGGGGAAGGCCTCCAGGATGCTGGCCGTGGGCTCCTCGAAGGCGTAGCTGGTGCGGCCGGAGCCCAGAAGCTTCAGTCCGGTGACGTCGTCCGTGGTCATGGCGTGCTCCTGAATATTGTGGCTGGTGCGGCTTACGCGCGCGCCGCTAACGCCGCTTAGCCCAATCATCCGGCCAGGCCAAGCGTTTTTCCGCCATCGCCCTAGGTCCTGCGGCGCACCTTGCTTAAGGAACGCTGCAATTCGCCCAGGGACACGGGCTTGGTCACGTAGTCGTCCAGGCCCGCGGCCAGGAACTTTTCGCGGTCGCCCTCCAGGGCATAGGCTGTGAGCGCGATGATGGGAATCTGCGCCCGGTCGCCCAGGCTTGCGTCCGAGCGGATGGCCTGGGTGGCCTCCACCCCGTTCATCACCGGCATCTGGATGTCCATGAGGATGGCGTCGAACACGCCGCTGCGGAACTCCTCCACCGCGGCCTGGCCGTTGGCCACGGTCTGGACGCTGTGGCCCAGGCGCTGGAGCATGACGCGCATGGCGAACTGGCTGATGGTCTCGTCCTCGGCCACGAGGATGCGCAGGGGCGCGCCGCCCTGGACCGGGGTCTCGTCGAACTCGCGGCGGGGGCGTTGTTCAGCCCCGGAGGCGGGCGAGAGCGGCAGCATGATGATCATGGCCGTGCCCTGGCCGGTCTCGCTCTCCACGCAGATCTCGCCGGCCATGAGGTCCAGGATGCGCCGCACGATGGCCAGCCCGAGCCCGGCGCCCTCGAAGTTCTTGGAGTACGAGGCGTCGGACTGGGTGAAGCGGTCGAAGATGCTGGCCAGCTTGCCCTCGGGGATGCCCACGCCCGTGTCCGTGACGCTGACATACAGCCAGAGGCCGTCTGCGCCGCGCCCGGTGCGCGCCCAGGCGTTCACGCGCACGGAGCCGGACACGGTGAACTTCACCGCATTGCCCACGAGGTTGAACAATATCTGACGGATGCGCGCATCGTCGCCCAGGAGGTGGTCAGGCACGGACTCGTCCAGGTTCAGGCGCAGGGACACGCCCTTTTTCATGGCCGTGTTGCCCAGGATGTTCTGCACCATGGTGAACACATCGCCCAGGGCAAAGGGCGCCACGCGCAGGGACAGCTTGCCCGCCTCGATCCTGGAGAAGTCCAGGATGTCGCTCAAAAGCCCCAGGAGCCGCCGGGCCGCATCGTGGGCCTTGTCCACGTAGTTGCCCTGCTCCACGTCCATGGGCGTGCCCTTGAGCAGCTGGAGCATGCCCAGCACCCCGTTGAGCGGCGTACGGATCTCGTGGCTCATGTTGGCCAGAAACTCGCTCTTGGAGCGGTTGGCGTCCTCGGCCTGGGCCTTGGCCACGGTCAGCGCCTGTTCCGCCAGCACCCGGTCGGTGATGTCCGGGAAGGTGATGAAGGCGGCGATGAGCTTGCCGTCCCGGCCATAGACCGGCGCGCCGCTGACCAGTTCCCAGCGTGTCCCGCCGTCCTTGCGCACGATGCGGTACAGCGCATTCTTGGTGGTGATCCCGGCCATGGCCTTGGCCAGGGGCAGCTCCACCAGGGGCACGGCCAGGCCGTCCGGATCATACTCCTGCCAGGTCTGCCGCATTTCCAGCAGGGGCAGGCCCACGTAGTCCGGCTCATCCTCGATGGCCAGGAACTCCTTGCAGGCCCTGTTGGCGATGCGCAGGATGCCGTCGGGCAGGGTGACCAGGGCCATGGGGATGGGATTTTGCTCAAAGGCCGCATCAAGCATGGCCTTGGCATCGGCCAGCTCGGCCATGGCCGTCTTGCGCGCGCTGATGTCCTCAAGCACCCCGATGACGTACCCGGCCTGGCCGGAGTGGCCGACGACCATGCTCACGCTTAAGTGCACCCAGATGACGGTGCCGTCCTTGCGGATGTAGCGCTTCTCCATGTCGAAACCCGTGGCCTCGTCGGCCAGGACGCGGCGCATGTGCTCCAGGTCCTCGGCCAGATCGTCGGGATGGGTGATGTCGCGAAAGTTCAGGCGCAGGAGTTCGGCTTCGCTGTAGCCAAGGATCTCCGTGAGCCTGCGGTTCACGCGCTGGATCTCCCCGGTGAGCGAACAATGGCAGATGCCCACGGCGGCCTGCTCGAAGATGCCGCGGTACTGGGCCTCGCTCTCACGCAGGGCCAGGTCGGCCTCCTTGCGCGCGGTGATGTCCCGGGCCGAGGCGTAAATGGTCTTGCCCACCGGGAAGCTCCGCCACTCGATCCAGCGGTAGCTGCCGTCCTTGGCCTGGTAGCGGTTGACGAAGCTTTCCACGCTGGCCTGACCGGCCAGCTTCGCCAACACGGCCATGGTGGCCGCCGTATCGTCCGGATGCACGAAGTCGAGCAGGCGCCGCCCCTCCATCTCGCGGACAGGAAAGCCCAGCACGGCCTCCCACTCCGGGTTCAGGCGGCGGAAATACCCGTCCGTGTCCGCGATGCACAACAGGTCAAGTGTGTTGTTGAAGTAGAGCTCCAGCTCCTGGGTCTTGGCGAACAGGGCCAGGTCGGCGGCCTTGCGCTCGGTGATGTCGCGGCCCACGGCCACGGCCTCGGCCATGCTCCCGTCCAGGGCAAGGACCCCGGTGCCGGTCCAGGCGAACCAGCGCCAGCCGTGCACGGTCAGGCTGCGCAGCTCCACATGCCCCGTGTGCGGCGGGTCCTTGAGGCGCCCGATGGCCTCAAGGGTGGCCGGAAGGTCTTCGGGATGCACCAGGGGCGTGAAGCTCTGGCCCAGGAGCTCGGCCTCGGTCTTGCCAAAGGTGCGGCAGTAGGACGGGCTCACGTACAGCAGGTGGCCCTGCTGGTCGATCCTGATCAGCAGGTCCGTCTGGTGTTCCACCAGCAGGCGGTACTTCTCCTCGCTGGCGGCCAGGTCTGCGGTGCGCAGCCGCACCTGCCCGGCCAGGCGCTTGTTGAACGCCAGCAGGCCCACCCCCACCCCGCAACCCAGGATAAGCAGCGCGCCGAGCACGGCCGCGCCGAAGGACAGCAGGCGGTGCTCCCGGGCCGAGACCTCGGCCCGCACGTTCGCGTAGAGCATGGTCTGCACGGCAAAGTCCGGCGCCAGGAGGCCGAACTTCTTGAAGGCGTCGGCGATGAACCGCCAGCGCTCCGGATTCATGTGCCCGATCTCCACCAGGTCCGGCTGGATGAGTTCGCGCATGGCCTGGGCCTCGCCCAGCAGCTCGGCCAGCGGCCTGTCCTTGCTGTATCGTGTGCGGATCAGCGTGGCGATCTCGCGAGGATGGGCCATGGCATAGCGCCAGCCCTGGCGCGTGGCGCGCAGGAAGCGCTCCACCAGTTCCGGGCGCTTGCGGACCAGATCCTCGGAGGCCAGCAGGCAGTCGCCGTAGAAATCCACGCCGTACTGGCGGGGCTGGATGATCCCGGGCGCCACGCCGTGCCCGGACATCCGCCGGGGTCCGCTGGTCAGCGACGCGGTCCGGGCGTCCACCCGGCCCAGAATGAGATCATCGAGATCGTCGAGGCCGTCGAGGTCGCCGCCCCCCCGGGTGCCCAGCAGCACGGTCAGATCCTCCGGCCCCATGCCCTCGCTGGCCAACATGGCCCAGAACTCCGGGCCCGTGTCGGGCTCGACCAGGACGCGCCGGCCGTGCAGGTCGTGCGGCGTGGCCAGGCCCGAGGCCTTGCGGGTCAGGACGATGGTCGGGGAGTGCTGGAAGATGGCGGCCAGGATCACGACGCGCCGACCCGCCTGACGCTGCTGCAGCACCAGGGGGGTATCCACGGCGAACTGGGCCGCCCCGCTCTCCAGGGTCTCGACCGCGGTGCTGTTGCCCTGGTCCTCGGCCAGGGAAACGTCCAGGCCCTGGGCGCTGTAATAGCCCTTTTCCAGGGCCGCATAGTAGCCCGCGGACCGGAACTGGTGCCGCCCCTTGAGCTGCAGGCGGATCTGCTCCGGCTGGGCAGGGTCTGCGCAGGCCGGACCGGCCGCAACCGCGAAGACAAGGAGCAGGCAGAGCAGCAGGGCCGCGCCCCAGGCCTTCAGCCCGCGCCCCGGGCCTGTTTCCACCGCATCCCCCAGCCCTGGACCAGACATCACATCCCCCTAGCACGGCACAAAAACGCCACACACCGGACCTGCGTGGACCGTAGCACCACAGGGGCCTTGCTGACAACCGCGGAGGGACGAAAGCTTGAGCCTGGGCCTGGCAGACGCAGAAATGGCTGCACGAGGGCTAGATGTCCGTGCCCTGATCGAGCTCCACCAGCCGCACCAGCGCCCGGCGCTCCTCCTCGCTGACGGCCTCAAAGGTCAGGGCGATATCATAGGGGCCGCCCTCAACCTCGCGTTCCAGGCGCACCACGCGGCAGCCCAGGTGCAGGTTGGGTTGGCCGGGAAGCTCCCCGGCCAGGACGATATGCACCCGCGTGCCGGGCAGGATGGCCGTGGGCGACCGGCCGAGCAGGCCGCCGAAGCTGATGTTCAGGACGCTGATCCCCAGCGGCTCATGATCCTCTTCGCTGGCGAGCACCTTCAGGCCGAGCGGCGCGCGCGGGAACTCGCGGTTCTTCTCGGTATAGGAGCAGGCGCGGTTGCGGGTGCGCTTGGCCTCGTACAGGGCCTCGTCGGCCCGGCTGACCAGATCGCGGGCATTGATGGCGTCCTCGGGGAAGGTGGCCACGCCCAGGCTCACGGCCACAGGCACGGCCTTTTCGCCCACCTGCACCGGCCGGGCGGCCACGGCGCCGCGCAGGCGCTCGGCCGCGGCAATAGCCTGGCTGGCGTCGGTATGCGGCAGGATCAGGGCAAACTCCTCGCCGCCGTAGCGCACCACGTGGTCAAAGGTCCGGGCCGTGTCGCGCAGGACTCCGGACACGGTCTGCAGGGCGTCGTCCCCGGCCAGGTGGCCGTAGGTGTCGTTGAAGCGCTTGAAGTGGTCCACGTCGAGCATGATCAGCGAAAACCGCTGGCCGAAGCGCTTGAAGCGTTCCACCTCGCGCACGATGGCATCGTTGAAGTAGCGGCGGTTGTACAAGCCGGTGAGCTCGTCCACCAGCGCGCCCTGCTCCTTTTGCAGCAGCACCTGGACCTCGACGATGATCGGGTCGCGCATCTTGGGGTGCAGGTTCATGAAATAGTCGCACACGGCCACGCGCAGGCCCACGTCGCGCCCCAGGGCCAGGGTCAGCCCCTCGTGGTGGCGCAGGATCTCCTCCCAGTAGCACCTGGCGTCTTCCGCGCCAAAGCGCATGCGCGTGAGATGGTACAGAACCTCGGCATGGGCCTGGCCCGTGTCCGCTGCCCCCTCGGGCAGATCAGCGGCGCTTAGGCCCGCCTGCAATAGCAATTGCCGCACATCAGACCCCGTGCAGACGATTTCGCTCTGTCCCATTGGCTTTGTGCCTCCGAAAATCCCTTCATATAGATATTCTCAATCCGTAATCGTTGGAATAAATAGTACGTACCTTCCGGCCTGCTGGCAAGCAAAAGAAAACGGCCCGGGGGCCGGGCCGTGTACAAAGTCAAGAGCGCGCGGACCCAATCCGCGCATCAGATCTCGTAGTCCACCACGCTGCGCGAGGCCACAACCTGCTTCACGAAGCCCACCACCTTCTGGTGCTCCGGATGGGCCTGGTAGGTATCCAGGTCCGCGCGGGTGGCAAAGGCGGTGTACAGGATCACGTCGCAGGCCGGGCTGGCGGCAAAGACATCGAGCCCCACCTCCAGATCTTTGATGATCGGGATGAGCCCGCGCAGGGCCGAAAGCAGCTCCTTCATCTTCAGCGCGTTGGCGGCCTTATCCGCGCCCGCGGCCTCGTCCTTCAGGGTCCACATGACGATGTGCTTGATCATTGGCTCTCTCCGCTGCTGGTGTTGCCGGCGCTCAGGCGCCGAATAGAATGGCTTCGCTCACGTCGGCCACGGTCTGGCAGCCGGTGAGGATCATGGCCTGGGTCAGCTCGCCGCGCACCTGGTCCAGGTACTTGCCCACGCCCTCGCGCCCGCCGCCCAGGGCGGCAATGGACATGGGCCGGCCGATCATCACGGCGTCGGCGCCCAGCGCCAGCATCTTGAGCACATCTGCGCCGGTGCGCACGCCGCCGTCCACCAGGATGGCCAGCTGGCCCTTCACGGCCCGGGCCACGGCGGGCAGGACCTCGGCCGTGCCCGGGGTGTGGTCCAGGACCCGGCCGCCGTGGTTGGAGACCACGATGCCCGCGGCTCCGGCGTCCAGCGCCCGCTTGGCGTCGTCCGGGGTCATGATGCCCTTGAGCACGAACTTGACGGGCACGTGGGCGATGATGTGGCGCAAACGCTCCACGGTCTTGGGCCCCACCGGGCGGCCCATGAGGCGCAGGGTCACGAGGCCCGCGGCATCGATGTCCATGCCGATAACGCCCGCGCCCGTGGCCGCGGCCTTGTCCAGCTTCTCGAAAAGCTCCTTGTCTTCCCAGGGCTTGATGAAGGGGATGCCCGCACCATTCAGGGCGCTGATCGTGGCGAAGCCGGACTCGTGGATCACCGGGGGCACGCCGTCGCCGCAGCAGCCAATGACCCCCTTGTCCACGCAGCCGCCAAGCACCGCGTCGCAGTACTCGGCCTCCGTGATCTTGCCGCCCATGTTGAAGGTCACGCCGCCGATGGGCGCGGCCAGCACAGGCATGGCCAGCTTCTGGCCCAGGACCGTGACCGCGGTGTCCGGGCTCTCGGCCCCGTGGATCAGGCGCATGTTGAAGCGCAAGCGCGCGAGCGCCGCGACGTTGTTCATGAACGAGGAGCCCGTGCCCAGGCCGCCCATGCCGGGCACCTCGCCCACGCAGGCCTTGCCGTTGCAGACCGGGCACACCTTGCAGTAGCCCGTCATGAGCTCGCGGGCCTTCGTGCGCACATCCTTCATGGGTTCGACCTCCGTATTTGCTCTGGCGGATTGCTGTTGTTTCGCCCCTACTTGAGCCGCTCGGCCAGCGCCTCGGCCAGGTGGCGCACCTCGATGGCGCTGCCCTTGGCCTCCAGGCCGCCGCGCAGCTGCATGATGCAGCCGGGGCAGTCGGTGAGCAGCAATTCTGCGCCGGTTTTTTCCACGTTCGCAAGCTTTTTCTTGAGCAGCTCGGATGAGACCTCCGGGAACTTCATGGAGTAGGTGCCGCCAAAGCCGCAGCACACGTCCTCTTCCTCGGCCGGGAGGTACTCAAGCCCGCCGAGGCCGATGAGCGCGCGCGGGGCCTCGGTCACGCCCAGGCCGCGGCAGAGGTGGCAGGGCGCGTGGTACGTGGCCTTCCTGCCGTCAACGCGGAACCCCGAGGCCTCGACCTTCAGCACGTCGCGCACAAAGGAGCTGAAGTCGATGACCTTGTCCGCGAACTGCTGGACCTTGGCCCCCAGCTTGGGGTCCGCCTTGGAATCCGGGCCCAGGATGTCCGGGTAGCCGTGCTTCAGGTGCGAGGCGCAGGAGGCGCACAGGATCAGGATGTAGTCGTACTTGGCGGGATCAAGGGCGGCCACGTTCTGCTCGGCCACGCTCCGGCTGGACTCGCGCTCGCCCATCATCTGGACAGGAAGCCCGCAGCAGGACTGGTCCTGGGGATAGTCCACGGCCACGTTGTATTTGGCCAGGATCTTCACCGCGGCCACGGCCTGCTCCGGGTACACGAAGTCCTGCACGCAGCCGGAGAACAGGGCCACGCGGTACTTCGGGTTCACGGTCTTCGGCCGGATGTCCTCGAACTGGTCGCGGAAGGCCTTTTCGGCGATGGCGGGCAGCGCCCGGAACTCCTGGCCGCGCGCAAAGAGCATGGGCAGGTGGCGCAAATACGGCGTGCCGCCGGTGACCGGCTTCTGCACGGCCCGGGCCGAACGCAGGAGCGTGTGGAACATCCTGCGGTTTTTGAGCACCATGCCGAGCAGCGAGCTCTGCAGCGGATGGCCCTCCTCGTCCTGGATGCGCGCGTGGACCTCCTTGATGAGCCGCGGCAGGTCGATGCCGCCCACGCACACGGCCTTGCAGGCCCCGCAGTTGATGCAGTTCTGCACCAGGTTCTTGGCCTTCTCGCGGCCGTGGTAGAAGTAGGTCAGGATGAGCCCGATGGCCCCGATGTAGATGTGGCCGTACTGGTGGCCGCCCACCAGCCGGTACACCGGGCAGACATTGGCGCAGGCGCCGCAGCGCACGCAGCGCAGCACCTGGGAGAACACGGGGTCCTTGGCCAGCTTGCTGCGGCCGTTGTCCAGAAAGACCACGTGCATCTCTTTCTTGCCGTTTGGCGCGGCCTTGCACTCATTGGGTCCGGTCATCCAGGAGACATAGGAGGTGATGGCCTGGCCCGTGGCGTTTCTGGGCAGGGCCTTGAGCACGCGCAGGGCGTCAGTGATGGTCGGGGTGAGCTTGTCCAGGCCCACCAGCGCCACGTGCACGCGCGGCAGGGTCGTCACCAGGCGGCCGTTGCCCTCGTTGGTGCAGATGGCGATGGTCCCGGTCTCGGCAATGGCGAAGTTGCCGCCGCTGATGCCCATGTCGGCCTGGGCGTACTTGGCGCGCAGCTCGCGCCGGGCCACCTTCACGAGCTTCTGGATGTCCCCCTCCTGCTTGACGCCGGTGACGTCGCTGAACAGGTCGGCCACCTGGTAGCGCGAGAGGTGGATGGCGGGCATGACCATGTGCGTCGGGCCCTCGTGCCTGAGCTGGATGATCCACTCGCCCAGGTCCGTCTCCGTGACCGTGAGGCCCAGGTCCTCCAGGTGGTGGTTTAAAAGCGTCTCCTCAGCGGTCATGGACTTGGACTTGACGATGCGCTTGCAGTTCGCGTTCTGGGCGATGCGGCCGATGATCTCGTTGGCTTCCTGGCCGGTCGCCGCCATATGCACGGTGATGCCCAGGGCCTCGGCGTTCTTCGTGAATTCGGCCAGCAGCTCGTCCATGCGGGCCATGGCCTGGTCCTTGGCCAGCGCGATTTCCCGCACGAGTCCGTCCACGTCCATACCTGCAAAGGCCTTGGCGCGGCTGGCGCGGTAGGCCACGGCGAAGTTGTCCATGGCCGTGCGCAGAAACTCGTTGTCGAGCGCGCTTTTAAGCTCGCCCCTGTATTCCTTGAGGTCGCGTGCGGTTTGCATGGCTAGTCCTCCAAGAGCAGGATGTGCAGTTCAAGGGGCCCGTGCACGCCGATGGCCAGCACGCGCTCGATGTCCGCAGTGCGCGAGGCCCCGGTGATGAAGGCCACGTACGAGGGGCCGTCCTTGGCCAGCGTGCGCAGGTAGTCCTCCACCTCGAAGCTCGTCTCGCGGATGGTCGACACCGGCACCACGCAGACGTGCACCTCGCAGATCATGGTGGCCAGGCGCAACTCTTCGCTGCGGGAATCGAGCACAAAGGTGCCGGTCTCGGCAATGGCGGCCTCGGCGATGGTGAACCCGATGTCGATGCCGGCCAGGTGGCTGCGCATGCCCTCGGTCAAGAACTCGACCCCGGCCTTGGTGCAGGCCTCGCCAAAGGCCCTGGTCTGGTCCGCCGAGAGGCCTGGTGCGGCGATGATCTTGCCGAGTTTGGTCTCGCAGAGCGCCCCGGCCTCGGCGGAGAGGTCCGCCTCGCAGCCCGAAGGCAGGAGCTGGCAGGCCTCCTTCTTGTCGCACACGTCCAGGGTGTAGGCATAGGCCTCGTCCAGGGTCTTGACCCGGGCCACGATGGCCGAGACGAGCCCGGCCTTCTCGGCCATCAGATCTGCCAGTCGCGTGGTGTCGCTCATGATCGCACCTCTCAAGGGGGTCGCTACAGGTCTGGCCCGGCGCACCTGCTGCCTCGTTCGTCAGCTTCGGCGGCTTCGGGCGGGTTCGGCCGCCCACGCGGGGCAAGCCGGAAATTCGGCGGGAGACGGGCCCCGAAAGGGCCCGCTCCCGCGCTTGGAGGTGATGGCTTAGGTTACGGCAGCATCCACTTCAGGGGGTAGGCCTGGAGCATGGTCAGGATGCTGATGAAGACGACCATGGCGATGGAGTGCTTCAGGGTGAAGCGGAAGATGTCGCCTTCCTTGCCCACCAGGTTCGAGGCCGCAGTGGCCACCGAGATGGACTGCGGGGAGATCATCTTGCCGGTGACGCCGCCCGAGGAGTTGGCGGCCACGCACAGGGCCGGGTCAACACCGATCTGCTGGGCCGTGGTCTTCTGCAGCGAGCCGAACAGGGCGTTGGACGAGGTGTCCGAGCCGGTCAGGAACACGCCGAGCCAGCCCAGGATGGGCGCAAAGAACGGGAACCAGGCGCCGGTGGCCGTGAAGGCCAGACCCAGGGTGGAGCTCATGCCCGAGTAGTTCATGATGATGGCCAGGCCCAGGATCATGGCGATGGTCACGATGGGGAAGCGCAGCTGGTACACGGTGCGGCCCAGGCAGGCAAAGGCCTTGCCGAAGCCGTAGTTCGGGATGATGAGCACGGACAAAAGGCCGGAGAACAGGATGGCCGTGCCCGCGGCAGAGAGCAGGTTCAGCTTGAACACCGCGGCGTAGGGGACGTCCTTGGCCACCACGGGCGCAGTCTTGATGACCAGCTTGTGCAGCGAGGGCCAGTCAAACTTGAACGGGGTGATGGAGTCGAGCACCTTCTTGACCGGGTCCAGGCCCCACAAGAGGACCATGACCGCCAAGATGATGTACGGGCCCCAGGCGCGGATGACCTGGCCCGCGCTGTAGTCGCACTTGGTCACGGCGCAGGCCGAGGCGGGCTCGTCCGGGAAGTGCCAGGTGTTCTTGGGCTTCCAGACCTTGAGGAACAGGAACAGGCCCACGATGGTCACGATGGCCGAGGCGATGTCCGGCAGGTAGGGGCCGTGGAAGTTGGACATGACGAACTGGGTGCCCGCGAAGCAGATACCGGCCACCAGGCAGGCCGGGAGGACCTCCATGGAACGCTTCCAGCCGCTCATGGTCACGGAGAGCCACAGGGGCACGATGATGGACAGGAAGGGCAACTGGCGGCCGCAGATGGCGCTGATACGCATCATGTCGATGTCCGTGACCTGGGCCGCGACCACGATGGGGATGCCGATGGCGCCGAAGGCCACGGGCGCGGTGTTGGCGATGAGGCAGATGCCTGCGGCGTACATCGGGTTGAACCCGAGGCCCACCAGCATGGCCGCGGTGATGGCCACCGGGGTGCCGAAGCCCGCCGTGCCCTCGATGAAGGAGCCGAAGGCAAAGGCGATGAAGATGGCCTGCAGACGGCGGTCCTCGGTGATGCTGGCCAGCGAATTTTTGATGATCTCGAACTCGCCGGACTCAACGGTCATGTTGTAGATCCAGATGGCCGTGATGACGATCCAGACAATGGGGAACAGGCCATAGGCCGCGCCGAAGGCGGTGGCCGAGAGGGCCAGGCTGGCGGGCATGCCCCACACGAAGATGGACAGGAGCACGGCCGTGGTGGTGGCCACAAACGCCGCCTTGTGCCCGGGTTTGCGCATCACGGCCAGCATGACGAAGAGAATGATGAGCGGAATGGCCGCCACCAGTGCGGGGAGCAGATAATTGTCCCCAAAAGGCATGTACTTTTGCGTCCAGGTTACGACTTCAGCCACTGTTGGTTCCATGAGAATCCTCCTTGCGGTATGTTTGCCGATGCTCCCCGCGCCGGACAAACATCCGCACGGGAACTGCGCCCTTGCTTCAACTGGTCTTCAGCACCTCGGCGGTCTGCCGGGCTATCTCCAGCTCCTCGTTGGTCGGAATCACCATCACCCGGATCTTGGAATCGGCGGTTGCGATGTCGCGCTCGCCGCGCTCCGGGGCCAGGTTCCGGTCCGGGTCGAGCTTCACGCCCAAGGCTTCCATGCCCCGGCAGGAAAGCTCGCGCGAGAC
>Ga0007792_10000573_pt1 | contig 13199 bp, 9 predicted proteins | sample CryBogmetaGMA6M_FD_60371 | JGI IMG/M metagenome (GOLD analysis project Ga0007792, IMG submission 60371) | Freshwater microbial communities from Crystal Bog, Wisconsin, USA - MA6M | ecosystem: Environmental > Aquatic > Freshwater > Lake | place: Crystal Bog, Wisconsin, USA | collected 2009-07-06
CCCGATAACGCCGTTCATCTGCTCGCCCGGAAAGGCATCGCCGCTGACCTTGACCTTCTGGCCGTTTTTAACTCTGGTGACGTCCACTTCGTCCAGCTTGCAGGCGACGGAAAAACCGGACAGGTCACCGATGGCCAGCATCAGTTCCCCCGTCTGGAACGAGCCGCCCCGCTCCACGGTTTTCGCATCCTTGGTCTGGCCGCCGCCGCTCGGCTTCATGACGATGCCGGAGACCGGGGATACGACCACTGCGGCGGCGATCTCTTTTTCGATCTGTTTCAGGCGGGTTTCGGCGTTGTCCATTTCGTAGCGCGCCACTTTCAGGTTTTGCGGGTTGCCCTTATCCACTGCCGCTTTCAGTTCATCCTCGGCACTCTGGTAGTCCATCTGCTGGTTGACGTACTGATGTCTGGCCGAATCATATTCCGTGGTCGCGATGATCCCTTTTTTGTACAGACGCTCCGTTTCCTCCAGGGTCTTTTTCTGGTTTTCCAGGGACATTTTGGCCTTGGCCAGCGAACGGTTAGCCCGGGTCACTTCGCTCCCTCCGGTCCATTTTTCAATCTGGCGATAGTTGGCAACCGCCTTGATATAGGCAGCCTCCGCTTCGCGCTGCTTGATGCGCGCTTCACCGATGTCCATGCCCAGCAGCGACTGACCCGCCGTTACCACGTCGCCGTAACGAACCATGATCTGTGCCACCTTGCCGGTTAACGGGCTGGTGACATTGACCATCTGCAACGGCTGCAGTTTACCGGCCAGGGCGATACCGGATGTGACCGGTTGCGGCGTAACGGTTACGCTTGTTTTGGCCGTCATCTGGTCTGTTGGCGGGGCTGACGGGCGCTGGGTGAAGGCGGCCGGTTTCCGGTTCCAGACATACAGGCCGATCCCCAGGAAGAGGATGATGGTAAAAGCGGTGGCGGTGATCCTGATGACCTGGACTTTTTTGAGCGCCGCCTGCAGCTGCTGGTTGCCCTGCTCGGTTTTCAGGTAGGCATCCTGCAACTCGCGGTGCTTGATTTTCAGCTCTTCAGCGTGCCGGGCTTCCGCCTCCTGCAGTTTCTGCAACTCGCTGATATCGCTGAATACGCCGATGACACCGAGCTTTCCACCGTCAGCATCTGTCGTCTTCAGAAAGGTGGTGGTGAGAACCAGAGCCATCTGCTGCCCGTTGTTGCAGAACGGCACAATACGGTTATGGCTGACCGAGGATTCGTACACCGCGTCCAGGATGGCCTGACAGAATTCGTCCGCTCCGTCCATCTCCAGGAAAATCTCCCCGAATCCGTGCGAATCGACCTCCTCGGCCCGGATGCCCAGAATCCTCTCCGCTGCGGCGTTAAGGGTGATGATCTTCCCCTGCATATCCACGGTAATGACGCCGTCGGTCATGTCGTTCAATATGCGTTCTGCAATAATGTTGTGTTGTTTCATAACGCTCCCGTTAACTTTCTCTCCTCAAGTTGTACACCCCAGCGATCCAGCGTTATCCCCACGGTGCTCTCCAGTGCCGTCAGGGCGTTCAGATAGTTGATAATCGCCCCCAGTTCACTGTTCTGGGAATTAACCAGATCATTTTGAAAACTGACCAGCTGGAAGTTGGTGGAACGACCGGCCTTCAGTTTTTCCGTCTCGATTTCAACCTTTTTTTCTGTCAGGACTCTCGATTGGGTGGCCAGTTTGATCTGGCGCAGGTTCATTTCGGCGTTGCGCAGGCCATCCTGCACTTCGATTTCAATGTTTTCCCGCTGTCTGCCCAGATCATTTTCCATCTTTTGCAGAGCAATTTTTGCGGAAATGTACCCCTGTTCGATGGACAGATCACCAATGGGAATGTTCAGTTTAAAGCCGGTATTCCAGGCACCGCTATTAGTCTCGCTCCCCGCAGCCCCTTCACGGGTATAGCTGTTACTGTATCCGCCAGTTAGGGAGAGATCCCAGAGGGTGCTGTTTTTGGTTACGGCCAGCTGTATTTTGGAACTTTCATAGCTGAGCAGGGACGTGAGGAAGTCGGGCCGGTTTTCAAATGCCAGCTTTTTCCCCTCTTCCAGATTAAACGGCACGGGCGGGATTTCCTTCGCTTCAATGGGGCGTAGTTTGGTGTTTTTATCGATGTCCATGATTTTAGTCAGGGCCAGGCGCGCCGCATCAACAGAGTTTTCCGCTGTTAACAGATTATATTCGTTCTGGGCAACGCTCGCCTCGGACTGGATCATCTCGATAGCTGCCATGCGACCGGCGGCAATCAGTTCCCGGTTAGTGCCCACCAGATCCTTGCTCCTCTCCAGCGATTGCCTGCTTATCTCCAGCGCTCTGATCGCTTGAATATACGAGCGGTAGCTTGTCACCACCGAGGAGAGGGTGGACATGAGGGTGGATTTCAGGGAGAGGATGTTGCTCTGTTCGCTTATCCGTGCGGTGGTGACTGAAGCGGCGTTGACATCGATTCCGCCGCCTTTCAACAGCGGCTGGGTCAATGTGGCGTTCCATCCGAATGAGCGGGCCGGGCGCACCCGTTCGGTGCTGGTTATATCTTGTTGAGCGCTGAGGTTGATGGATGCTCCGGTGGGGAGCTTCTGGGTAATTGTGCCGGAGATGTCGGTTACCGCGTTTGAGGGGGTGGAGCCGGTGCCGCCGCTGCCGGTGACATACGGGGTTAACTGCGCTTTGGGGGTAAATTTATCTTCGGCCACACGCAGGTCGTACTTTTGCGCAACCCGGCTGAGATAGGCGTTTCTGATCGTCCGGTTTTCACGCAGTGCAATGCCGATACAGTCGGTCAATGTCACCGGTTTCACTTCATCGCCCCTTGCCGCTCCGGCCTGCAACGTCAGCAGCAGGATGATCGCCATGGCCTGTTTACCCGAGTTTACTGTCATTATCCCTCCTCCCGCATTTCCCACTTTTCACCTACTTTTATTACCTATAAAATGCTCCACAGAAAGAGCTTCGTATTGTTGCAATATGGACCTTCCTACAAAAAACCGACATAGGAGTTATTAAGCAATACGTGGCATTGAAATAGCAAAGATTCTTCTGATTAGTACTGATCTCCCGCCACATCATATCTCCCTCCCCCTTGAAGGGGGAGAACTTGAACAGCAGAAGATCAGTACTAATCAGAAAGATCCTTGTTTTATTATGCGAGGAAAAACTTATTGCATGCTAATATTCTTTGACGCACAAGTCAATAAAGATTTCAATGGGTTAACAGCTATACAACAAGCAGACAACACGCTGTTAAAGCATGCTTTTATTGTGAGTTATTATTATATACTGTTGTTAACATTGAATATTTTTGGAATGTTATGGCCAGAGATCGTTCAGTGGAACGCCACTTAAAAAAATGAGGTTGGCTTGTATGTACTTTTGTTATTGGCTGAACCATTATATGTCGACCACAGACTTCCGGAAAGTTCCAGTAGAGGCGAGGAGTTTGGTTGACCCAAAAAATTGTACAAATTTCGCAATGGATGCGGTATTCTAAACATAACTAACTAATCTGCGGATGTTTTTATGGTATCTCCACCTGATGCGACGTTGCAGATGCTTAAATCTTGTAGCATTAAAGCCAGTGCTCACTGGAAACCAGAAAAGTAGGCGAGACTGACTCATGTTTCTTTTTTTGATACCACCCACGAAAAAAAGGAGATTGCCATGAAATGGGTTTTAAAATTTTGGTTATGCATCACCTTGCTTATGGTGGCACAGTTAGGCGTGAACCGGCCTGCATATGCCGCTGAGGAAAAACGCTCCGTTGCAGAACAACTCCTGCCCTTCTCCGAAGGCGTGGCAGGAATCAATATCGATGGGAAATGGGGCTTTATTGATACTGCCGGCAAACAGGTCATCGATCCGGTTTATTCTACGGTACGAAGTTATCACGAAGGGCATGCGGCTGTCAGGCTTGAGAAAAAATGGGGGCTAATTGACAAGAAAAATAAATATGTTATCAATCCTCGATTTGAAGAGGGTATGGGAGATCTGTCTGAAGGGCTTATCGCCGTGAAAGGGCAGGAAAGCTGGGGATATATAGATGTCTCCGGCAAAAATATAATCGCTATGCAGTATGACGAAGCAAGAGAGTTTCATGAGGGGGTGGCAGCAGTACGGATAAAGCAAAAATGGGGGTACATTGACACTAAGGGCCGCTATGTTATTGAACCCCGTTTTTCTGATACAGGTTCGTTCAAGAACGGTATTGCACCGGTCAAGTTGGAGAATAGTTGGGGCTATATCAGGAAGAACGGTAAGGTTGCCGTTGAGCCGCAATTTGACACGGCCTTTGAATTCCGCGAAGAACTGGCTGCAGTGAAAATAGACGGCAATTGGGGGTTCATCAACTCTGACGGAAAGTTTACCATCAATCCGCAGTACGGCGGGCTGGGCAATTTCTCGGAGAAGGTGGCAGCTTTCAACAAAAACGGGCGCTGGGGTTATATCACAAAGAACGATAAACCCCAGATCCAGCCTGGCTATGCGAGCGCTACAGACTTTTCCTCCGAAGGACTGGCGCTTGTTGAGAAGGACAATGAATTTTTCTACATCAACTCCAGCGGCAAGAGAACACTGAATGTTTCTGCACGCAAGGCAGTGAGTGAACTTCTACCTGAAATAGAATTAAACTCATATGCCACAGGCCCAGACATCCTGGAAGTGATCGGGGATGAAGCCCCAATGGGGCTGGCAGCAGGCAAGAAGAAAGATCTTTACGGCTACTGTCATGACGAAACTATAGCCATAAGTGAACCTGACTGGATGGGGAAATTGCGTGATGACAGAAAGTACTCGAATCTTTCATTGCCAGGGACACATGACACAGTCGCGCGTTTCTGTGGAGATTCTTATCAGGCACAGTCATTGGGCATTATGGCGCAGTTGAATGCCGGAATCCGTGCTTTCGATATTCGGCTTAAGTGCACCAAAGGGAAGTTTTTGCTAGGGTTCCACAGGGATTGTTATGAAAATATCAATTTCGATGACATACTTAGTACAATGACAACTTTTTTAGACAAAAATCATAAAGAAGCTTTGTTTGTCAGGATAAAAAATGAAGCTGGCACCGATGCCTGTGATAATGACACGAGTTTCCAGTCGATATTCGATACCTACTTTAAACGTTACGATCGGTTGTGGATTAATGGCAAAAAAGTTGAGGATCCAACACTCAAAGAAGTTCGGGGCAAGATTGTTGTTCTTCAAGACTTTAACTCTATAAAAGGTAAATATTATGGTCTGGATTATCCAACAACTTCTTGCCAGGACGATTACGATTTATTCTCAAATACGGCTCTTTGGTATAAATGGAACGGTGGGTCGTACGGCTATCGGCACGAAAAAGGTTATAGGGTTCATCTCTATTACAAAGGAATTAAAAATTATTTGAAGACTGCGGCAGAAAACCCTGGAAAATTGATCTGTAACTACCTCTCAGGCTCTACAGGCTCATTCCCCTACTTTGTTGCAAGCGGGCAATCCTCACACGGAACAGATGCCCCCAAACTGTGGACCGGCGTTGCCGGGCCTAAAAAAAAGCACGATGGGGATTATGTTGATTATGAGCACCGTTACTACGGTACCAAGGCTGTCCCACAGGTAAGTATCTATTTTAACGGTACGAACGATATGACAATGCAGTGGCTACGGAATAATCATCCAAGGTATACGGGGATCATCTTTGCAGATTTCCCCGGGAAGGATCTGATTTCTGAGATTATCAACGCTAATTTCAGATGGTAACGTAAAAGTGCGTGCAACTCTTCAGCAGTAAGTAACAGCCTGCGTCAGGTCCGTAGGTATAGCAGTAAAAACAGAAAAACCCGCTATTGCTAGCGGGTTTTTCTGTATCTCAGCCGACTGGGTCGGAGTGTTGATTGCCGTCCCACTGGTGACGGGAATGAGTACTGGGGAATATCGTTAAATAACGGCAAGATGTGACTGTTTTGCATGCAAGCGGACTGAAATTCTGATGCTGCGATCATCTATTGCATAATATAATTCTTACCATCGACGGCCTGGTTTTATAACCTTACGCTGCCTTCTTCAGTTCCTCTCTAATTACCTTGCGGAGTATATCTTCCAGAGGTTTTTCAGTTTCAAATTGTTTACGCAACAGCTCATTCAATACTGTCTGATAACCTTTGTTTTCAGATACACCACGGGCTTTAAGAAGATCAAGCACATCGGTATCAAGATAGGTTGTAATACGAACTTTACCTTTTGAGTTTTCGGCCTGTAATTTGGCAAGGTGCGGTATAACGCTTGCCCGTTTTGCCTGGCTGAAGTCATATTCTTTACGCATAGCTGGCTTCCTCTCTTTTGGTTGGTTTGCGTGCTGATATAATGCGGATGGTGTCTTCATCTGGTAGAGCATAACAGATCGTCAATAGTCGGAGATCGGTGCTCATGCCAATAAGGATAAATCGTTGTTCGCCTTGAGAGTCCGGGTCTTCAGTAACCAGCGACAGGTGATCAAGCAGGCAGGTAGCTGCTTCCTCAAATGATACTCCACGATGCTTCTTCAGGTTACTGGTCGCTTTGTCTGTGTCCCAGATAATTTTCATGCACTATTTATGCATATATTGTGCATACAATGTCAACCCAAAAAATGCTGCTAATATTTTTTTAAAATGTCGAGTATGGCATTGGCCTACCAATGAGAAAAAGCCACTTTCCCGAAGAAAAATGACCTTTTTGATATTTGGCGTCCAAGAGATGACGGAAATGAGTACTGGGAGATATCGTTAAATATCGGCAAGATATGACTGCTTTGCATGCAAGCGGACTGAAATTCTGATGCTGCGATTATCTGGTGAATTGTAAGAAGTAATTCCTTGGTAACAGCCCCCACAATTCGGGAAAGTTCAGACACCTCTACAGCAGGTAATGGTGTTCACGAATCCTGTTGCTCTCGATCGGACTTACTCCGGCCTGCCCGGCAAAATCCGGCCAGGCGGCAACTGCATCCTGCACCTTCCTGATAACCTTATGTGCGGTGCCGACGCCGAACCGATCGGCAACCGCCAGCAGATCCGCCTGAGAAATGCCGGTAAATTTACCGTTCACCGCCATAAGATGCTGCCAGGTCCACTCTCCGGATGGATTGAAGGCGTACGTCACATCGTAAGCCGGTGCCAGTTCCCACTGCCCGCTTTCCCGCAGCATGAAGGATATATTCTTGGTGTGGTCGTCACAGTTTACCGCCATAACGTTAAAAACAATGCGCCGGAATGCTTCTTCAAGCGCGGTATAATCCAGTCCCAGGCGGACAACGGTCTGCAAAAACTGGCTGTAATCGTGGGTTGCCTTCTGTTTGTAGTCCAGATGCGCCATGGCGCAGAGTGATTGCAGATGATGCTTGTGGTTCCCGTCACGATCAAAGCGCCGAGTCATGAAGTGAGCCCGGCCATTCTCTTCCAGCAGGCGACAGGTTGACATGGTAATACCGGCGGTACAGGCCATCCGGTAATAGGCATACTCGATTCGGCCATAATCCTGTGAACCGCCCAATTCCCGGTCGGCCCCCATGCCGTCGAACTTGAGCAGCCAGTGTTCAAAGCCGGGTTCCACATCAAACTGTCCCGGTCGGATCTCATCAGTCTCCGGATTCCAGGCAATAGCCGCCTTGGCCCGTGCGCCGCCCGCCGAGGTACCGACCTGAATAATCTGCGCCAGAGCTGCCTTGGCAAGGCGGTCTGAACCAAGTTCACCATGAACAGCCTGACGGGCGCTTTCGACCAGGCGTGAGAGTTTGATAGCGGTACTGCTTGCAATGGCCGGTGTTCGGGCCGGCTTGAATTCAAGGGCTCCCATGCCGCGTTTGCCCATGTACGCGAGGCGGTCAAGCGGCGTCACCCGTTTTTTGTCGATACCTTTGCTTGCCATCCAGGCATCAATCAGGGCATTGCCGAAATCATCCGGCAGGGCATCAGCCACCATCGCGGGCAGCCGCTTGAAACTCAACTCAGGAAGATCGACAAAGATGAACGGTTCACGGGCTTCTGCCAGTGGCATGGCAAGAGGTGCCAGTTCAATACCTGACTTCACAAACCTGCTGTCATACTCAAAGGCGTAGTATCCCAGATTCGGAGCCAGGGCGACTGCGCCGACGGTTTTGCCCCAGATGCGTACTTCTATGGCTTGGACCGGTTTATACATTTGAGGTGCCTTTGGTTTTGGATGCACGTTGTCGCGGCTGCTTTGCCTTCAGCATCTGCATCGGGCTGATGGCAACTGCCGGAGCCAGGGTTTCCAGCCAGTCTGCTCGCCCCAGAGTGCGTAACACCTTCACCAGTGACGTCATTGTTGCCCCTCTGCCGTTTTCCAGGTTTTTAACGGCATTCAGGGCAACGCCTGCCTGCTCGGCCAACTGGCGCTGATCAATGTTCCGGCGCAGGCGCAGATCGCGCAACTGCTGCCCGAAGGCAGCTTCCATCTCTTCGTGTGTTTTTGAATTTTTCATAAAAAACCTATTTAGGACTTTTGCTGTGATAAATATAATCAATAGCCTTAAAATAGTCCACAAAATTATATATCAATTGGCACACCAACCACAGATAACAAGAGTTCGCTGCCGCAACCTATGTGCAACCTAAAGAAACAAGGACTTATGCAGCCTGCATACGTCCTTGTTTTCATTTGCCGTCCCACTGGTGAACGCACTTCGAACTTTTTAACCAGTTAAGCATCGGGTTACGCCGCATGTTTCATTAACCTTTCATCCAGCCCGTTGTAACTTTCGAAGCCAAGACAAGCCAGCCAGATATGTTTTGGAATAGGCTTCTCTCCATTACGGTAGTAAGCCAGCATACGGCGACTGATCCCAAGCGCCTCTGATGCCGTATCGAGGGTCAATCGGTTGCGGTGCATCCAATTCCATATACGTTCGTGCGATATGCCCCCACTCTGTTCAACCGCTTCAGCCCTGAGGTTGTCTCCGGAAAGGCTCAGTTCATCATTCCAGACAATATCATACCCAAATTCGCCAATTTTTGCCTTCAGGAACAATTCGGAGTCGCAAAGTGGCGACAGGGTCTTATTTTGTGCCACGATAACGGACAAATCTATAACCGCGAGATATTGGAAGAGCTGGACAAAAGGCTCTCCAGTCAGTTGCTCCTGAAATCGACCTTGATCCGCGATACAATTTTTTCACTAAAAAATTCCGCTTTGAAGAGTATTCAGCAGCGTTACCGGCAACTGACCGCCATGATCTTCCTGTTCGCGGGCTCGTTTTCGATTGGCATCATTCTCTGGAATATCCTGCTGAAACAACAGGTGGAATCCAAAACAATTCATCTTGAAAATGAGATTACCGAACGCTTGCTCGCTGAAGAAGCTTTGTTAGCGAGCGAGACTCACTTCAGAAGTTACTACGAGCTCGGCCTCATCGGTATGGCAATTACCTCGCGGGAAAAGGGGTGGATTCAAAGCAACGACTTTTTGTGCTCAATGTTAGGCTATTCACGAGAGGAGCTTTTTGACAGGACTTGGGCGGAGATGACCCATCCCGATGATATAGCTGCAGACGAGGAGCAATCTCAAAAAGTGCTGCGGGGTGAAATCGATAGTTACACATTGGACAACCGGTTCATACATAAAAACGGCCAGATTATATATACCGCTCTCTCTGTCAAGTGCGTCCGGGGGTTGGATGGTGCGCCTGACCATTTTGTGGTCATGGTTCAGGACATCACCGAGCGCAAGCGGAAAGAAGAGGACTTGAAGAAGATGAAAAACATGTTATCCGAGGGCGAGGGGATTGCGCACATGGGCACATTTGAGTACGTGGTCGATACTAATGCAACGCTTTGGTCTGAAGGGGAATACTGCCTTTATGGGTTAGATCCAGAGGGACCTTCTCCCACGTATGACGTCATGCTCGCAAAGAATATACATCCAGACGATGCGGCCCTGCTCCACAAGACCTTCACAGCCGCCATTCAGAGTGGTTCTGTCTACGAGCTTGAACATCGGATAGTGCGGTCCGATGGTAGCGTGCGGTGGATTCATGATCGCGCCAATCCGTATTTTGACCAGAACGGCAAGCTCGCCCGGTATGTAGGCTCGACGCTGGATATAACCGAACGTAAGCAGATCTTGCAAGAGCTGCGAGATAAGAACATCGAGCTGGATCGCTTCGCCTACACCGTTTCACACGATTTGAAGAGCCCGTTAGTCACTATACAGGCGTATGCCGGGATGATCAGAAAAGATTTGGAAACGGCCAAGTACGAGCGGGCTCAGGATGACATGAGGAGGATTGAGGGTGCGGCGGACAAGATGAACAATCTTCTGAACGATCTGCTTGAACTCTCCCGCGCCGGCAGGATGATGAACGAGCCTTCACCGGTGGACATGAACCGTTTGGTCAAGGATACCCTGCAGCAACTGACAGGACCAATAGCGGATAGTCACGTTGAGATTGTGCTGCACCCTGATCTCCCATCTGTTTTTGGCGATCAGAAACGCATCGCGGAGGTCGTGCAGAATCTGATTGAAAACGCCATCAAATACATGGGAGATCAGGCTGCGCCTCGTATCGAGATAGGCACAAGGCAGGAGGGCAAGGAGTGCGTCTTTTATGTCAGCGACAACGGCAAAGGCATTGACCCGAGCCACCATGAAACAATCTTCGGTCTGTTCAACAAGCTGGATGCCAAAAGTGAAGGGACCGGTGTCGGTCTGGCGCTTGTCAAAAGCGTTATCGAGATTCACGGTGGCCAAGTCTGGGTTGAGTCGGCGGGTGCCGGCAAGGGGAGTACCTTCTGCTTTACGGTGCCGCTGACAAACAAGTAAAAAAGCAACAATCACCCGCCTGAACGAGGCAGAATCCTCTATCGTATGATTCATCAGGATATATTTGCAATACCCCTCCCACGACAACTCACCGCTAAAATACATGCAAAACAACACATTTTCACCATTTCCATCACAAACCATCCCCGCTTTCAACTGCCTGCCTGACAAACTCATATTCCTGAATCATCCTTAGCAAATCAAAAGTTGTCATTCCTGTATCCCGATAATACCAGTTACTTGCCCGTTCGACAGGTATGTTGAGGTCACGAGCCGCTTGTTTTGTTGTAATACCCTGTTTGGTGCACTCGAACTCCACTTGGGCAGATGGCGAACTGACAGCAAACTACAGAAAACCCTTTGATATGATTGCGGTTTCCAACAGTGACTACCAAAGAAAAAAGGCCACTTTCCCGGAGGAAAATGACCTTTTTGATATTTGGCGTCCCCTACCGGATTTGAACCGGTGTCGCCGCCGTGAAAGGGCGGTGTCCTGGGCCGGGCTAGACGAAGGGGACGTATGAACCTGCCGCACAGTTCCATTTAAGGAATCATGCCCAATGATGCGCGGAAGGATGAGTTTTATACCCAACTATTGGCTGCAAGTCAATTGTTATTTTGCCAAAGAGTGCATTTTCTCGCGGTGCGCGGCACATTACAGCGGATACCAACGCCTGACGACAAAGATATCAGAACCTTTTTTCCCGACTGGCCAGACATTTACCGGATGTCGTGTTCGCATGATAGCAGCTAACCGCTGCGATAACGGTGTGGTCACAACGCCGCCATTGCCGGGAGCACCACATTCAAGGCGGCTTTCAATCGTAGTCAGCTGGTCCAGTACAATAACCACATGGCCGTTCCAGACGATCAGATCGAGCGGCTGAAGCTTCGCCGCAATTTCTACCGGTGAGTTGCCCGCAATCACCACCGCGTGACCGTAGGAAACCAGCTGCGAGGTGTTGCGCGGGGTCCAGCCGCCGGTGGCGTGGTAGAGCAGCCCGGAACAGTCCAGCCCTGCCAGTGTAAGCCGTTCGCGTTCGTTATCCGAGATGCCGCCAGTAAACCAGACCGCCAGTTCAGGAATTCCGGTCGGGGCATTACTCCCCCATACATACGGACGACCGGAGGCCGCTCTGAGCGTTGAGACCACTTCTGCGCGGGTCGGCAACAGTGGCCTCCGCTGTTCAGGCATGCTATTTTTCATGACTAGAAAACGGCACTCCATATACAACCTGACGTTCGGTGCGGCTGAATAGTCTTCCGTTTCAATCTGGCAGATGTCAACAGTTCCAGACTTCAACTTTTTCAGGATTGTCACCGCTGTGCCAGGTAACGCGATATATTCCAGCTCCCTCGTCTGGCCGCAGCGGTCTGTTTTTAATTCATGCCCGCTTTGTCCGCCAAAAACTGATGCAAAATCGGGACTGTTTAACACCGGGGCCGGGGTGACCACAACGCCGTATTCAACAGCTTCAGCAGCGCCGAAACCAGCATACCCGAAAATTATAACGAGAACTGCTTTACGTATCATCCTGGCCGGACGGGAGGAATTATACACCATTATTCTCCTTGCTGCCTCTGCTGAAGGCGTGAATGCCTGCACTGTAGCACCACGATGCAGTTCGCCGCAATTTTTTCCTGCTGGTGGCTACTCCCGGTTCATGGGAAATTTTGATTTGTTTTCTAGCAGTTGCGTCACAGTCCGCTTCGTGCTACTTAAGGACAATGCAAAACGCGGTAGAGTTTTTCTGACACCAGAACATACCGGTACGTGCTGATTCCATTTATAAGATTCATCTCCGGAGGGCGAACATGCGCATTCCAATAGGTCATAAATTCATTATCGGCTTTATCGTAGTAGTCGCTGCCGTTGCTTTCAGTCCAGGAGCAGTAGCACGACTTGGTTATTCCCCCGAGCTCAGCGGGGTTCTGGGGTATGTGGTTGCTATGACGACCGGGCTAATTCTGGGATGGCTGTTTTCAAAAGGTTTTACCGCCAATATTGAAAAACTGGCCGACTCCGCCAAGTCCATCAGCCGTGGCGATCTGACCGGAGAGGTCACTATCCGTCCATCCCGGATCCCGGATGAAATCCATGAGCTTGCCTACCTGATTGATCTGATGCTTCAGAATCTGCGTGAGTTGGTCCGGCACATAAAAAAGACATCCGGGCAGCTCACCGAATCGGCACGTGAAATCAATGCAACCGCCCAGGAAATTAATGCTTCGACGGAGGAAGTTGCCCAGGCTATTGGACAGATTTCACGCGGCGCAGAAACACAGGCCCGGCTTGTGGATAAGGGTTCTAAAACGATCCGTGAAATGGCTATTTCAATCGAACTGGTTGCCGCACGTGCACGAGAGACCGCTAAAACGGCACGTGAAACCAGCCTGAC
>Ga0007792_10000577_pt1 | contig 13143 bp, 10 predicted proteins | sample CryBogmetaGMA6M_FD_60371 | JGI IMG/M metagenome (GOLD analysis project Ga0007792, IMG submission 60371) | Freshwater microbial communities from Crystal Bog, Wisconsin, USA - MA6M | ecosystem: Environmental > Aquatic > Freshwater > Lake | place: Crystal Bog, Wisconsin, USA | collected 2009-07-06
CGTCGTCATGCCTGTCTGATGGCTGCGGCCATCAATTATTCGGCGGCAGATAAAATAAGCGATGGCGAGATCCTGCCGCCGTTATGGCACTGGATATATTTTCTGGAAGGAGTTCCTGCACGTGAGCTCGGTTACGATGGTCACCCGGCACGCGGCGGTTTTATGCCGCCGGTGCCGCTTTCCAATCGTATGTGGGCCGGTGGACGTGTATCCTTCGTTACGCCGGTACGTATCGGTTCAATGGTGCGTAAGGAGTCGAGCATTCTTACGGTGGACCACAAACAGGGGCGCTCGGGTGACCTGGTTTTTGTGACCGTGCATCACGAACTGAAATCTTTGCAGGGCGAGACGCTGATCCGTGAGGAGCAGGACATCGTCTACAAAAATTCTACTGCATCCGGTAAAAATGATGCCCTTTCCACCATTGTACCCGTTGCGCACTGCACCACGAGTTACACCCCGGATTCAACCTTGTTATTTCGGTATTCGGCGCTGACCTTCAATGGGCACCGCATTCACTACGATGTGGACTATTGCCGGGAGCAGGAAGGCTATCAAAACCTGGTTATTCACGGCCCGTTGAACGCAACTATGCTGGCCGGTTATGCCCAAGATCTGTGCGGTGCAGAATTGCGCGACTTCAGTTACCGGGGACTCTCCCCTGCCTTACTCGGTGACACCATCACTCTTCACGCCACTATCCAGGACAAGCGCATCACCCTTTTCGCTCTGCTTGCCAACGGCACTGTCTGTATGCAGGCAGAGGCTCTTGTCGCCTGAACAAATCCTGCCCTTCCCGCCTGATAGTTACGCCAAGCATAACCCCATACTATTCAGTCTTGACAACCGTCAGCAACTGTAGTCAAGTGGATGCCCATACAGCTGAAACTGGAGGTTCAAATGCAATGCATTACACGGCCATTCCGTTCTCTTGCACTGGTGTTCCTGTTTGTCTGCGGGTGTAGTAGCGGAGGAGGCAGTCCCGGGGATTCATCCCAGTTCCTGCCGAATATGAACCAGAAGATCACGCCGCTGGCTCCCCCGTACTCCCGGTTCGAAAATCTGAATCCCGATTTACCGGGTAAACCGGACTGGCTGGCCGGGCAGGCGGTCACCACCGTGGTGAGTCCGGATCAAAAAACCCTGCTGGTTCTAACGAGCGGGTACAACCGCATTTACACCGCCACCCCCAGCTCTCCCTATCCATGGTACACGCCATACTCCAACGAGTACGTATTCGTCTACGACATTTCAACACACACGCCAATCAAGAAGCAGGTTTTGCAAGTCCCCAATACCTATAACGGCATCGTTTTTGATCCATCGGGTAAGGCGTTTTACGTGGCCGGCGGCGTCGATGACAATATCCACGTCTTCACCCGGATTGCCGACGGCACGTGGGGGGAGGCTGCGAATCCACTTGCGTACATAGTCCCGGCAACCGGTAAAAAAAGGACTGAGGGTGTTGGCCTTCCCGGCAGTGGTGATTCTACCCTCGGCGTCAACCTTCAGGTCGGCGTGAAACCCTGCGCCGCCGGGCTGGCTGTTTCCAGCGATGGCAAGACGCTGGTGGTGGCGAACTACTACAACGACTCGATAACGGTGTTCAAGGGGGGCTTGAACAACTGGTCGGCGGGGATCGATCGTGACCTGCGTCCTGGCAAGAGCGGTGGAACCAGCGGTGTGCCGGGTGGAGAATATCCGTTTTGGGTGGCTGTTAAAGGTACGGAAAAAGATGGCACTGCGACAGCATACATATCAAGTATTCGCGACCGCGAGATCGTTGTCGTAAACCTGAACGGAGACCCAGCGGTCACATCGCGGATCCCGGTGAAGGGCCAGCCGAACAAGATGACACTGAACCGGGATCAGTCACTTCTGTACGTCGTCGAAGACCAGACGGATACGATTGACGTAATCAGAACCAGCGATAATGTGGTCGTCGGAACTATTCCGGTAATCGCTCCCGCATCGGTATTGCCCGGTGTGGCAAGCTATACGGACAGTGGCTCCAGCATCAACGTGACGCGCACCGGTGCGAACTCCAACAGCGTGACCCTTTCACCTGATGAGAAACAGCTCTACGTGACGAACGGCAATCTGAACTGTGTTGCGGTGGTGGATCTGGACGATACAAAAACAAGAGGGCTGGTGGTCGGTCTCATTCCGACCGGGTGGTACCCGAACTCGGTCAGCTTCAGCGGCGATGGCAGTTGGGTGTACGTGATAAACGGCAAGTCGGCAACCGGAGCGAATCCTGACTTCCGCTACAGTTACGGACCTGCCACCCATACCAGTGGTTTTTTAGCAAATCAGTATAACCCCCAGTTGATAAAAGCCGGACTCCAGAGTTTCCCGCGCCCCACTTCAGCCCAACTGACAACGCTGACAACCCAGGTGGCAACCAACAACCGCTTCTCCTACACGGACAGCGCCAGGGACATCGCGGTCATGGCGGCCGTGCACGAAAAAGTTAAGCATGTTATCTTCATCATCAAGGAAAACCGCACCTATGATCAGGTTCTAGGCGATCTGGAAGTCGGTAATGGCGATCCCGATCTGGCTGAATTCGGTAAACGGTACACACCGAATCAGCACCAGTTGGCGCGGCAGTTCGTCACGCTCGATAATTTCTTTGCCACCTCTGAAACCAGCAATGACGGCTGGCCCTGGACGACTTCGGCCCGAGCCCCTGATGTCATCGAGCGCCAGTTCCCGGTGACATACGCGGCGCGCGGCCTCAGCCTTGACAGCGAGGGTACGAATCGCAGTATCAATGTTGCCCTGCCAAATATTGGCTACTCCGATACTACGCGCCAGACGGCCAATCCTCTTACACCGGCCGATCCCGATATTTTAGCGGGTCACACTGACGTGTCTGCACCGGATGGGCCGAACAGTGCAGCGAATGAAGTAGGAAAAGGGTATATATGGGACACCGCTTTGAGGAAAGGACTCACGGTTCGCAACTACGGCTTCTTTCTGGATTGCACCCTGTATGCCCAGGGTAACACATACAGCATTCCTCTGGAGCGTGACCCGTACTCGATCAAAAAGGTAGTGGCATTCGCCACCAATGTTGCCCTTGCCCCGAATACCGACAAGTACTTCCGCGGTTTCGATAATGCATTTCCGGATTATTACCGTTTTAAGGAGTGGGAAAGGGAGTTTGATGGCTATGAAATATCGGGGGATCTTCCTACACTCAGCCTCGTTCGCTTCATGCACGATCACACCGGAAACTTTGCTACTGCCATTGACGGCGTAAATACTCCGGAAGTGCAGCAGGCCGATAACGATTATGCGCTTGGTCTGCTCGTTGAGAAAATCTCAAAAAGCCCCCGTTACAAAGATAATACCCTGATCTTTGTCATTGAAGACGATGCGCAGGATGGCGGTGACCACATGGATTCACATCGTACCATTGCGTTCGTGGCAGGTGCCTATGTGAAGCAGGGTGTGGTGATTTCCTCCCAATATAATACGGTTAATTTCCTGCGCACGATTGAAGATGTTCTCGGCTTGCCGCCGATGAATCTGAACGATGCGCTTGCACGGCCAATGGCCGATATTTTTACAACGACGCCGAACCCGTGGAGCTTTACTGCTGTTCCCGCGCAAATCCTTAACGGTACAACACTGCCGCCGTTTCTCGGTAAAACAGCCAATAAGGTGGCTGGCCGGAATGTGCCGAAATCGACTCATGATGCGAAGTACTGGGCACGGGTCACAAAGGGGATGGACTTTACAACGGAAGACCAGTTCGATTTTGCTGCCTACAACCGCATCTTGTGGAAGGGGTTGATGGGTAACAAACCGTATCCGGTAGTGCGGAGCGGAATGGATTTGCGCCAGAACCGTAAAGAGCTGCTGGCCCGTTATGAGCTGTCTTTGAAGGGTGCCGTAAAGCAGGTGAAAACAAGCGCACCAAAGTAAGTTGTCAGAGTTATTCAGGGAGGTTTTGACAATGCATAAAATTTCAGTTGTACGATCTCTGCTTCTGGTTCTCACCGTGACGCTGTTCGCAGGATGCGGTGCCAGTTCGAGTCTGAATTCATCATCCTCACTGAGCTCAGACAACATCAACCTGATCTTCGTCTCCAGCCCGGATCTGAAGTATCAAGCGGCCGGGGATGTGGATCCTGATACGGCAAACCTGACCAGTCAGGGGCTGCGGCGGTCACTCCTCATGGCCTCGTACCTGAAACAGCAGGTGCTGGGAGCAAAGAACGTCACCGCGATTTATACGCTGGCACCCATGACCCATCTGCAAAACGGAAACAAGTTTACTGATGTCCCTGACATGACGGCAATTGGCTATATTCAGCAGTTTGCCCTTCTCAACCAGTACACTATGCTCCTTGATAAATTCAGTTCAACGTATTATACCGCCAACAGTTACCCAATCGAAGCGGCTTACGCTAATGGGGCCGTGCCAGTCGGAGTTGCCGTGCCTACTGCATACTGCCCTGATTGCTCCGGGCTGGATTTTAAAAACAGTGGCGGTAACAACGATGTGCTGGTATCCGGCATCATCAATAGAAAAAAACCGGGGTATTATGTGTTCTCTGCCCCCTGGGAGACCGTCAGCGCCCTGCTGGCTGCAATCAACAGTCAAAAAGGCTATAACCTGGCTATTCCGGTGGAAAACAAGGATCTGAACCAGGTTTATGCACTGTCGATCCCGCCGTCCGGAAGTGCCAGTCTGGTTACCTACAACAGCAATCTGAACCCGGCAAGCACCTACCCGTGGCTGTCTTCGCCGGCTTCAGGTACTGCCTGCACCTACTTGAAGCAAGGCTCGGTAAACATTTCACGGATCGGTGGGGTTGGTGGCGCTGTCGTCCCGGCAACTATCAATAAAAACCAGACAGTTTACATTGTCCGGCATGCAGAGGCGCATCCAGATCCGAATTTCATATTCGAGAACGGCAATTTTGTGGCTGCCGGGCAATGGCGTGCTCTGGATCTCCCCAGTGCTCTGTTAGGGAAAATACGGCCTGACATGGTGTATTCCATCGACCCTTCGCAATGGTTTAGAGGCTCTTTCAACTTCTCTTACGTCAGGCCCTCATTAACGGTTTTCCCCTACGCCATCGCCAATAGATTGCCCTATTATCTGGTCTCGGAATTTCAAATATTTGATGCTAACGCAGCGAAGCTTACCAGTGACTTTTTCTTTACCGGCGGCTCGTTTTCCAATAAGACTCTGCTGCTGGGGTGGGAGTCCCAACGAATCAACCCGATGATAAAAACTCTTATTGAAAGCTATGGCGGAAGCAGTCCCGTGATCCCGTGGCCGGGAGACGACTACGACACGGTCTGGACTGTGAAGACTGATGATCAGGGTAACCTGACGGTAAGCAACGAACTGTGTGAAGGTATAGATACCACTAAACTGCCGGAGACGGCCCCTCCATTTTGACCGCAGGGGCGGTAAAACCACCCGGAAAACAGCCGCATAGTTGATTCTCTCCGTATTTCCCCCTTTAGAAACAAAATTTACCCACACATATTTTCAGCTTCCATCCGGACAACCCAGATGGAAGCTGAATGCCGGCAATTACTTTCCTCCTTATGCGAAAAGCAAACGCGACTGTTTTACGCCGTTCCTCTGTTGAATGAGAGAAATTGTGAAAAATTGTGAATGGCGAGAGCTTTCCTGGCAATGGTAGGGTCTAGCCAAAAATAACAAGCAGGTGCAGCACCAGATTACACGACCTCATGAAGGAGGAATATCATGGATTTAGTATCTTCGGCGTTTGAAACAATTGAAGCCGGTTACTGTTTCAGGGATACGGTGGCGACTGCAGCCAGATACTGGGGTGACCAACTCATCTGCCAGGTGAATCCGCTTCCCGGATGTAAATTGAATGGAGACCGCTACCTGTTGCAGTTGGCACTTCTGAACGTTCTGGACAATGCGGTCAAATTCTCGCCGCCGGATCTGCCGGTTACGCTACGGATAGATAGGGCAGCGGATATGCTGAATGTGTCCGTGTATAACAAGCCATCCGAGCCACTTCCGGATGATACCAGGCCGCTATTCAATAAATTCTTTAGAGGTTCCAATAGCATCGGCACAGACGGGGCAGGGCTGGGGCTTTATCTGGCAAGGGATATTATAGAACAGCATGGGGGGTGTATGGAGTTAGCGGCTGATAAAGCGGGAGATGTTGTTGCGACAATGCGCCTACCGCTTGACGGTACAATGCACCAAAACCAGGTACTGATGAATGCGGCTGCAGTAGGGGAAGGTCAGGCGGACGTTTTTTATGTGCCACCAAATAATGTCGATATGTGGGTAAACCCACTAGTATAAAATTTGAAAGGGATACGCGATGAATCATACAGCCTTTAAAAGCTATCCGGATAGCACCGCGCAAGTCGGGATCTGCATTGTAAAAAACAAAGCATTACGTTTATCCAATCCTGCTTTTGACGAAATTTTTGGCTACGAAAAGGGGGAGACAAAAGGCCTAAATCCTTCTGCCCTCTACGCTGACAGTAAAGCTTATCAGCGTGTTGATCGAGAGGCAAAGGCACTGATCACCGCGAGAGGGATCTATTCAACTGAAATCATGATGAGAAGGAAGGATGGCTCTTTGATTTTATGTAATGCCGTGGGGCAGGCAATAGTAACGGAGAAACCTGAAGGCAGTTCCCTCTGGATGTTCCAGGAAATCAGCGGACGCAAGCAGGTTGAAGAGGAACTGCGTCAGGCCAAAGCCGCTGCTGAAGCGGCGAGAGTAGCCAAAAACCGATTTTTAAGTATGATGAGCCACGAGATCAGGACGCCGATGACGTCGTGCATTGGTTTGATTGATTTGCTGCAGAATTCCGGTCTGACTCCGGAGCAGTATGAATATGCTGAAAGTGCAAAAAGCTCAGGGTTCCAATTGGTGAACATGCTCCATGATATTCTTGAACTTTCAAAAATGGCAACAGACAGAACCGACGTTAAGGTGACGGATTTTGACCTGCGTTCGGTTATTTCGGATGTGACAACTCCGTTGTCAATGCAGGCTCAAGAAAACGGGCTGAAGTTCTCATGCTCGATTGGTGCCTCGGTTCCGACGGCCCTGCGGGGTGCCGACAACCAACTTCGCCAAATCATAACCAATCTGCTTGGCAACGCCATCAAGTTTACCCCTGAAGGTTCAGTATCACTTTCCGTCCGGAAAGAGGCGGACGATGGGCAATCCGTCACCCTCCGTTTCATGGTACACGACAGCGGTATTGGTATTGAAAAAGACAAAATCGGCCTGATGTTTGAGCCGTTTACTCAGGCCGACAGTTCTGATACGCGAGCATATAACGGTGCCGGGCTCGGACTGGCACTCTGTAAGGGCTTTGTGGAGCGGATGGGCGGGAGTATTGGTGCAGAAAGTGTTGAAAGTAGAGGATCCACATTTTGGTTTACTGTAGTCCTGGAGAAACAGATTTTTTCCGGTTATCCGCAGACGTTGCCGCCAGTTGAGGGGGGCAACGCTATCGAATCCTGTTCCCAACGGCCAGATGGGGAGGATGATGACTTCGTATTCTGTTAACTGAAGACGCCCCTGTCTCACCTCAATCAGAAATTTTTTAAATCATCATCAGAAAATTCTATTGAATCCAATTGGTTTGCAGCATCAATGCGAGAGTTGATATCCCTAAAGTCCGGATTCGCAGTATGTATTTCGTTCAGAAGAAGGTTTGCTTCATAAATATTTCCCGCCGCTTCGTATCCTGTTGCCAACTCATACTTTACGGCACAGACTTCCTCTTCGCTCAGTCCCGGTTGTATCAGCGCCAGCAGCATGGTAATTGCTTTTTCCACCTCACCGCGGTCTCGTAAACACGCGCACTGCAGTATCAGACACTCCACCCGCCGTGACGAATCTTGAGATGCCTGACGAAATTCATTGATCGCTTCGTCGAACAATCCCATCTCTTTGAACGCCTGACCGAGGTCGTAGTGCACCTGTGCGTCGGAACCCTCCATTTCGCTGCCAAATTTCACACTGCGCGGGGCGGTGTCGATGGTGTCGAACAGATTGCCAACGGAGTCAAGCCAGTCGGCATGGAGTGACACAGCGTCAGTGGCTCCATCCGTCGATCCAAAGGGGGAGTCGAAATCGATTTCAAGATCTATCTCAATCTCCTCTTCCGGGGAGAGCAGCAGTGGGTCTGAAACAGCAAAAAGTTCAGTAACTGGTGCTGATTCGGGGGGATGAACGGTCAGTGGAACCACTGTGCCGGAAGCCGCTGCAAAGCGGGTGAGACCTTCCATGACCCTGTCGTTAATCGGATCAACGGCTTCAAGCGTGTGGTAGATCTGCTCCAGTTGTGCTGTACACCCTTCTGAAATAAGGGCGTTCTCGTAACGGTCAAGAAGTGCCAGCGTACCCCCGACGTTGTGCTCTCCGGCGATTGAGGTGATAAGGCCAAGAATTGCAGCAGGTTCAGAAGGAAAAAACTTGAGATAATGCTGGTAGGCGATTTTGACTCGCTGCGGTTGCTCAAGCTGCTGGTATGCCCGAACGATCAGGTCCCATGCCCCCTTATTATGCGGGTTCTCGCGCAGAAGGTTTTGAATGCCCTCTGTAGCTGCTGCTGCGTTCCCCCGGTTGACCAGACCGGAAAGCACGTCCAGTATAAAGTCAGGTTTATCGGGAAAAATTTGGCTGACACGGGAACAAAGCCTCGCTAACGTTACTTTATCACTACGCTCCAGAAGCAGGGATGCAGCTTTGGCGAACATTCCGTATGAATCAGTTTTTCTTCCCCATTGAGCGTATGCTTCTGCAAGCCTCATCTGTATCGAAATATTCTGGGGATCTACCGCTAACATCTTTTCAAGTACGCCGAGCGCATCGGCGGTGTGGCCGGATTTCTCATAGTAGTCGAAAACTAGTTTATACTCGGAAAGTGCGTTCGCAACGAGTCCATGTTTTTCGTTCAGCCCGGCGAGCGTCATTGAGAGGGAAATATCAGTAGGAAAGAGCTTTTGCAGTTGTTTATAAACGGCAATGGCTTTCAGGTAAAAACCGTTTTTTGAAAAATATCCACCGATGAGCTCTAGCTCTTTACGGGCGTCATCGCTTCGGCCGCATCTGATTAATAACTCGGCAAATTTCTGCCGCTGGTTGATTGCGGTTGGGTCAAGTGCCAGAATCTGCTCATAGATCTTCGCTGCTTTGTCAAACTGACCACGCAGGGCAAACTTTTGAGCATCTTCCACCAGTTTTTCTTTTCTTGAACTGGCCACCATCAATTTCCTCAAGCACACGTGGACTAAAATACGTCTAAAACAACTATTTTCGACTGCAAAAAACTACTGTAACGGCAGCAGGTTGTCAAGCTTAATGTCCTGGTTATATTAGGATAATCAATGTTTTATCTGATTTCATTTTCTTTGACATGACCCGAGAAATCCTTTACGGTGCTGAACCAGACAGGGTTGTTGATCTGGCTGAAATATCACGGTCAGCGTGTCGGTATGTCTTTTAATCCGGAGGTCGCAGGGGACTGCCCCTGAAACATATGAATATGCTCTTCACGATACCTACCGCACATATCGAATTACTTCATAAATCACCGCTTTCCGGCAAGTTCCGCTCGTTCAGCAACAGGGGCTGATGGTGCACATTCAGCAGATTCTCAAAGAATACCTGGAAATCCACGGATATTGGGTACTGTTCATCGGTACCTTTCTGGAGGGTGAAGCGATCCTGCTCCTGGCCGGTTTTCTTGCCTTCCAGGGGTATCTGAATGTTATGGGGGTCATACTCACCGCCTGGGTCGGTTCATTCCTTGGCGATCAATTTTATTTCTACCTCGGCCGTTTCAAGGGGCGGGGACTGCTCAAACGGTTCCACTCCATTGCCCGAAAGTTCCGTGAGGCGCTTAAGCTGATCGAAAAATACGGGAATTTTGTCGCATTCATCTCCCGCTTTACCTATGGCTTCAGAATCGTTCTGCCCATAATTCTCGGCATTACCAACCTTGCTCCCCGCACCTTTCTCTGGATAAATCTGGCCAGTGCGTTTTCCTGGGCGGTACTTTTTTCCCTCGGGGGATATCTGTTCGGAAAAAGTGCTTCACTGCTGCTGGATAATGTCAGCAACTATGAACAGTACCTCGTCCTGGTGCTGTTCGGCTTTATTTTTGCCGCGTGGTGCGTCCATGCCTATCATGTCTGGAAGCTGAAAAAGCCGGTCAGAGAACGGTTGCAACGAATGAGGGACTTCCACGCTTCCCGAAGGATAGATCCTTGAACAATGACATCATGATCGTTCTGGTTGAGCCGCAATCGCCCGGCAATATCGGCATGGCCTGCAGAGCCATGAAAAATATGGGGTTTACCCGGTTGAGAATCGTCAACGGCTGCGATCGTTTCCATCCGGAAGCGCTCAAATTCGCCGTTGCTGCACGTGATCTGCTCGAAACGGCTGAACAGTTCCCGGATCTGGCTTCGGCCATTGCGGACTGCACCCTGACGGTCGGTACGACCCGGCGTCATGGCAAATATCGTCAGGAGATTCTTTCTCCGCCGGAAGTGGCGGCACAACTCAGGGAACAGGTCACCCCGGACTGCCGGGCGGCGCTGGTTTTCGGGCGTGAAGACAACGGTCTGACCACGGAAGAGCTATCCCTATGCCGCTGGCATGCGACAATTCCGACCTCTAACGAATATGGCTCGCTGAATCTGGCCCAGTCGGTGCTGCTGTTTTGCTACGAGCTTGGCAAGGCCTCCGAATCTGCGGGGGGAGGGCGGCCGCTGGATATGGCGCTGTCCGGGGAGATGGAAACGCTCTTTACGCATATGGGTGCCACTCTGAACAAGGTCGGTTTTCTGAATGAGCAGAATCCGGAGCATATGATGCGTTCACTGCGGCGCATTTTCTTCCGGGCTAATCTGGACAGTCGCGAAGTGACCGTACTGCGCGGGATGCTGACGCAGATCGACTGGGCCAGTTCCGCTTTTGACGGGAGGAAACGTTCGTGAATGCAACGACGATCGGCCTTATTGCCGGGACTCTCACCAGTGTTGCGGCAATCCCCCAGGTGATAAAAACCTATAAAACCCGCCATGTCCGCGATATCTCCATCCTGCAACCGCTCCTGCTGGCATTCGGTGTTGCGCTTTGGATGATGTACGGTATTCTTATCAATGATTTGCCGCTGATAGTAGCCAATATTACCCCTTTGATCTGTAACGTGGTGCTGACCGGCATGAAACTGCACTACGGCAGGGAAGATCATTAGCAGACAGTGCAGTTGTCGGAAACAACCAGAAAACCATTCCCGGTGAGTTCTCAATTTGGATATTTTCTCTGAAAAAACAATTCTTACCGTCAGTCGTCTGACATCTCTCCTTCGCGGGGTGCTTGAGGAAAACTTTGAGCAGCTCTGGGTGCAGGGGGAGGTTTCAAATGTATCCTACCCTTCCTCCGGTCACTGCTATTTCACGCTCAAGGACGCTGGTGCCCAATTGCGCTGCGTGATGTTCAAGGGGTCGGTAAAAAATCTCAAGTTCAGGCTGACTGACGGCATGGCGCTGATTACCCGAGGCCGTATTTCCGTGTATGACCAGCGCGGTGAATATCAGCTGATCACGGAATATGCGGAGCCGGCCGGTATCGGTGCCCTACAGACGGCATTCGTGCAGTTGAAGGAAAAACTGGGCCGCGAGGGACTTTTTGCCGAGACGCACAAAATCTCTCTGCCCCGTTTCCCTCGTCGGCTTGGCGTTATTACCTCTTCGACCGGTGCTGCTGTCCACGATATTCTGACGGTGCTGAAGCGGCGTTTTGCTTCGCTGGAGGTGCTGCTCTACCCGGTGCGTGTGCAGGGGGAAGGTGCTGCACTTGAAATTGCGCGGGCGATTGACGAAATGAACCGGCTGGCGGCGGTGGATGTCCTTATTGTCGGTCGGGGCGGCGGCTCACTGGAGGATCTGTGGGCTTTTAACGAGGAGATTGTGGCCCGCGCGGTGTACCGCTCAAAAATCCCGGTTGTTTCGGCCGTCGGTCATGAAACAGACTGGACAATCTGCGATTTTGTGGCGGACCTGCGGGCTCCGACACCATCTGCTGCTGCTGAGCTGATAATTGCCAGTGCCGAAGAGCTTCGTGGTCAGATAGACGCTTTGTCACACCGTTTGCAGAGATCGCTGGAAAGTCTGCTGGCCGCATACGACGGTCGCGTTGAAGGGCTGCGCAGGGCTTTGCACGATCCGCGTACAATGCTGGGGCATCTGGCCCAGCGGCTGGACGACCTGTCCGGGAGGCTCGAACTGGGGCTGAGTGTGGCTGTTGCCCGTCGCCGCGACCGGTTTGCGCGCTTGAATGGGGAACTGCAGCATAATGATCCGGCCGTACGGATCACTGCCCTGCGGCAGCGCTTGGCGCTTTTGACGGCACGGGCTGAGCATTCGCTGGTGCAGCGCCTGGAGATAATCCGCCAGCTTTTCGGCGACAACGCTGCGCGCCTTGAGGTGCTTTCTCCCCTCAAGACACTTGCCCGGGGGTATGCCATAGCAGCACGCGGAGATGACGGTACGGTGGTCACCGACGCCGCTGTGCTGGCAATCGGCGAACAGGTGCTATTGAGACTCCACAAGGGGCGGGTCAGCTGCCGGGTAGAATCGCTTGAAACCGGCAAAGCTTGACGCACGTTCCCATATCCGTATAAAATCACAACCCGTAAAGCGAGATATCAACCATGGCTATTGATAAATTTGAAGCATCTCTGAAAAAACTGGAAGAAATTGTAAAGCGCCTAGAAACCGGTTCACTGACGCTGGAAGACTCCCTGAAAGCTTTTGAAGAGGGAGTAAAGCATGCGGCGTTCTGCTCCGGCAGACTTGACGATGCCGAACGGCGGGTCGAGGTGCTTCTGAAACAGAAGGACGGGTCCCTGAAGCGTGAACCCTTTGAATCCGGGGAAAATTGAGTAGAAAAGGAACAGGGGATGGATCTGAAAAACTATTTGAAAGAGCAGTGTGCCCGCATTGATGCGGCGCTGGACACTTTTTTACCCCAGGAAACCGAGTTGCCGCACAGTGTTCACAAGGCTATGCGGTATTCGATTTTCGCCGGCGGCAAACGGGTGCGCCCGATCCTGATGCTGGCTGCCTGTCAGGCGGTCGGCGGG
>Ga0007792_10000579_pt1 | contig 13126 bp, 16 predicted proteins | sample CryBogmetaGMA6M_FD_60371 | JGI IMG/M metagenome (GOLD analysis project Ga0007792, IMG submission 60371) | Freshwater microbial communities from Crystal Bog, Wisconsin, USA - MA6M | ecosystem: Environmental > Aquatic > Freshwater > Lake | place: Crystal Bog, Wisconsin, USA | collected 2009-07-06
CCTTAAATAATAGAATACAATGGCAACATACGATATAAATCTTAAAGTTAATAATAATATATCAGAAGAAAACACGATATTTTATAAATTAACAGCAGGAACTTCTTATAATGTTGGAATATCTGCCTATTCATATACTATTAGTTCCCTTGTATCTACTGCGACATCGCCCGTTTGGTATAGAATTAATAACGAGAGTTCAATGTCTTACCAACAGGTTTCTTCTAGAGTATTTGATTGTACAAATCCATGCGTATGTTCAATAGCAGTATATTTATCATCAACAACAATATCCCCAACAATTTCAGCATCAATGTCTGCGGTTTTTGTTCCATATTTCCTATCAGCAGGAAGTTTTGAATTATTTCCTACTATATATTTCGATTCATATGCTAATCCATTTACATTAACTCCAAACAATTATAGAACAAATACTAACGGAATATTATTTTATGGAGAAGGACATACAGAAACAATTAATCTTACTGCATTATCTGCATTATCAATCGTACCTGGTGGACAGCAATCATATATTTGGCATACACAAACATATAACGTGTCCAGTAATAATCCAACATATTCTATAGTTCCTATACAATCATTTAGTGGACTTGCTAATACAATTCCAGTAGGATTACAAATTATAGATAGTAAGTTTACAGCATCTTCGCCATTATTTTATAGAGATGATCTTACTGGAAATAAAACGTATTATTCACATTATGTATCAACAGTAGATCCTAATAATATTGAATATACTACTAATACAAAAACATTTGGAAGTATAAAAGTTCTTACATATGATAGCGATATAAACTACACATTTTCATCAGGAGTTGCAACAAATGATTATATAACATTACCAACAACACAAGATTTATCAGGAAATTATACACCACAAAATTTTACTGCAAGTTTAAACTTTGCTTTAAGTGGAAAAAATGTAAATAGGTGTTATGGATTATATGATACTGTGTGGAATTGGACTAGTTTAGATTCAAATAATCCAGCAAATATTTTTATAGGAAAACCATCATCATGGAATTCTACTAATATAGATGGAATATATCCGAAAACTTGGAATGCTCAAAGCGTAACGTCAGGAATTAACCATTCTCCAATAACAAAAGTATTATCGTCTACAACTTGGATAATTGATGATCCAAGTTGGGAAACTACTCCATATACTATTACATCACCATCAAATTCACAAACATTTCCTTATACTTTAGATTATTCATCAATAACACAAAATGTTACTAGTGCTGATCTAAATAATATAACCGTAATAAATGTTTCTGCTAGTAGTGTAATTTATTGTAAAATTAATAAAGAACCAAATGATTGGAAGGGTAGAAATATAGTAATAGAATGTTTAGATTATTTTAATGTTATACCAATACAAAATGTAAAATTATATACACCAAATAAATATATATTATTAGGAGATTCCGTATATTATGAACTAATTACAAATACATCTACTATTAATATTTTCATAGATGATGGAGAAAATGGTATAATAAATCTTTTAGGTAATAATATACATAATGTAATATATAATACATTAGGAAGTCATAATGTAACCGTTTCTGCAATTTCTATATTGGGAAAAACTCAAATATTAGAATTTAAAAATGTAGTAAATGTATTAACTCAATATGATGCGACAAGTATATTAGAGGCAGAATATAGAACTATAAATTCACCTCTTGAAATACCATATACACAAACTCCATATATTGCACCAAATGAATGGATAGTAGAAGATAATATAAATTCTATTATAACTAAAATGTATGATAATCTTAATTATTTAAATGTTAGAAGTTTAATATTAAGCAACAATATAGAATATTATGGTTGGTTAGGATCATTAGAAACCGCATATTTTACATGCAATAATTATAAAACTTGGGAACAATTGATGTGTAATAGTTCAAAATCAGTTCAAAATACTTGGGTTGATTTTAATTGTTCGGATGGAATAGTATTGAATGGTAGATTGAGTGCATGTGCGCAATATGAAAGTTTAACTGAAGAAATAGCTAAAACTACACAAAATTGTTTGGGATTATATTGTATTCCTTGGACTTGGGGTGCGTTAAAATCCTCATCACAAAATAATGTAACTTGGAAACAAACTAAATCTACTAATACATTAGCTAAAACATGGAATAATGATGGAAACTGTGTATCAAATACAAATAAACCAGTAACAACTCAAATATGTTTAGATATTGGACAATGGAATATTAATATTCAAGATTATAACTCTAATATTATTGATACTACATATAATGAAATACGATGTGGGTTTAATATATCAAATCCATGTATATATACTGGAATTGTAAGTAGGAATAATTTAATATATTCAATATTAAGTACACAATTAATGGTATTATCTTCTGATTATACTGGAACTATAATACCACAAGCAATTAAAACTTATTATGATGGATTAATTAATTTTGTCGATTTAAAAGCAATATCAATAGATAGTGTAGGTAAAATATATCTTTTAGATAGAACATTAGGAAAGGTTATTGGATTAAATTTTGATTTAAGTCGTATGGATAATCCTTGGTATACATATGCAGTTTGGGGTGGCATTGGTGGAGCAAATTCTAATAGTAAATTCTATAATCCAAATGATATTCATATAGATAAAAATGATAATATATATGTTACTGATATGGGTAATAACTGTATTAAAAAATATACTAATACTGGAATATGGCTTGCTACTATAAATGATCTAGAATTTATAAATAATCCTCCTTTAAGTGTAGTAGTTGATTCTGATGGAAATCTACATGTATTGACGAATATAGAAGTTAGAAAATATAATAGTAATGGAATATATATTAATAGTTATAATTTTTCACAATATACTTCACAATCACCTGTAAAAATCGATATAAATTATATTAAAAATTGTGTATATATTACATTTAATACCCAAGTTATTAAATTTTTCAAAAATGGAATATTTTCTGGATATGTATTTGGAACCCAATCATGTGTAGAAAATTTAATTTGTACATTTCAAGATGAATATAGAAATTTATTAATAGCGGATGGTGATAAAATTATAAAATTTATAGATATATTAACTGAAACTAAAACTAACTCTAATTTACCTACTACATATTGGGATCTTAGTGCTATGTTAATCCATAAAAATGAATATGTTCAGAATTGGGTATATAATAAAAGTTTACAAAAGGTTTGGGATGAAATAGAAATGTTTAGAGTTACTTTGTTATTTAATAATTCAAAATGTAAATCTGTGTCAACATATATTCATCCAAAACATAAAATTTTCATAGGACAGAATGAAATTGTAACAAATACAGTTATTAATAGATTGATAGGATATCTTTGGGATAATTTTAATACATTAATACCATTTTTTGATCCAAATTGCGAATAACCAATAATAAATAGTTAAATAATAACAATAATATGAGCACTTGCGGATTTACAATACCAATAGACCCTAATTCATATTTAGGAGATTCATTATCTACTATTAATAGTAATATGAGTTCTTTAGATACGAATTCTTGTGATTCTTCTAATTTAATTTCGTATTTATCAAATCAAATATCTTTATTAGATAATAGCATATTAAATATTAATAATACATTAACTCAAATGGTAGTTAATAAAAATAATGGAACCAGTTATCATTTAGTAACATCATCTACTGCATTAGCAACATTAACAACTATAAATGCAAACTCTATATCAAATTTCAATTATGATACAGGATCATTTACAATAACCCCTACAGTTGGGATATCAATATTATTATTATCAGGAGTTTCTATTGGATGTTCAAACAATACAGGATCTATACTATTTACGATTGATGGAATTCCTATTACTAATGGTATGATACCAGTTATTAACAAAACTACGTATAATTATTCTTGGTATTATACACCAAATTGTTCACACCAACAATATAAAATCTTTTTGATGGGATATATATAATTATGAGTAATTGCAATTTTACAACTCAAATATCGGAAAATTTATGTATTGGAGATTCTTTACCAATATTAAATTTTAATTTCGATTCATTAGATACTACTTTATGTAATTTAAGTTCAATTTTAAATTCTTCAAATATTGATTTAAATTATAATACTAGCATATTTTCATCTAATATATTTAATCTAGTAAATTTATTAAATATAGTAACTACAACTGGTATACAATCTATAACACCAGGATATTTAGTAGTGCAATCAACAACCTATCAAGCAGCAGAAACATCAGGATCATTTACATTACCCAATAATATTCCAAATACTGCAACTTGTGTATTAATAAGAGCCGATTATACAAGTCCATATTATACTATGGCAGTATATGTTAATGGAATTGCAGTTCCAATATCAACATATGAAATCGATGGAATTGGAACTTATGCATATTTAACATTACCATTATCAAATTTATATACATATACTATTAATGTTATTAGTGCTCCATCAAGAGGAATACCAATTTATAATACAACTACAAATATAAGAATTATAGGATATTATTAATTTTATGAGCAATTGCAATATCACAACCCAAATTTCAGAAACTTTATGTCTTGGTGATTCGTTATCAATATTAAATAATAATTTTAATAATCTTGATACTACGTTATGTACGTTATGTTCAGTATCAAATAATTTAATTATTAATCTAAATAATTTTAGTTCTATATATAATTCTAATATTTTTAATGTATTAAATCTTATAAACACCCCACTAGCAACAATACAAACATTTACTCCATCATATACTATATTTACAGAACAGATATATACTAATATAAGCACTGGAGGAAATGCTCCATTTAACAATGGAACTTTTACTACTTATCCTCCAACTATACCGACAACTGCAACTTTTATATTTGTAAGGGCTGATATATATAATCTTACTAACTTAACTTATACTTTATATATGTCTATAAATGGAATAAATATACCAATTTATGGAAGTCAAATATCTGGAACTGCTACATACCCATACGCAATAATACCAGTAGCAAGTATTTATAATATTACATTAACAGAATCAGGATTACATGGACGACCAGGCAGACCTTCCCCAACAGTTCCATTATCAGTAAGAATTATTGGATATCTATAATAAAAATCATCGAAAAAAATACAATATAAGATAAATAATAATATAACATATGAAAAACGAACTCGAAAATATTTATGCCAACCAAGTATTAATTTCTGAAGGTAAAAAATCAGAAAAAACAAATTGTGCTGTAAAAGGTGGCAAAGGTGCTACTGCAAAAGGAGATCTTGAAGGAGCAAAAGAAAAAGGAACACCAAAAGAAGGTGCAACTGAAAAAGTTAAAAAAATTTTAAAAACACCAATGAAAAAAGAATACATAAAAGCTAACGGGGGAACTAAAGAAATGAAAGAAAATATGGTTCCAAATACATTCGATCAAATTTTCCAAAGTATTATTAATGAAGATTTTGGAAGTGGGGATGAATCAACTGAAATCCCAAACACTGAAGATGCAATGGCTTCTGGTGATGAATATGGTGATGAATTAGGTGATGAAACACAAACTGAAACTTCTGAAGAAGGAGAAGAGGGCGCAGAAGAAAATGAAGGCGAAGTTGTTGATGAATTAAAAGATATTATCACAAAATTAAGTGATCTTATTGCAAAACTTAGTGGGGCAGAAGAAGAAGAAGGCATTGAAGGAGAATCTGAAGAGGAAGGAGAAATCGAACCAGAAGAAAGCACTGAAGAAGAAGGTGGTGAAGAAGATGAAGGTTCTAAATATGAAGAATCTTTAGATTTGAAGGGTTCGCTTTCTGAATTGAGTGATCGTTTAGGTGAACTTTTACAAAAGAAAGACAATAAAGTAAAAGGAACTTTGAGCAAAGCCAAAGGTGGTAAAGCATCACCTGGTAGCATTCCAACTACTGCTGAAAAACCAACAGCTTTTAATCCTAGCATTAAACATTTACAAAATCCAAAAGGAAGTAATACAGTTTCATCCCTTAAAAAAGGTGAATATCTTTTTAAATAATATAAAGGATTAATTTTAATTAAAGCTTGTTATTGTAATGATAACAAGCTTTTTTTTTGATAAATAATAATATGCGTAAAGTTCGATATTTATCAAAAAATTATAATGCAAATGAACGCAATAATTTTAGCTTATGGTGGAAAGAACAAATAGAACATTATGGAGTTAAGGTAAATTATTATACTAATGGATATACATTAACTTCACAAGATTTTATGTATGGCGAAGATCCAACTTCAAACTTTTTAAGTGCTGGTGAAGTTATCATGGTTACAAGTATAACTAATGATTCAATTTTATTATCAAAATTTGGAGTTATGGCAGATTGTGATATGACTGCAATGATTCATATATCAAGTTATTACGAAACATTCGGCCAAGGAAGTGAACCAAAGTCAGGAGATTTAATAGAAATGATAGAATATGGAGGATTTGGAGATAGACCTGATGGAAGAGGAGCACCAATATACGAAATTACTGAAAGAGATGATGAATATTTACCACAAACTAATGTATTAATGGGGCATTATGTTTGGTATATAAAATGTAAACGTTTTGAATATAGTTACGAACCTGGTATGCATGCTGAACCTGCAAATACACAAATTAATGACACAACTGCATTTGGAAGATTATCTGGAGGTGCAAATCCCGAAGAAATTACTCCATCTATCAATAATTCCAATGTAGATATTGAAGGTGCTAAACTATTTGATTATAATTCAAATACATTATCTAATCCATACGGAAATTATTAAATAATGAAAAATAAAATAACATCTGAAGATATTTTAGTAATCAAACCGCTAAAATTATCACAAATAGAAGTTAGAAAATATTTTAATATATTATATAAAGAATTAGATAATATTAAATATATATCATTTAAAAAATTAAGAATTAATAGAGGATATTACATCGTTACTACTCCTCCAACTTCCATATATATAGAACTTGATCCTCGACAAATTTTATTACCAACTTTAATTCACGAACTTTCCCATTCTGCATTTCCTAATATGAATGAAGTTGAAATTTTGACATTAGAAGCATCATTAATAAATAGATTAACAATGCAACAATATGTAAAGTTGTTAAAAAAAGCAATATTAAAAATAAAATTATGAAATTCGAAATTTTAAATATAGATGAAGATAGTTTGGATACATGTTCACTGAAAATATCTTATGATAAAGAATTTGAACGTGTAGTATGTAAACATTTCAATCAATCCTCAGTAACAACAGAAGATGTTCAAGAATATGTATACTATGTCATGAGTACCATATCATAAGTTTGATAGCAATCTTACTAATGTATTTTCCATAGGATCGAAATTACGTTTCCATTCACTAATCTTCCTGCTAAATTGTAATAACCCATTTTCCTCGCATTTAACTTCGAATCCCTTGATATTTGGTTTAATATTTTTAGATATTTCCTCGCATTGTTGTAAATAACATTCAACTTCCCCAATTTCTTTAGTAAATGAATCGGATAAATCCATCATTTGCATGTTTTTAGTAAATAATGCATAATCTTCTTCGGAAAGTTTTGTTTTAATAATTTCAGCACCTAATTCTGCAAGTTTTTTACTCTTTACTTTGCCATATCCTCCAACTCCTTCAACATTATCTGAAGTATCTCCTAACAATGCCTTATAATATACATAATTTTCTATTTTTACACCTGTAATACTTTCAAAATTTACAGGAGTTGTCATTATTTTCTTTATTGGGTTATATATTGTTGTATTATTTGATACTAATTGTAATAAATCCTTATCCATAGAAACAATTATATTATTTCCATCTTTATTTGTCTGTGCTAACCAACTAATAACATCATCTGCCTCTAAAACATAAGGATATAATTGGTATACACCCAAAAGATCTAACCATTCTGATAATCTGTCATGGTATTCATGTACCTTTAACGTTTTTTCAGGATCTCTTTGTTTTTTATATAGATTTTGTGCTAATTCTTTTCTGAAATTTGTGGATGGATGTTTTATTTTTTTATCCCATGTAATCCAGATTTCATCAGATTTAAATTTCTCTACTGTAGCTTTTAGAGATTTTAAAAATATATAAATCGTTCCTACGTCATAAATATCATTATATGTAGAATCTAGTTTATTACTCTCTGCTTGCCAATATGCCCTATGCAATGCGTTAGAACCGTCAATTATTAGTTTTGTTGTCATAATCATATATTAGCATGGTTTCTATTAAAAATCAATATAAACTTGAAATATATAACATTCATGGTTAATTATTAATATGGAACCGAAAATATTTAAAGTAATGGCAAGTCAAGTTGGTAGTGAAGATATTGGACAATTTTTACGAACTGCAATCGCAAGAGAGTTTGGAAAAAGAGAATATTTTATTGCAACTGAAAATACAATGGATAGAATTGACCCTAAAACACGCCAAATGCAAAAGATTAAAGGATTTTTGATTGAAGCAGGAGGAGTTCAAACAACTGTATATTTCGATATTACGGATGTTTCTCTTTCCAAAAAATCAAATAATTCTTGGGGGCTTTAACAAGGACATTTTAGTTAAATAATACTATGAAAAGTAGTTATTATGATGCATTGAACTTGCAAAAATTTGAAGGGCAAGCAAAAAAACGTCCACCATATCCATTAGAAGGGTTAGATGAAGATTTAGTGAATATTTTTTCATTATTACGTTCTGTACAAGAAAGAATTCGCCAATCAAAGGCTATAAATGCTGTAAATGCACCTGAAAAACGTAAAGAAACTTTGAAACATATGTTATTCAAAGCAAATACCTTATTAAAACTATCAGAAGCTTTAATAAGGGATTTAGATACTTTAAAATTCTAAATATCTTGGATAGTTTCGCTATCAAGTTTCGAAACCATATCTTGTAATGGATGAATTTCCATTTTTTCTATCATAGTAGTAATTTGAGTAGTAAAAAACTGCATTTTAATACCATTTACTTGCTTACATGACTCACAAGCAAATTTATTTTCCTTATTTAACACTATTGGAGTAATATTATTCTGTTTACAATATGCACATTGAACTTGAATTGTGTATTTAGACATTGCATCTAACGCTTCAGTTTGTAATTTTGTGTATGTAATATAATCTTTTGATGCTTGTATACTATTTAATATTACAAATATAATAAATTGTAATCCTATAGTAATAAAAAAAGGAGTCCAAAATATATCTTTAAATAAATATATTCCAAATGAAATTATAGAAGAAACAAATACTGTTAATCCTATAGAAAAGCATAAAATTGTCGTTTCTGGTTTACTAAAAATGTTTTTTATTCGTTTTAACATGATATTGTATTTATATTTATATTAATCATTATCAACTATAGAAGTTTTGGAAGTAGTTCTTTTGGAGATATTAATTGGAGTAGAGGGAAAATTTCTATAATAGATAACGTCTGATGCATTATCTACATATTTTAGAATTTCTAAAGGTTTAAGTTCTACAGTTTCAAAATCAATCTTCCTTTCGTCGCATTTATCTCCAATTAATTCCATTGCTTCTTGTAATGCTAACCATCGAGATATTTCATAATCAGATAAAGTTGAAATGTTGACTTTAGTGAATTTTTCTGTATTTTTTTGAGTGTTTATTTTCATGTGGAATACAATATGAACTATTTTTCGAAATATGTCAATGAAATTATCAAGTTTTAACAATATTGGCTATAGCAACCTCATAAACATCCTCTGGCAACTGTTCTATATATTCAAAAACTTTTCCTATATAGGAATCTTCAAACGTTTTTTTAGTTAATGACATGAAAATCCTATCAGGAAGTTGCATGAAATTATAACAAAGTTCATCTGCATCTATAAAAACTAAAAATTCTCCCTTTTTATATTTTGTAAATGCATACATACCTCTTTTTATCGGATTATATTTTTTCATTAATATATTTTAACTTAAATTATTAAAAATTCAAATATATATTAATAAGGAATATTTCCACCAGTTATAAACATAGGAATAGATCCAACTGATATCATATTAGTTACATTATTATCCGAAGTTCGTAATTTACTAACATTATTACTTGTATAATTTGTTATATATACATATGCTCCATCAGGTGTTGCAAACATTCCAAATGGATTTGTACCACCTGTTATAATTTGTCCTGGATTATGTGAAAAATCCATTGGATAAATTATAGTAATTGTATTAGAATCATAGTTGGCTACATATAATGAATTTCCCGATGGTGAAATTGCAATACCTTGAGGGTTACTACCAATATTACCATAAGGCACTCCATTATTAGAATATGTTCCACCTAAAACAAATGCTCTATTATCACTACCATTATATGTAGTATAAGTTAATACATAATTTGTAGGAGCACATACACAGGTATATACCTTTCCACAAAATGTATGTGTACTATGTAATGCATAATCTATGGGATCTATTACAATTCCTTTTAATGCACTATGACCTGGTGCAAATACGCTATATAGAGTATCATTAATATAATCAATAAGATAAATATTACTATTACTAGATGCATATGCTAAACCATTAAATGGAGAAAATGTAATATCCCAAGTAGCAGGTGCATTAATAGTAGTTATTATACTATCAGTTACTGTATCTATTACACTAATATTATTATATCCTAGCACATATATCTTACCATTTAGTGATGTTCTAATATTATATGGATAAGATATCCCATTAATATTTTTTATAATATTATTTGTTTTTGTATCTATTACATATACTACACTATAATTATAAGATGCTACATATAATTTTTTACCATCTAACGATAATGCTACTCCTTGTGGACCACATCCTATAGGTAATATAATAGTTGAAGAACTATTAGTTATATAGTCAATTACAGATATTGTATGACTGCCAAAATTTGCAGTATATATTTTATATGATAGCCTACGCGATGTAATAGATGCAGTTGTACCTATATTAGAAAGATTCCATATCATAATTTTAAGTATTTAGATCCCCGAATGCAACCCAAGATCCTCCAATATAAACTAATGTTGCTGCTGAATATTGTTTTGTTGTTTTTAAATATCCATCTGCTTGATTAATTGTAATATTTGAAGTTCCCCCTGATAACATTATACGACCAGTATTTAATTGAATAAATGTAACTTCAAAACCTTCAGGATATACATATGAAGTTGGTTTTAACGAAGCAGTTAATCCAGTTCCTGTAGTTGCATTAGTAGAATATATAATACTTCCACTATCTGTCGATAAAATATTATAAGTAGTATTAGTTCCTTGAGAATTAGGTTTTGTATTTCCAATAACATATCCATTAGATATTATATTATTAGTATATGTGGTATATGCTTGAGTTGCGCTTAAATTACTTCCTAGAATAAATGTATTTATATATCCTTTAGTATCATTACCCCATCCACCAGCAATAAATGAGTATTGTCCAGAAGCATTATTACACCCACCACCTATAATATTTGAATAGTTTGCAGAAGCATTATTACACCATCCACCTATAATATTTGAATAGTTTCCTGTAACAATATTACACGCACCACCACCCATAATTGAACTATCTCCTGATACTATATTGTACCATCCACCACCTATAAAAGAATTATCTCCACAAGCACGATTATTATATCCACCACCTACAATAGAATTAGCTCCATTAGCACAATTAATAACACCACCACCAATAGTTGAATAATTTCCACAAGAACAATTCCCTATACCACCACCAATAGTTGAGTATTGTCCATAAGCACAATTAGAAATTCCGCCAGAAATAGTTGCCCAATCACCATGAGTTACATTACATGAACCACCACCAATACTATCAGCAGCACAATAAATCGTATTAAATTGTCCACCACTAATAGTAGAATAAACCCCACATATATAATTACATTCGCCACCTAAAATGCTTGAATATTTTGCTACTACTGGTATAATATTTCCAGAACCACTAACAACAGTAGAATAATCACCACATGCGCTATTACATTTCCCCCCCACAACATTCGAATAACACCCTTGAGCAATATTATTACCTGATAATGCAGTAATAGATGATGTTGAGGCATTAAATGTATATGGAGAATTTCCTCCTCCACCTCCTCCACCAGCACCCATCCACCAAGCACTATTAGTATTTACCGTAGTTTTAGTATTAGTTACATCAGCAGATATATCTCCCAAAGTTCTTGATATTGTCGATCCAGTTGCACTAATTGGCAACATTCCCATTTGTGATAATCTTGTTTGTGACATATATATTATTTATAAGATATTACAGATTAAAATTAAGAAATCGTTGAATATATCGGAATGAATCCTAAACTAATTCCAATTGAATTAAATATCTCTAGTTTATTTACTAATCCTGATGTTGCTGATGTTGCTACAACTGCATTTCCTATATTTAGTTGTTTGCCATATATAACTCCTTGTGAACTTAAATTGTTAACATAAGTATAATTTGTTTGAGATGCACTTAAATTAGAACCTAAAATGAATGTATTAGTATATCCGATGCTATCATTTTTACATCCACCAAGAATTGAAGAATATTTTCCTGAAGCAGTATTATTTTTACCACCTGCAATATTTGAATAATATCCAGAAGCATTATTATTATTACCACCCGCAATATTTGAATAATTTCCTGAAACAATATTATAATTACCACCAGCAATATTTGAAGCATTTCCTGAAACAATATTATAATTACCACCAGCAACATTTGAATCATTTCCAGAAGCAGTATTAGCTGCACCACCAGCAATATTTGAAGCATTTCCACAAGCAGTATTAGAATATCCACCCGCAACATTTGAATATGTTCCAGAAGCATTATTATTAACTCCACCAGCAACATTTGAATAATATTCAATAGCAGTATTTAATGCACCACCAGCAACATTTGAATTATATCCAGAAGCAGTATTATAATATCCACCAGCAACATTTGAATAACATCCAGAAGTAGTATTACATCCACCACCAGCAACATTTGAAGAAGTTCCAGA
>Ga0007792_10000580_pt1 | contig 13109 bp, 9 predicted proteins | sample CryBogmetaGMA6M_FD_60371 | JGI IMG/M metagenome (GOLD analysis project Ga0007792, IMG submission 60371) | Freshwater microbial communities from Crystal Bog, Wisconsin, USA - MA6M | ecosystem: Environmental > Aquatic > Freshwater > Lake | place: Crystal Bog, Wisconsin, USA | collected 2009-07-06
CCCAGATGGGCGTCATATTGTCACCACCTCGTGGGATGGAACGGCGATCATCTGGGACGCGGTGAGCGGAGTCCGTTTGAACACCCTCTCCGGCCACAGCGCTGGCGTCAATAGCGTGGCCTACAGCCCCGACGGGAATCGCATTGTCACCGCATCTTATGATAAGACCGCCATCATCTGGGACGCAGTGAGCGGGGTGAAGCTGACCACCCTCATCGGCCATGGCGATAGCATTGATAGCGTGGCCTACAGCCCCGACGGGAACCACATCGTCACTGCCTCCGCTGACAACACCGTGATCATCTGGGACGCAACGAGCGGAACCAAGCTAAGCACCCTCACCGACCCCAGCAATATCGTCTTTAGTTTCGATAGCGTGATCTATAGCCCCGACGGAAGCCGCATCGTCACCGCCGCTTCTAACACCGTGATCATCTGGGACGCAACGAGCGGAACCAAGCTGACCATCCTCACCGGCCATAACGATAACGTCAATAGCATGGCCTACAGCCCTGACGGAAATCGCATCATCACCGCCTCTGATGATAAGACCGCCATTATCTGGGACGCAGTGAGCGGAGCTCGCTTGACCACCCTCTCCGGCCACAGCGCTGGCGTCAATAGCGTGGCATACAGCCCCGATGGAAACCGCATTGTCACCGCCTCTTATGATAAGACCGCAATCATCTGGGATGCGGTGAGCGAGGCCAAGCTGCCCACGTTCTCTAGTGACAGCTATTCCCTCAGGGAAGCTGCATACAGCCCGGACGGGCGCTACATCGTCACTGCCTCTGACGACACCGCGATCACCTGGGATACGGTGAGCGGAGCTAAGCTAATCTCCTTCCACAACGATACGGTCAATAGTACACTTGGCAACAATACCGTCGATAGTGCGGCCTACAGCCCGGACGGACAACGCATCGTCACCGCCCTGTGGGATAAGACCGCGATCATCTGGGACGCGGCGAGCGGGGCTAAGCTGACCACACTCTCCGGCCACAGTGCTCGCATCAATAGTGCGGCCTACAGCCCCGACGGGAATCGCATCATCACCGCCTCTGATGACAACACCGCCATCATCTGGGACGCAGTGAGCGGAGCAAAACTAACCACGTTGACTGGCCACAGCGATAGTGTCAATAGCGTGGCCTACAGCCCCGACGGAAACCGCATTGTCACCGCCTCTGATGATGAGACCGCAATCATCTGGGATGCGGTGAGCGGGGCCAAGCTGACCACGCTCACCGGCCACAGCGATAGTGTCTTTAGTGCAGCCTACAGCCCCGATGAGCGCTACATCGTCACCGCCTCTTATGATAAGACCGCGATCATCTGGGACGCGGCGAGCGGGCTGAAGCTGACCACACTCACCGGCCACAGCGATAGTGTCAATAGCGCGGCTTACAGCCCGGATGGGAGCCGCATCATCACCGCATCGGGAGACAAGACGGCGATCATCTGGGATGCGGCGAGTGGGGCCAAGCTGACCATCCTCAACCACAACTACAGCGATAGTGTCAATAGTGCGTCCTTTAGCCTAGACGGCAGCCGCATTGTCACCACCTCAGGAAACACCGTAAGTCAATGGATCTCCAACGACAAAGACCTCGTCCGCGCAGCCCAGTGCCGCCTCTGGCGAGGCTTCACCAATGCCGAGATTACCCGCTTCGACCTGCGCGAGCCGTTCGCCTTCTCACTAAAGGATCGCCAATGCCCGCCGGTGTTTAGCTGGGAGCAGGGGACGAAGTAGGCGAGTCAACAAGGAGGCGTTTACCGTTCATCGTGTCTCCTGTCGTTGTCACCGGCTCTTGCTCTTTCCGCTGACGCCAACGTGGGCATGGCTCTGTCGTACGATGCCGCACGCGCAATCGTGCCGATTCTCCGCATTGATCAGCGAAAGTGAGCAAGAACCCAAGACTCCATCCATGCGCAGATGCCGGATGGTCGTCAATTTGCCGTCAGTGGGTCGTCCTCCCGCACGTAGCCCAGAACGGTATTTCCGTCGCTGATGCGCCAAACCCGATGACCTCGATTATTGGCGCAACAGTTATGTGTTCCCAACAGGTTGCACCTCGCGGCATCGCGGGAAGTTGGGGCAGCCGTAGAACTGATTTCCGGCGTGAGCACCCTGACGTGCAGTGCGTAGAACCATCGGAATTCCGCAGCGACGGCAGTGCGGGGGTTCACGGGAAGGTACACCTATCGCCGGTAGGGGTGTGGGATGCGGCGACGTACTCGGTGCGGGACGTTGGGGAGTATCTATTGTCGACGCGGGTCGTGGAACCACCGGTGTCGGCGAGCGGATGATCCGGTCGCAGATGGCATCAACCTGATGGATGGACAGCACCCCATCAGGGTATGTTTTGATATGCGGAATCAGCGGACTCACCCCGTCGAAAACCTCAACCGAACACTGGGTCACGCGAAGCCACTGCGCGTGGGTGAAGACGACGAGCGGCACAATACCGCACGGGAAGCCGGACGGCACGACCAACAAGCGCTGCTGTTCCAGCCACCAGGCCAACATCCGGGTCTGGCGCTGCACCTGAGCAGTCGGGCTGGATACGTTCGTCCATGTCTGACCCTCGCGCTGCTTCCAGGTATCGCGGTAGCCCTGGTAGGAACCGCGCCAGGCTTTTGTTTCGACCAGAAAGACGCCTGCCGTTCCGACAACGAGCAGGTCGATCTGGGCGAAGTCGTCGGGCTGTGGCTCGACAACGACGTTGTGGAAGACGACCCAGGGATCGGGGAGCCAGCGTAGCAGGGTGTCGAGTACTATCTCCTCGCCATGCTCGCCCTGGCGTCTATTCCGACCCTCGCGGGCGTCGAAAGCGAGGCCCGCCAGCGGCTTCAGCAGCCATCCCAGCAACGGAATATCCTCGGTATGCTCTTGTGCCTGTGTGCGGCGATCGTGTACCTTCGCGCGGATGCGAGCGGCGAAGGCATCCTGGAGAGCGGAAAGTTGGTTGAGTTGGCGGGCCATGCCGTACTCCTATGAGGCCCTCACCCGACAAAGGGAGGCCGCCACGAAGTCGTCGGGGATGGCCGAATCACGCGACATACGCCCTCGCAATCGTTCTGGTATGAGTTTAGTGGCCTGATTGTATCAAGGACAGGCGGGGAGTCAAGGCGTCGATGGCGTACCGATGCACTCGTGCAACCGTACGCGGGAGGAGCTATCACTCAACTCATACCAGAATGAATATTCTGTTGCCCGTGTCCAACTTCCCGTTCGGGCGCGACCCGCGATGACCGCATGCGCCACGTTGTGAATAAAAGTACCTATGTTCGATATGGCCCGTTTGTCGTGAATCCTTACCCTACCCCACGTACTTCTGCCGATGTGAGAGCGAGGCGCGAGTCCCTGCCCTATGGTGTTCAGAAAAACGACCGTTTAGCTGGTATCGTCGCTGATACTCGGTCATACCCTCCTACGGAGCCTATCGCGCCAGGATAGCGTACCATAGAACTGGTCTATCCTAATCTATGTACCAATCGAAGGGAGCGCAGATGAGTTTCGTGGGATCGATGCCCGACGACAACAAGCGGAGGAGTCCAACCATGCGAATCGGCTATGCCCGCGTCTCGACCGCTGACCAGAACCTGCATCTCCCGCATGACGCGCTCCCGGCCGCAGGATGCGAGCGCCTGTTGAGCGACACAGTGAGGGGAGCCCGCGTGGATCGTCCGGGGCTGGCCGCAGCGTTGAGCGCCTGTCGGTCGGGTGACACCCTCGAAGAAGGATGCGGGATACAGTATTCGCGAGATGTATGAGTATCGTCGGGATCTCGCGAAATACCTCCTACAAATATACGCAGTCTGGGGAGTAAACGCTCCGAACACATGGTCGCTACAACTTTTCGGGGCGCGCTGGATTAAACCCCTAGTTGTCGCGGGTAAGATCTTCCGTGATGCCATGCGTCAGCCCCTTGCAAGTGGCGCATCACCGCCCACAGGACGGAGTCTGTTGTATATACGACGTGTAAGCTGTACAAATCCCGCCTACGTGTCGGAGAACATCAGTTGTGGGATCGTTATGAATTGCCCATTGACACGTCGGAGAATCACGTAGTAAAATGCAATTGGTTCTCACCGATTTCTCATACGATACATATATGCATCCCACGATCGAAGAGTACCTTGCATACCTTGTGGAAAAGGGCCGCTCACCGCTAACTACCAAGGCGGTACGTGGTGATCTGTCCGGCTTCGCTGCGTGGTGGGAGGATGAGCGCGGCCGGCCCTTCGCACCCGACCTGCTACGTGAATCTGACATTCACACCTGGCGGCTTCACCGCCAGCGCGATACTGCCACTGCACCTGCTACGCTCAATCGTGCGCTCATCAGCCTGCGTGCCTACCTTGCCTGGGCGCATAAGACAGGTCTGATAACCTCAAACCCCACTGACGATATCAAGCTCCTACCGACAAGCAACCCCACTCCGCGTTCGATTCCGTCCGCCGCTGTTGATGCCCTCCTTCGCGCCGTGCAGTCCGAGCAGAGCGATCGCGTGCGTCTGCGTGATGATGCCTTACTCGCACTCCTCGTTCATGCCGGTCTGCGAGTCCAGGAGACCTGCGACATTCAGATGCGAGATCTCGATCTTGATGGAATGACGGTGACGATACGCCGGGGAAAGAGTAGTCGCACACGCCGGGTAATGCTGAATGCCGAGACAGTGGCAGTACTGCGACGCTATATGAAGCAACTCCGCTGTCCCAATGGGTTTCCGGCTATTGGGAGCGAGGCGGAGTGTGAAGCGCTGCTAGTTGGCTTCGATCAGACTAGCGCTGGACAGCCGATGCGTCCTGGTGTGAACCAGCGTCAGATTCAGCGGGTCGTGGTGCAGCGTGCCCATGAGGCGGCAGATCGCCTACGTGCTGATGCGGACAGCATACGTTCACAGGAGCGGGCCACCGTGTTACGTGACTTGGCCCGCCAGTTGGATGAGACGACCCCACATACGCTACGCCACAGTCTCGCTCGTCGGATGCTCGAGTCAGGGGCAAATCTCGCGATGGTGCAGAGTACCCTCGGCCATAGCAGTATTGCCACGACCGGGATGTACCTGACGCCGAGTGACGATGACTTGCGCGTAGCGGTGGAGCGTGCGATTCCATGATTTGTTTGTGCATTGACTGGTACGACAAGGCATGTTCATCCTCTCGAATTCTGATCGGGATGTACACGTATCTACGAGGTACGCGATGGGTTCGCAGGTCAATATTCGCTCCATCCAAGCGCTGCGTGATCTGAAGGGTGCGGTTGATCGTTTTGATCAGGAATCGATAGCAGCGCTCCGGGCAGCCGAACAGGAATTGCAAGCCACGGAACGTTGGTTGCAGGAACGTCTGGCCTACTGGCAGGCCGAAGTTCAGCGCCGAGATGAGGCTGAACGGTTAGCGACAGCGGCATTGTTGCGCTGTCAGGCATCGGGGTACTACGACCCCCAAACCGGTGCGTATCACGCTCCAGACTGTCGCGCTCAACAATATGCCGTCACTCAGGCCAAAGCTCGGTTGCAAGAGGCTCAAGGGCAGATGAGTAATGTTCAAACCTGGAAGCGTATGGTTAGCCAAGCGGCGACTGAGTACCGCGATCAGGTGATCCAGGTGACACGTACTCTTCCCACGATCCTCCCATCAGCGCGTGCATTCCTCGGCAACAAAGTTACCGAGCTAGAGACGTATGTGGCGGCAACCACACCAGGGGACACGAGCGCAGCGCCTGTAAGCACTTCCGCGCCGTCTCCTAGTGGAATCCAACTCGCATCATTAACCCATTCTGACATTATCGCTACGATCGATAGTCAGGGCAGTTGGACATCACCAAATGGCTTAGTCTACAGTAAGGAGATCACCAACCGTGTCGAACATATCCTCCGGCATGCTCATGACAATCCGAGCCGGGGTGTCGAACATGGTGTGTTTGATGAAAAAGGAACACAGATCATCGCACTAATTGATGAAGCATGGAGTAAGCGATATGAACCTGTCGTAGTGGTTGAACAACAAGGTGTGAACCGAACTCAATACAATATCCCCTTAGGGAAAAGGATAGGTTATGTAGGGGGGATGCCAGGGGCCGCACGAGGACATCCTGAGTGTCAGTGGATCCGCATAATTATAGAAGGAAAAACAAATATTATCAGTTGTTTTCCCGTTGTGGAACCGTAGTTGATATTTGAAAAGGAGGATCAAATGGAACGCTACGTTGCAAGCACTAGATGCCCTGTGTGTAAGGCCGGACTCATATGCTGGGTGTTTACTGCTGAACACTTGCCCCTTGTACTGATGTGTGACGAGTGTCATTCGGTCTGGAAGACACCCGAGGGTATTGGTAGCACAGACCCGCTTTCCTTTACCGGTGAGGTGCAACCATTCGATGGGATCGATACCAGTGGTGTTCGCTGGGCTACTAGTAAGGAGATCACGAAAGCCGGTTTGATGGCTACCGTGATCGGTCACGAATGATCGAACGCAGCAATAAGCAGTCTGGGTCGACATGCGTATGCCGCCCAATGAGGCTAATTACCCCAGAATTACGATGAAAGGCGTGATATGAACATTCCATACATCCAGCTTCAGCAGTCTTGGCATCATCTGAGCCAGCAATGGCAAACGACGACCACTCTCTGGGATGACTCGGTGCGCTGGCAGTTTGAAGGGGAATTCTGGCAGCCACTGAGAAGCCACGTGCCGATGACGTTAATCAAGATGGAGCATCTCATGCAGGTGATTGCACAAGCAAAGCAGCACGTGAAGTAATCGATGATCTGACATCAAAAATCGTTATGTCTCGTAAGAAGCACCTCGTCGCCCAGGTTGAATCCGAATATGCTCGTCTGACGACAGCCGCTCATCTGGCTGGTGGCGTGTACGCAGCGCTGATTCGTGCGCTCGATAGCGTCGTGCAGCAGATGACGAGCAAGATTACACAGGATTACGCACTTGCTATGCAACGCGCCGATACTGACGTGGAGCAGGCGTGCGTAGCGGCTCGTTCAGCCATTCAGGCTGCGATCAATAGCGCGGGATTGACAGCCATCTCCTGGAATATGCCCGCGTGGAATCGCCATACGCCGCCTTCCGCTGGTACCCCACCAACTATGCTGCGTATCGGCGAGCTACGTCCCACGACTATCACGACCCCCATGCCTTCACTACCGGCACTTGTCCCGCTGATTGGGCATCGCCATGTGTTGGTCTCATTTGACGATGCGCAGTCACAGATGGGGGCGGGTATTCTGGAATCGTTGGCATGGAGGATCGCTGCATTGAGTGCCCCGGGTTCGTATCGCTTTATCCTCTTCGATCCGCTGGATCGGGGCGCGAACCTTGCCTCGTTGCTCAAGCTGCCGGAAGATCTGCGCGGAACAAAGATCTACTGTCGTGACGATGAGATTGAGCAGGCGCTCCAGCATGTGGCAACCGATGTCGAGGAGATTATTCAGCGACGGCTCCTTAACACCTACCGTGATATTGAGGCATACAACGCCGCCAACCCCGATGTGACGATCCCCTATCGCTTCCTGGTGCTGGTTGGATTTCCCAAAGGTTTCTCGCCCAAGGCGGCGGAAACTCTCGCTTCAATCGTTCGTGCGGGGCCACGTACCGGATGCTATCTGCTAGGTGGGGTACTCAAGGGTGATCGTCCGCCCCACGGCTTTGACTTTCCATCTTTCATGAAGCTGAGTACCTACCTCAGCCTGAAAGCGACATCGCACCTCGAGTGGAATGACCCCGACTTTGCACAGATCACGATTCAGCCGGATGGTCCGCCCCCGGCCACAGTGATTGACCATCTCGCCAAGATAATCCAGCCGCTTGCCGCTGCTTCTGCATCCACGACCATCGCATTTCGCCGGGTTGCGGTTCGTAAGGCGCACTGGTGGCAGGCAAACGGTACCGATGGATTGACCCTCACCCTGGGTATTGATGAGTCGGGAAAGCCATACCAGCTCGCGATTGGTACGCAGGGCGCATACCACGGACTGATTGGTGGAGCGACTGGCATGGGGAAGACCAATCTCCTTCATCTCCTGGTATTGATGCTAAGCACGGCATACGCGCCCGACGATCTAGAGTTTTACTTGGTTGATTTTAAGGAGGGTGTAGAGTTTCAAGACTACGTGACTCACGCTCTCCCCCATGCCCGCGCCGTGGTGCTGGAGGCGGAGCGGGAGTTTGGGCTAAGTGTGTTGCATCGCCTCGTGGATGAAATGGAGCAGCGCAGCCAAGCGTTCAAAGCAACTAAAGTGAGTTCGCTCCAGGAGTACCGCCAGCGCACACGTCAGAAGATGCCTCGCATCGTCTTATTGATGGATGAATATGTGGTGCTCTTCAGTGAAGATGATCGGCTTTCCGTTCAGGCGAGCGATGCCTTAGCCGCTCTGGTGCAGCGGGGACGCTCATTCGGTCTCCATGTGTTGCTCAGTGCGCAACGTCCGGCAAGCACGTTCCTCAGTATGAGCCACATCAAAAGTCAAATGGGGCTCCGGATGGCCCTCAAATGTCGCCCCGAAGACTCAACTCTGATCTTAGGGGAGGGGAATGAGCGCGCTGCGCGTCTCGCACAGGCGGGAGAGGCGTGTGTCACGAGCGATCCGGATCGGATAGCGGCCACCACCGTAGTGCGGATTGCCCGATTAGAGCCGGATGAACGTGCGCTCTATCTTCGTGGCCTCCAGGAATTTGCTCGCTTGCAGCGGTATACACCGGCACGTCCGATGATCGTCTTTAGCCGCGATGCGGCGGCGGTCTGGCTCCAGAGTCGTCAGGTTGCGCAACGTCTGGCCGTCTCGCATTGGCGACAGCCCCATCCCCTATGCCTCTGGCTCGGTCAGCCGCTCCGCATCGCAGACGATATCACGATAGGGCTTGAGCGACAGCAGGGTGCGAACCTGCTGCTCCTCGGCAATGATGAGGGTCTCGCCATGCGTCTGCTGCTCAGCGCGATGTTGGGGCTAAGCCTGTTTGCTAATCCGCACACGAGTCGCTTTGTGTTCGTGGGGATTGTTGATCCACATCAACCTGTTGGACAGATATGGGAGACCTTGCAGACAACACTACCGCACCCGTTTGAAACCTATGCACGGCAGGATGCCGTTGATGCGTTGACCACACTGGTGGCAGAACTCGATGCGCGGTTGGCTCAACTGCCGACCCAAACAGAAACGCCGGTTTTCCTGATCATTGCCGGGTTGCACCGCTGGCAGGAGTCACGCGGCCCCAACCCCTACACCCCTAGTCCGGTCGGTGAGCAACTCGCCCGCCTCTGTCAACAAGGGCCAGAGGTCGGCATCCACACAGTACTCTGGTGTGATCGGCTCAGTACACTCGGTGCAGCAGTGGGAGGGGGATCCGTCCACGATCTTATGGCCCAATGTGGGCATCGCGTGGCGTTACAGATGACTGCGGACGAGTCGATGAATATGCTTGGTGGCCCCTCTGCAGCCAAGCTGGGCAAAGAGCGGGCCTACTATCGGAACGAACAATGGCCGGCTGATATGCTGGATAAGTTTAAGCCCTACGCCTTAGTGTCAATGAGCGAATTGCATACGGTGATAGCAACGCTGAAGGATCGTTGGGCATGATCATCATTGGCCCGTCGATGGGAAAGGAGCGCCCATGATCTCGCGTCTATCGAGCACCGCGCTCACGCAGATGATCCCGCTATTGGGCAGTCTGGCCCGCTTGATTGCGCGGGGCGCGCCCCTGAGCGATCAGGATCTCCAAATGCTCCTGATGGGGGCTGACCTGGAGTCAGACTCGGTGGCGCTGGCTGAGATCCAGCGATGGAGTCGACTACTAAGTGCCTTGTATGCGCAACCGACACCGACTGTGCGCCATGTTACGGTTGAGACACTGCTCTTGCGCGGCGTACCAGAGGCATCGGCCATGCTGGCTGTTGCTACCATTGTAGATAGGGCCACAGCAGTACTCCCCACCGCTCCTGCTACTCTGGTAACGGATCCACGACTTCAGGCCAGCGTCGCGCAACTTGACTTTGGCACCTTATCGCCTGATCAGCCAGTCTCGACTGAGTTTGAGATTCAGGGTGGCCCTGGACAGATCATCGTAGAGAGCGATTACGTACGTGTGACGCCAACCCAGTTTGATTCAGGGACAACCCGCGTGCGCATCGAGGTGATGCCCCTGGCGGGGGGATTGCTTTGGACGGACATCAAGCTGGTGACGGCGAGCGAGACGGTGGATGTGCCGGTGATGGCGCAGTGGAATGCCGTTGCCATCCCGCAAGTGGATGCGACCGTTCGCATGCTACCCGATGCTCAGAGTCAGGTGACAGAGCTACTGACCAACCTGCTTGATCAGTCGACGCCGGTTCGCATGCTACCCGATGCTCAGAGTCAGACGGCAATAGAACAGAATACCAGCCAACAGGCAGTAGCCACGATTGTTGTTACACCGGGCGTGAGCGAGGAAGAATCTGGCGTACGGCTAGCTGATGCGCTTGCCGCAGCACCTCCGGGGGCGGAGATCTCTCTTCTGGCTGGCACCTATCGGCTGACACAGCCTTTCGTGATTGATAAACCACTTACCCTGACCGGGGAAGGTATGGATTGCACGCGCCTGTGCTGCGCTGCGGAAGGATGGGTGGCTCGTTTCGTAGGTGATGGGCCGTTCGTGATCGCTGCTATCAGCTTCGAGCATACCGGAACCGCATGGGCACGAGTGGTTGAGGTGACCGGAGGAGAGATCGATTTCCAGAGATGCCGCTTCATAGGTGGTGTGTCAGACGAAGTAGGCCAACGCGGGGGGAGCGGGCTGTATGTATGTGGTCATACATTGGGTGTCGTGGCGCAGTGTGAAGCAGTAAGTAACGGGACTGGTATTTATGTAGCGGATCACGCACAACCATTACTGGAGGCAAATACATGTAAAGAGAACAAGCGGGGAGGAATTACCTACGAGGGGAGCGCGAGAGGCAAAGTTATACAGAATAAATGTGTCATTAACGGACAAAATGGTATTTTTATAGGAGAGCATGCCCAACCCATCCTAGAGGCTAACATCTGCCAACAGAATAAGTGGCCAGGAATCGGCTATGCAGGCAACGCAGGGGGCAGTGCAATACGGAACACTTGTTCGTACAATGAAGGAAACGGTATTGTTGTGATGGATCATGCCCAGCCAATGCTGGAAGCCAATATTTGTCAGCGGAATAGATTCACAGGTATCGCCTATACCGGCTGCACGGTTGGTACGGCACGCCAGAATACCTGCACTGGTAATGAACAGAGCGGTATCTCCGTTAGGGAGCAAGCCCAACCAACGCTAGAAGCGAATACCTGCCAAGAAAACAAGGGATGTGGGATTCTTTATGAGGGCAGCGCGGCTGGCATGGCATACCAGAATACCTGTGTCAGTAATGAGCAGCATGGTATTTTCATTGGACAGCAGTCGCAACCAACGCTAGAAGCAAATAGCTGTCAGCAGAATAGGCGCACAGGCATTGCTTATACAGGCAGTGCCGTTGGTACGGCGCTCCAGAACATGTGCATGGGTAATGAACAGAGCGGTATCTCCGTCGGGGAGCAATCCCGGCCAACCTTACAGGCGAACATCTGCAAGCAGAATGCGGGGAGCGGAGTGGTTTATACAGGCAGCGCGAGGGGTACCGCGATCTTGAACACCTGTCATGGTAATAGCAATACCTTCGCCAATTATCCAGTGAGCGAGTCCACGGGGAGCGGATGGATACGCCCAAGCCCCGCGACATGCGCCAGGAGCCGGCGCAATAAACCCGGCTCTGGCTTTTCCGGAAGGAGTTTAATCACTTCTTCCGCATAGGTAAGCCCACGGTAGTGGGTCTTGAGATCCAGCACGCTGGCGTTCGGGTCGATCCGACGGCGATCACGCACGAGGCGACGACTCAGGTTGACCATGAAAAAGGCCAGGTTCATGGCATTGGTGACGGCGGCTTCTTTCACTACCATGAAGTCCTCCAAGCCCCAGTGTTGCTTGGCATCACGAAAGACAAACTCGATTTGGAACCGCAGCTGGTAATCGTCACGCAGGACATCCCAGGCCAGGGTGCGGTCGCTGCTGAAGAGGTAGACGTGCGCCTGCTTGCCGGTGGTCTGATGACGCTTGACGATCACGACCACGTTCAGGGGTTGATCAAAGGTTTCGTGGCGGGCTTCGATCTGATAGATCCGCGTCTCCAGGCCATCTTCCACCGTCGTCTGTTTGAGGAAGCGCTCCGGGATGGCCGTCGGGTCGATCCGCTCACCATAGATCCGACGCGGGCCACGTCCGGCGTAGGGGCCGTCATACGGATAGTACAACGCCGAGTCGCTGCGCAGCTTGGAGATCAGCTGCAAGCCGAGCCGGCGGGCCATCAGCACGGCGTTGTGGTTGCCAAAATGCCCATCCAACACCAGATAGGTCAGCGTGAGCGATGCCCCGATGCGGGTCAGGAGGCCCTGGATCATCGTACTGATCCGGGTATGCTCGGCATTCAGCGGCGCATCGGCCTTGGCCTGGGTGCTGCTGCCTTTCGGGCGTCCCGGTTTTCGCTTCGCCACGGGCAGGGTCGCGGGCGGCGCGGCGGCTGGTTCGCGCCGCACCTGCTCGACCTGCACCGGGAACGCCTGCCGTTCGGTACGACTGACCAGGGCCAGCGCGAAGAGCGAGACCCCCGGCACCGGTTTGCCAAAGATACTGGAAAAGAAGCGATCCACGCCGTAGGTCTCCGTCCCGGCTTTCGTCACCACGCATTCATCGCCGACGAGCAGCATATCATCGCCGGGGGTGAGCACCTGGGTGCGCAGGAAGATCCAGAGGATTGCCGCCCAGGGCAGGGTCGTATGAAAGAAGCGCTGGATGGTGCGATAGCTGCCACCGCTTCCGGTCCAGCGCGAGAGCCCCAGCATGGTCACCCGTCCCGTGATCGCCAGCATCGCCAGGGCAATCCGGCCAAGCTGGCGCAGCGTCGTCATCCGGACTTCAGAGGCGAGGCAGAGGAGCAATGGTAGAATAGGATCCATGGCTTTTGTGCGCTTTCCGTTGTCGGGTTTTGATCGACCCAACGGTACCACAAAAGCCATACTTGTTCACGGTCAGTTTTGGCGAAGGTATTG
>Ga0007792_10000581_pt1 | contig 13100 bp, 9 predicted proteins | sample CryBogmetaGMA6M_FD_60371 | JGI IMG/M metagenome (GOLD analysis project Ga0007792, IMG submission 60371) | Freshwater microbial communities from Crystal Bog, Wisconsin, USA - MA6M | ecosystem: Environmental > Aquatic > Freshwater > Lake | place: Crystal Bog, Wisconsin, USA | collected 2009-07-06
AGCGAGCGGGATAAACTCCTTTCTGAAAGCGGCGTCATAGCCATCTATCGAAATTTTGTTATCGGCGCCAAGGTTCACGTCAGTAACAATGTCAAAATTCTGAAATCCGCCATCAGCCAACGGCTTTAGACCTGCCGCTACAAAATGATCAAGGATATATTTTGCAGCCACGTTCATCTCTGAAGTGCCGGGTTTCCTGCCTTTCAGCGAATCAGATGCAAGAAAAGAAACATATTTCTTCAGATCTTTTGCAGTTATTTCACTCTTCTGGGCGTACAATGGCAGCGCAAACACCGCGATTACCAAATAAACTAAAAATCGTTTCATCATAATGTTAATATTAAGTAGCGAAATATCTGATATCTGATAACTGATAACTGTCATCTTTCACACAATCACATTTTTAATAACCCCACCTCCCAGCACCACCTCCCCGTCGTAAAACACGGCGCTTTGTCCGGGAGTTATTGAATCATTCGGGTGAAAAAAAGTAGCTTTTACCAGTCCGTCGTCATAGGGTTCAATCAATGCATCTTTCTCCTTCTGTGCCGAGCGGATCTTGATACTCACATCCATCGGGCCCTGTATCCCTTCAAAAGCGATCCAGTTCAGATCGCTGACCAGAAACTCCGTATTGAGCGTATCTTGCCTGTTTCCAACTACTACCGTATTCATTTCCTTATCAATTCTGATCACGTACAAGGGTTCCGACCACGCTATGCCCATACCCTTTCTCTGCCCTATAGTGTAATTCCAGATCCCCTGATGAGTTCCAAGCACTTTCCCGTTAGTATGTATAATATTACCCGGGGCAGATTCATGTTCCAGAAGATCCTTGTAATTCCCGCTATAAAAATCCTGACTCTCCTCTTTATCATAAACAGGGAGCCCGGCTTCTTTAGCAATCTCTTTTATCTCAGTCTTTGTGTACCTTCCTACAGGAAGCATGGTCCTGGCAAGCTGCTGCTGTGTAAGCCGGTAAATAAAATAAGTCTGGTCCTTTTTCTGATCAACTCCCTTCTTCAGTAAATACCGGCCTGAAAGAGAATCCTGTTCCACCCTCGCGTAATGGCCGGTAGCGAAATAATCGTAGGCAAAACCCTTTTTCTCAGCCATTGCCGGAAGTAATCCAAATTTAATATGCTGGTTGCATTGTATGCATGGATTCGGAGTGCGGCCTGCAAAATATTCGTTCCTGAAATAATCAAGTACCACTTTTTTATATTCCCCCGAGCAATCAAAAACATCAAAAGGGATGTCAAGAATCCCTGCAATCTCCCGGGCTTCCCTGATCTCTTCTTCTTCATCCGGACCGTAACAGGCATGCTTCCCTCCTGAAGATACCGGGAGTTTTTTTCCGTCCCACAAAGCCATGGTCACACCAATAACCTGATAACCTTGCTGTTTTAAAAGATATGCTGCAACAGAAGAATCAACTCCTCCGCTCAATCCAATAAGTACAGTTTTATTCGTATTCAAAACCAGACTATTTTCTGTAAAAAATCCGGCTTCAAAGGTAGTACTTATTTTACTTGGATAAGCCTGATGGTTTTCGTGAAATCAGGAGCAGTAAGGCGAAGGAGCAGGATGCGGGATGCGGGATGCAGGATGCAGGATGCAGGATGCAGGATGGAGGGATCATATGTTATTTCATACATTCCTGACTGCTGATACCTGTTTACCAGAGTTGCAATTAATGTTCCCTCAATACTGAAAACCTCAAGTCTTACCTCACCCGGAGTTTGAAGCTCGTAGGCAATTGTGGTCTGATCTGTGAACGGATTTGGGTAATTGATTAATCTGTACTCGCCGGATGACTTTTCGTGGGATATTCCCGTGATGGGAGAACAAGGCGAAAACTGAACTCCATCGGCCCACAGAGTAAATCCGTAATCCCAGCAATCGGCATGAATTTCAACATAATTTACTGAATCGGGGGTCATGCCTCCAATTACCGTTCTTGAAAAACCATTCCCTCCTGCAACCGGACATTTCAGGAGCTTCCAATTAAGGTTAGCTGAATTCAACAAGCCAGGCGAAGCAGTGTACTTAAAATACCCTCCCTTTGAGTTCCCTATCCTGACCGAAAAATACTGAAAACCAAAGGGATTCTTTATCGTTCTTACCCAGAAATACAGGGTATCAGACGATGTCAGACCCCAGCTTGAAACCGAATCGGCCGAAGGCCTGTAATTCAAAGCAAGGTCCCATCCCCTGCTGGTAACCATTTTTACCGAGGCCATGCCCACTTTTTTAACCACGGTGTCGAAGTAAACCGAGTCGCCAAACCTGTTCGTGCCAGGATATCCGGTTTCAGGATATGCATACCAGACCGAAGGGGGTTCAGCCATATCGCAGGGCGGGTTCGACTGTATTGCAGGTTGCTCACCCTGTGTATATGGCCACCACTGGACCTGGCCGAGGGAGGAGTTGTTGTGTTTATCATACACTTTGTGAAGTATCATCAGACTGTCGGAGGGTATAAAAAGGTTATCCGGAGCATATATATTGTAAGAGGATGTATTCTGAAAATGATACACGGTAGGCGAGATGAAGGTGTTCCCAGTAATCGTATCAAGGTCCGACTGGCCATCGAAATATACCGAGGCACTCTGACTGTAATTGTAGATATTCCCGGTCATATGGGTATGCTCAGTTTTGGAAAGGGAAACCGCCAGAGTGTTGCCATCGAAGATGTTCGAATGGATGTCGTAATCCTTGGAATACTGAGTTGTATAGCCTGTGATCGGACTGCCTTCCCATAAGGCAATACCCCTGGGATTGTTTCCTATCGCGTTGTTTGTTATCTGATTGCTGAAACCACGGTCGATGGCAATGCCATCTGTAGTATTTCCGATTATTTCGTTGCTGTCGATGACCGACTGGAAAGAATACCCTAGCCATAATCCGTAACCGCTGTAATTGCATAGGTTATGCTTATATACATTGCCGGAAGCAAAGGTTGCTTCGATGGCATTGTGAGGAGAATACGAACATTGGTTATACGCGAAATAATTGTTGTTCGGAGTGGTTGAATGTTGATACTGCCCCAGAAAAACACCGTCGCCCGACCACGACAAATCATTGTTGGTGAGAGTGTTGTTATTCGAAATGATCAGTAGCAGGGCCGCACAATCACTGGGATCGGTCCTGGGCCGGTTTACATGCGAACAGTTGTTCTGGTAAATATGACAGGTGTCGGTCCAGAACATCCTTATTCCGTAGGATGTATTCCACGAAAAATCGTTGTCATGAATTTTAATGGAATCACAGTGATACAGGGCCACCCCATCATTCTGCATATTCATAATATTGTTATGGATATGTGCAGCGCGGCTCTGGTACATCATGACTCCTCCTCCAAGAGCTTTGGTATAGTCGGCCCACACATCAATCCATCCTGCTGAATCAACCTTGTTATAGCAAAACGTATTGCTGTCGATGGTAATATGGTCGGAATTCGAAATGTAGACGGCATATTTATAATGAAAAACCGAATCGAAATTTTTGATTATGATGTTGTGAGAATTGTTGATTTTTATCATATATCCCTTGTAAATCTGACCGTTGACTCTGCAACTGTCACCATCAAGAACAATATTATGCTGACCGTTGATCTGGATCACACCGTTCGAATCGGGGTCGGAAAAGACATAGTTGTTCGGAATGAATTTGATATTTGAATAACTGTTGATCTGCATATTATTGGTGATGGGGATACGGGTCTGAGCATGTAATCCAGTCATCACAAGAAACAATGCAAGAAACGAAAAAGCGAGAGTTCGCATGGCGATAAAGGTTTTAAGTAGCGAAAGTAAAAAAAAACAGAGAACTATAAAAAAATCCGGATAAAGGTTGTATATTTATTGCATTCACTAATGCAATTAGGATGATTGGATTTTTTGATGAAGCACAATTCCCTGTCAATTTCATACAGAAACGAAATTTATACGTACACTTACATATTTCACCTTTTACGACTTAATTAATGATTCTATTTTTGCTATCAATAAAACAGATTAAACAAAAACCACAAACAATACCTGTATGAAAAAGTTAAAACAAAGCTTGTTGTTTTCATGGTTGTTTCTTTTACTTTTATCGGGCGGACTGCTGATGCAGACTGCTTGTAAGAAACAAATGAGCAACGGGAATTCCAATCCTACTAAATTTACCGAACTCCAGGTAGACCAGAATTTCAAATTCAGTTCTTATACCGATGTAAACGTTACCGTGAATGTTGAACAAACAACTGCATTCACCATGTTCGTAATACAGCTTTTCAACGGTGACCCTGCAAGCGGGGGAAAACTTATTGGCACGGGAGCTACTGACGCCAATTTTCAGTACAAAACTAAGATTCGCATGCCTTCGAGTGTGAAACAGATTTACATCGGGAAGATAAGCCCCGACGGCATTAATAAATATATAGCAGCAAACATTTCCGGGACCTCCGTTATGTACACTTTTACAAACGGAACAAAATCGGCAGAAAATGAAAATACTGTTCCCGATTGCAACTCTGGCTGCACTCAGACTCTGGCCACCGGGACTACAAACAACCTCACCATTGGAGCTGGCGCAATAGTTTGCGTTCCTGCAGGAAGAACTGTTACGCTTAACACCCCTACTCTTAATGCAGGAGGCACTATCCGTATCTGCGGTACGGTTCATTGGAACAATATCAATGGCAGCGGGGGCACTATTCTGCTGACTTCAGCAGGAAACATGGACGGGAATTATTCTCTCACCGGAAGAACTCTGAACAATTATTCTCTTACCTACAATCTTCCCAACAATAATTTTGACGGTACATTAAACAATTTCGGCACTCTTGATGTCTTAAGTGGCGGAACTTTCCAGATCAACTCGTCTGCAGCCGTTCATAATTACGGGACCTTGAATATCCCATCGAAATTTAATGTTAACGGTATCCTCACTAACGACGGGCCAATGACCATTGGCGGCGATTTAACCAATAACGGTTCCGGAGTGATCACGAATTCGTGCTCAATTACGATTACAGGAGCAAACAGTGCATTCGCCAATAACGGTGCACTCACCAATAACGGCTATGTTTCTGTTTGCAACGGCACATTTAGCGCTCAGGGCGGATCTACTACGACACTGGGCACAGGCGCTCTTATTAGATGCAATACTTTCGACCTTGAAGGCACAGTTACAGGGCCTGCCAGCCAGGGTTCACAAATCAAAGCCCTTAGCAGTGAAAGCCGCAGTAAAACAACAGGAGGTTGTTCGGTAACAGGTTATGTCGATCTCTGCACATCGAGGTCCATCTCGCCGAATGGCGGAAGCTATGGCGCCCATGTATCATTCTGTGCCTATACTCTTCCGATACCAGGATGTAATGCCGCTGTTGCACCCGTGATAACAAGCGCACTTACAGCAAATGCATATACCGGGTCACAGGTCACTTATAATATTACTGCTTCCGGAACAGCTCCTATTACTTATAATGCTACCGGGCTTCCTACGGGATTGTTTTTCAGCGGATCAACAATAAGCGGAAACCCAAGCGTTGTTGGAATTTACAATGTAACTCTTACTGCAACAAATGCAATCGGATTTGATACACAGATACTTGTTATCACGGTTGCATTGCCACCTTCAGCTCCGGTTATTACCAGCTCTCTTACTGCATCGGGTACGGTAAACCAGGCGTTCAGCTACCTGATTACTGCTACCGGAACTTCGCCTATCACCTACAATGCCACTAGCCTGCCTGCTGGCCTTAGTTTCAGTGGAAGCACAATTTCCGGCTTACCTGCAACAGCAGGCACATTCAATGTAAATCTTACCGCCACGAATGCAGTTGGATCAGACGCTAAGGTACTGGTAATTACTATCGCCAGTCCTCCTCCTCTGGATACCGACGGTGACGGCGTTCCCGACAACCTCGATGCATACCCATTGGATCCTACCCGGGCTTTCAATTCTTACTATCCGAATGAATCTGATTACGGAACAGTGGCTTTCGAAGACCTCTGGCCTGCTTACGGAGATTACGATATGAACGACCTGGTTATGAATTTCAATTACAAGGTGGTGACTAATGCCGAAAATAAAACCGTGGACATCATTGTACGGTATAAGATCAAAGCTGCAGGCGCTCAGATGAACAATGGTTTTGGAATTATTCTCAACACTGCTCCCTCGAACGTTGAAAGTGTGACCGGATGTATAAAGGTAGGCTCAGCTGTGACAATTGATCCCAAAGGCTATGAAGCTGGCCATACCAACGAAACGGTGATCATTCCTGTTGATGCGATAAACACATTGCTCGGTGCCAATATTGTGAACACGGTACATGGCGGGAATACAATAGAAACTGTGGAGCAAACGGTAACTGTTCACTTCTCCGCTCCTCAGGCCAACATTGGTGATGCACCTTTCAATCCTTTCATTTTTGTTAACCAGGAAAGGGGCAAGGAAATTCACTTAAAGGATCAGCCTCCTTCAGAACTTGTAAATCCGGTTTATTTCGACACCTGGTACGATGCAAGTAATGTAGCTCAGGGAAAATACTACCGTTCGGTATCAGGTCTTTGCTGGGCTATCGAAATACCTATCGATTGGTCGTATCCCCAGGAAATGGTCGACATCCTCCAGACTTACCTGCATTTTGCAGACTGGGCACAGTCAAACGGAACAACTTACCAGGACTGGTATGTGCTGCAGCCGGGATACCAGAACGCAAGTAATTTATATTAAGAAGCTTTGTTTGTGGTTAGTTTGTTACGGCCGCCCCGGTTCCCGGGGCGGCCTCATTTTTTTCTAAGCGAGCTTTTTTGAAATGACCAGAAAATAGATCCCTGCCAGAAAAACCCCCGCTCCGGAAATCATGAACATCGCCTGCATCCCCAGGGTAAACCATAAAACACCGGCAATGCTGCTTGCGAACAAAGAAAAAATACTGGCGAAACTGGTATAAAAACCAATCGCTGTAGCTGTATCCTTGCGGGAGGCATAATTGCTGATCAGCGCCTTGGAAATACCTTCGGTGCTGGCCGCGTAAATCCCGTAAAAAAAGAAAAGAACTACAAATCCGGAAATGGCCGAGGCAAAGCCAAAACTCAGGTAAACACCCGCGAACAGGAAAAGTCCGAAAACAAGCATGGTCTTTAACCCAATCTTATCGGCCAGAATACCCAAAGGATACGAGGCAAGAGCATACACCAGGTTGTAAAAAATATACATGGATATCATTCCTGTGTCGGAAATATGGTTTTCTTTTATTGCAAGCAGAAGAAAGGCGTCGGAACTGTTGAACAGGGTGAACATCAGTAATCCGGGAACAAGATAGCGGAAAGAAACCGGCGAGCGCTTCCAGTATTTCAGATACGACAGAAACCCCGGCCTGACGATATCCGGCGAAGCCAAAAGTTTCTTCTCTTTCAGAAAAAACGTCAACCCAACCGCTATCAGCCCGGGAAAAAAGGCAACGTAAAACAGCATCTTGTATTCACCCGGATAAAACCACAGAAAAACCAGCGCCATCATCGGTCCTATTGCAGCGCCGAGGGTATCCATACCGCGGTGAAATCCAAATACCCTGCCCTTATGTTCTGGTGTGGTCTCATCACTCAGTATGGCATCCCTTGCACTGGTGCGGATCCCCTTGCCCAGCCTGTCGGTGGTCCGTGCAAGGAATATCCACCAGGGCCAGGTTAGAACAGCCAACATAGGTTTTGAAAGAGCGCTGAGCATATACCCTGTCCTTACAAAAGGAACCCTCTTACCGAGAGCATCGGAACTCTGCCCGAAATAACCCTTGCTCAGGCCGGCAACGGCCTCGGCAATGCCCTCCAGAACACCAATAAGCATAATCGAAAACCCAATGGATCTAAGGTATACCGGCATTACCGGATACAACATCTCCGAAGCTATATCGGTAAACATGCTCACGAAAGAGACCAGTAAAATGGTCCGTGTAATGATGCGGGTTTTCATTTCTGCTCAATCTTGAAATAGCTGAGATATGCTTTGGCCGCATTGGCCAGCTTGAAATTCCAGTGCTTTGCCGCAGCCATCGCGTTCGCTGTAGTCACCGGATCATTGTAATTAAGTTTCTGCATTACCGAGAAAGCATTCATCCTTGTTTCGAACTCATAGCTTGGGCCACTGTAAGGAATAAGCTCCTTCAGGTATTCGTATTTACCACCCCGTATAGCTATCTCAAGCCAGGCCATCCTGATGTTCCTTCCTCTCCATCCTTCCATTTCCTTTGTCATTTCAAGGTAATGCCCGGTTTCTGATGGGAATGAATTACAAAGGCGCTCCAGGGCAAACTGAACGTTGGTATACGACGAATCGGTGAGGCAATTCTCAACATCCGGTTTTAGCACAGACGGAATCGTGTCGAGCATTACCAGGACTGTCTTCCTTACAAACGCACTGTTGTCATGCAAGGCCTGCCGGAAAAGGGTTACAGCCTCCTCCGATCGGTCTTTTGCCATCTGTTCAATCACCGCCGAACGGATCAGATGAAACTGGTTTTTCTTATAGGCTTCGATGAGAACCTCTTTTTTACTGGCTAACGGAAGACTATGCATGGCTTGTAAAGCATCATACCTGTCTATCATTAACGGGGCTTTCATGAGCTGTGACGATAGTTCCTGGAACGACCTGTCGAAGCTGAGTTTTTTAAGTATCCTACGGCCGGGATCAAACAATACAAAATCGACTGCCACCCCGGCAGAATTGTATACCTTAAGCTTTTGCTCCTTCTTTTCTATCCATGCTGTAAGGCTGTCGCAGGAACCGTTCTTATAGTAAACCCTGATCCCAACCGGCATCCTGAACAAGGGCTTCAGATCATTCACTTCCTGTATCTGTTCAACGCTGAACTCAGTAAACATCCGGCCCAGGGAGTCCGATACGGGGGCATAGCTTACTTTGTAAGCCGGTTCCCCACCCCTCAGTATCCATTCATCGAAAAACCAGGCGTACGACTTGCCCGTTACATCATATACACACCGCATAAAATCACAGGTCTGGGAATAACCATACATGTACTTTTGAGCATATCGCTGCACAGCATCATGGAATTCCTTTTCCCCCATTGCATCCCTTAACATATCGAGCACCAGTGAACCTTTCTGGTAAATCCGCTGAACTCCCCCCTGGGATCCGCCAACCGGGTAATCGTTTTTCTTTGAAGCCTCAAAAGCCAGGTTCATCTCATCATTCCTGATGTTCTCGTAATACTCTTCACCGTAAACCGAACGTTCAAACATCTTGGCATAATAGGTACCGAAGCTCTCGGTAAGCCAAACGTCTTTATTTACAAGATGAGCAATGCCATCGCCAAACCACTGGTGGGCGAGTTCATGTGCATTTACATTCACATAATTCCTTTGCCACCATGCCCGCGGGTCGATCAGCATATAATCACCAAACACGGTTGCCGTGGTTGTCTCCATGCCCCCGTACATATAATCTGCAACCGGGGCCTCGCGGTATTGAGCATAGGGATAATTCACCCCGAACTCTTTTTCGAAAAAGTCAAACATCCTCTCGGTATACTTGTATGTATAAGGTACACGGTCGGCCATCCCACTCCAGTACCAGTATTCAAGAGGCACTCCCCTCTTTGTAACAGAAGTATTATATTCATAATCGCCTATGACCAGCGAAGTTGAGAAATACGGATGGTCCTTGCGCATAGCATAATGCCAGGTTTTTGTGCCGTCTGGATTTGAAATCACACCCAGTCGCTCTCCATTTGAAAATATCTTGTACCGGCCGTCGAACGTGAAAAATATATCAGTCGTTACCCTGGCATCCATATACGGTAGCCAGTTTTGCGAGCGGTGCGCCCAGATTGTCTTCCTCCTGCCTTCCTCTTCAGGTTTCCATCCGATGAAATAAATCGGGCCGGCCATAGGTCTTGCTTCATAGGCTATGCTGATGACATATCTGTTTCCTTTGGTGAGAAAGGCAGATCCCTGCACTGGCTTTATTACCAGGTTAGGGCCGGCGAGCTTCCAGGTGAACGGAATCAGCCGGGCGGATTTCTTGCCTCCGCTTCCGGCCATAGAACCGGGGGCTCCTTCATCCGCCGTCATTAATATTACTTTACTGATAACGAAATCGGGAGTGTATACTACAATTGAATCGGTATGATAACGGTTCGCTGTCAAGGTAAGTTCAGCATTCCCTATGACCAGGTTTTCGGAAGGGTTAAAGCGCACATGGGCCCCGACATGCTGCAATGAGACTAAAAGATCGGGGGGAATGGATGCCGGATCCTGGTAGTAGGTCACCGTTTTTTCCTGTGAGAACAACTGCAAAGCCGGCAAAACCAAGGCCAGCAGACTAAAATATTTTCGTAAATTCATGAGATACTATTTTTTTACCTTTGTGGCCCTCGTGTTTTTTTATACTATGGCCGCCCCCAAAAATAACAAAAAGTCCAGGATGTCGCACATCCTTTCGGTGATTGATGGTCAGGAGCTTGAACGTCAGCGTCTTTCGCGTGAACTCCATGATGGTATCGGGCAGTCGTTGGTAGCTATCAAGATGAAACTTGAAAGCCTCAACTATATCCCGGAAGAAGATATCAAACCTCAGCTTGAGGTAATAAAAAAGCAGTTTGACCAGATTATTGATGAGATACGCAGAATCACAACCGACTTAATGCCGCCTGTTTTGGAGGAGTTCGGGCTTGTAATTGCTTTGTTTAACCTTTGTGAAGACACGGGAAGACACTCGTCGGTAAAGATCAGGTTTGAACATAATGTGAGGACTGATGACTGGAATAAAAAGATACAGACGTATCTTTACAGAATAGTTCAGGAAGCGCTGAATAATATTATTAAACATTCCAATGCCGACCAGGCCTATATTAAACTGCAGTACGATCATGATTTTATTTATCTAAGCATTCAGGATAACGGCAAAGGATTCAGTCCGCATAATTCCGGCAGCCAGGGCGGACATGGCTTGCACAATATGCATGAACGGGTCAAATTGCTTGGTGGCGCTCTTGACCTGAAAACCGCGTCGGGTAAAGGGACATTGATACAAATTAAAGTTCCGAAATTTTAATTATGGAGACGATCAGGATATTTCTTGTTGAAGACCATGACCTGGTTCGCGATGGTCTCAAAGCCCTGCTTGCCTCTATCCCCGATATCGCCATAATAGGCGAAGCCTCAACTGGTAAAAGTCTGTTTGAGAAGCTCAGGATAGTGCAACCCGATATCATAGTTCTTGATATTTCCCTGCCTGATGTTTCGGGTATTGAGATTACCAAACGCCTCCGTGGCGAATATCCCCAGATCAGGGTGCTGATACTCTCGATGTATACTCACGAAGATTTTGTTACAGGTGCCATCCGATCGGGCGCAAAAGGCTACCTCCCGAAAAACACTTCAAGGGATGAGCTGGTTAAAGCTATTTACTCTATATACAGAGGAGAAGAGTTTTTCGGAGATACTATTTCCAAGATTCTGCTGAAGAGTTTTATCCGCAACGCCGTTGAGCAGGAGGAACAGTCTGAAAAACCCTCGTATAACCTGTCTTCCAGGGAACTTGAGATCCTCAGGCTCTATGCAGAAGGTTTTAACAACAAAGAGATCGGGGCGAAACTGAATATTTCGATACGCACGGTCGAAACCCATAAGAACCACATCATGAAAAAACTTGGGATCAGATCTCCTGTGGAAATGGTAAAATTTGCCATCCGTAATAAAATCATTAACCTTTAAAGCCTGAAGATGAAAGAGATCTCCACGATCAAAGAGGCAAAACTTTGGCTCAAACCCGCTCTGAAAAAAAAACTGAAGATAGGATTTGTCCCCACGATGGGAGCCCTTCATGAAGGCCATCTCCGGCTTATCCGGCAGTCAGAAGTTGAAAATGACCTCACGGTATGCAGCATATTTGTCAATCCCATACAGTTCAATAACCCTGATGACCTGGCAAAATATCCCCGTAATGTATCCCGGGACGCCCGTTTACTCAGCAGCAACGGCTGCGACATGCTTTTCTGCCCGGGTGAGGAAGAGATGTATCCTAATGGCAGGACAGAAAATATTGAAATAGAATTCGGCATGCTCGATAAGGTGATGGAAGGCATGTTTCGTCCCGGTCATTTCAAAGGTGTGGTGATCGTGGTAAAAAAGCTTTTTGATATTATCAGCCCTACCAATGCTTACTTCGGAAAAAAAGACTATCAGCAGCTAATGGTCATAACACGGATGAAAGAAGCTCTGCAGCTTCCTGTAAACGTGATTGCATGCGAAACGGTGAGGGAAGATGACGGGCTGGCGATGAGTTCCAGGAATCTGCGGCTTACCATCGGAGAACGGCATATTGCGCGCAGAATCTTTGAAACGCTTTGCAAAGTGAAGGAAAAAGGAACGAAAACTCCGGTGCGGGAACTCAGGGGGTGGGCTGTAAAAAAAATACAGGAAGATTCAAGGTTCAGGGTTGAGTATTTCGAGATCGCCGACAGAGAGACCCTGATGCCCATCGAGATTTGGGGACAGGCGAGCCAGGCTGTCGCACTTACAGCAGTATATCTTGGGGATGTGAGGCTGATCGACAATGTGGAACTTTTTTCGTAATTTTGCAGCATGATGCAGATTCAAGTACTTAAATCAAAGATTCATCGGGCCACGGTCACCGATACCAACATCAATTATGTTGGAAGCGTTACCATTGATGAGATTCTTATGAAGGAGGCAAACCTGATAGAATTCGAAAAAGTTCAGGTACTTAATATTAATAATGGCGAGCGTATAGAAACATACGTGATAAAAGGAAAAAAAGGCAGTGGAGTTATTTGCCTGAACGGAGCTGCAGCCCGTAAATTCCTTAAAGACGACCTGGTCATTATCGTGTCTTACGCGACAATGGATTTTGATCAGGCGAAAAAATTCAAGCCATCAATTGCTTTTCCTGATGAAAAAAATGCCCTTTCGGCACGAAAAAAGAACTAATTCATGACTCTGACCATACCCGAAACTTCCTCCCCCGGGAAGAAAATAATTACCGCTTTGAAATTTGTTTTCTTTCTGGGCCTGGGCTTGTTGATCATCTGGTTCTCTCTTAAGGATCTTACTGCTGAAGAG
>Ga0007792_10000582_pt1 | contig 13100 bp, 13 predicted proteins | sample CryBogmetaGMA6M_FD_60371 | JGI IMG/M metagenome (GOLD analysis project Ga0007792, IMG submission 60371) | Freshwater microbial communities from Crystal Bog, Wisconsin, USA - MA6M | ecosystem: Environmental > Aquatic > Freshwater > Lake | place: Crystal Bog, Wisconsin, USA | collected 2009-07-06
GACCAGCAGCGGCTCAGCCATTGCCTTCCCCGTCAGGCCCGCCAGCAGGGTCGCCGCTCCCCCGGCCCAACCGGACCCAGGCCAGCCGCCACAGCCGGTCAAAACCGCCGGCCAGGCCGTCGGGCAGGTACATCATGCACAGCACCAATATGGCCCCGAAGAGCAGGATCTCGATGCTCTCAAAGGCGCGCAGGAACTCCGGCAGCACGGTGAGGAAAAACGCGCCCACGATGGAGCCGGGGATGCTCGTCATGCCGCCCAAGACGACCATGACGATGAGCTGCACCGAGAAGAGGAAGCCGAAGGAGGCCGGGGCGATGAAGGTCAGGTAGTGGGCGTAGAGCACCCCGGCCAGGCCCGCAAAGGCCGCCGAGATGACGAAGATGAACAGCTTGTAGCGGGCGATGTCGATGCCCATGGCCTGGGCGGCCTTCTCCGAGGTGTGCAGGGCGCGCAGGGCGCGGCCCACGCGCGAGTGCAGGATGTTGAAGGACAGCCAGACCACCAGGCCCAGGCAGGCGGCAATGAGGTAGAACACGGACAGGTCGCTGGCAAAGGTCACGCCGAAAAGCGCGAGGCGCGGGATGCCCGTGAAGCCCGAAGGGCCGCCGGTGAGCCCCACGGTCTCGTTGAACAGGATGGACAGGATGATGCCGAAGCCCAGGGTGGCCATGGCCAGGTAGTGGCCGCGGAGCTTGAGCGCGGGCAGGCCGATGAGCGCGGCCACGCCCGAGGTCACGCCCACGCCCGCGAGCATGGAGGCGCCCACGGGCAGGCCGAGGGTGGCCGAGAGCCCGGCCGTGGTGTACGCCGCCAGGCCGTAGAACCCGGCGTGGCCGAGCGAAATCTGCCCGGCGTGGCCCACCAGCAGGTTCAGGCCCACGGCGACCATGGCGTGCAGGCAGCACATGGTCAGCACGGTCAGGTGGTAGTTGTTGCCGATGAGCATTGGGGCCACGAGCAGCGCGGCCAGAAAGCCGCCCAGCCAGCGCATGTCCCGGCCATAGCCGTTGTTCACGCCAGACCCGCTTCCCGTCTTACTGCCCGAAGAGCCCGGTGTGACGTCCATGCTCAGACCCGCTTTCCGTCCTTCTGCCCGAAGAGCCCGGAGGGCCGCACGAACAGAAGGGCCAGCAGGATGACGAAGGCCAGCGCGTCCTTGTAGGCCGAGGAGATCAGCCCGGCGCCGAAGGACTCTAGCACGCCGAGGATCAGCCCGCCCGCGGCCGCGCCATAGGGGTTGCCCAGGCCGCCCAGGATGCAGGCGGCAAAGCCCTTGAGTCCCAGCAGCACGCCCACGTCAAAGCTGGTCAGGGTGATGGGCGCGAGGATGGCCCCGCCAATGGCCCCGACCAGGGCCGAGATCATGAAGGAGAGCAGGATCATGCGGTCCACTCCGATGCCGACCAAAGCCGCGGCCTTGGGGTCAAACGAGCAGGCCAGCATGGCCTTGCCGTGGATGCTGCGCGAGAAAAAGGTCTTGAGGCAGGCCAATATGAGCAGGCTGATGGCCAGCACCCACAGGCTCTGGGGCATGACGGCCGCGCCGAAAAACTTCAAGGGCGCAGCTCCGGTGAAGGGCGGCAGGGCAAAGGTGTCCTTGCCCCAGACCAGCATGGCCGCGCCGCGGATGAGGATGGAGACGCCGATGGTGATGATGATCAGGTTGATGGCCGGGCAGTCGCGCACCGGGCGGATGGCCAGGCGCTCCACCAGGGCGCCGAGGGCCGTGGTCCCGGCCACGGCCAGGGCAATGGCCGCGGGCTCCGGCAGACCCAGCGCGCGCATGAAATACACGCTCATCATGCCGCCGAGCATCACGAACTCGCCCTGGGCGAAGTTGATGATGCCGGTGGTGTTGAAGATGATGGTGAACCCGAGCGCCGTGAGGCCGTAGGTGGCGCCCACGGTCAGGCCCGTGATGAGGTATTGCAGGAGGCTGGGTAGATCCATGCGCTTCCAGAGACAAGACGGCCGGCGGCCCCTTGGAGGACCGCCGACCGCGTCGTGGTTTTCCCGTCAGGCTAGTCGATGACCTTCCACTCGCCCTTCTCGATGGTCACCATCAAGAAGGCGCTCTCGTCCAGGCCGTTGTGGTTCTCGGGGCTCATGGAATACACGCCCGCGGTGCCGGCCAGGTTCTTGACCTTCTCCACGTTGTCGCGGATGTCCTGGGGCTTGGCGGACTTGCCCGCCTTGACCGCCTCGACCACGAGCATGAGCGCGTCGTAGGCGTGGCCGCCGAAGGTGGAGGGCGGGTTGCCGTACTTCTTGGTGTAGTCGGCCACGTACTTGACCAAGAGCGCCTTCTGCGGATGGCCGTCCGGCACCTGGGAGACCGCCACCAGGCGCCCGGCAGGCAGGATGAGGCCCTCGGCGCTCTCGCCCGCGAGCTCGATGAACTTCTTGGAGGCCACGCCGTGGCTCATGTACAGCGGGATGGTCAGCCCCAGCTGGGTGCGGTTGCGCGCCACCACGGCCGGGCCGGGGTTGGTGCCCCAGCAGATGATGGCGTCGGGCGCGCTTCCCTTGATCTTGGTCAGCTGGGCGGACATGTCCGTGTCCTTGGGACCGAAGACCTCGTCGGCCACGAGGGTCAGGCCCTGGGCCGGGATGAGCTCCTGCAAAACGCCGCGCCCGGCCTGGCCAAAGCCGTCGCTTACTGTGAGGATGGCCAGCTTGGCGTAGCCCTTCTTCTTGGCATCGGCCAGGATCTTGCCCACGGCGTGGCGGTCCAGCTGCGGGGTGTTGAAGACCCAGGGGTCCACGGGCCGGACGATTTTCTCGGCCGCGGCGCAGGAGACCAGCGGCACCTTGGCCGGGGCGAAGAACTTGGAGATGGCCAGCGTGTTGCCGGAGATGCTCGGCCCCACGACCACGGCCACCTTGTCCTGCTCAAGGAGCTTCTTGGCGGCCATGACGCACTTGTTCACGTCAGACTCGTCGTCGTAGACGATGATCTCGACCTTGCGCCCCTCCACGCCGCCCTTGGCGTTGAGCTCGTCGGCGAGCATGAGCAGGGTGTTCTTCTCCGGCTCGCCGAGGAACGACGCCGGGCCGGTGACCGAGAGCACTGCCCCGATCTTGAGGGTGTCGGCATCCTTGGAGCAGCCAAGGATCGCAAGAAGTGCCAGAACAATTGCGGCAGCGCGCGCCATTTTCATTGGGAAGGCCTCCCCTATAGAGTGGTATGATAATTGAGCACTCACCCGCACCGCCCCACACGGTACGTTAAAGTGAGTGCTCAGTTCCACAATTCTCGCGGCCTGTCAATGCGGGCGCGGCGCGCGGGCGGTTCGTCGGGCCGCAGTCGCAGCCAGCAAAAGAAGAACCGCCAAGCCTCTCGGCCCGGCGGTTTCTTTTCGGCCCTAGCCCGCTGCCTAGTGGTCGCAGTCGCAGATCCCGGAATAGACCACGCGGTCCACGTACTCGGCCTGCTTGCCCTTGTTCCAGCGCGACACCGGCCGGTAGTAGCCCACGATGCGCGTATACACCTCGGCCACCTCGCCGCAGGTGGGGCAGTTCTCGTGCTCGCCGCGGATGTAGCCGTGGCCCTTGCAGATCGAGAAGGTCGGCGTGATGGACAGAAACGGCAGCTTGGTGTTGCGGAAGCTCTTGACGATGAACTCGCGAAGCGAGGCCACGTCGGCCACGGACTCGCCCAGGAAGGTGTGGAACACCGTGCCGCCGGTATACAGGGGCTGGAGCTGGTCCTGGTGCTCCAGGCAGGCCACCACGTCCTCGGAATAGCCCACGGGCAGGCAGGTGGAGTTGGTGTAGTACGGGGTGCCGTTGCCGGAGGTGATGATGTCCGCATAGAGGTTGCGGTCGATCTTGGCCAGGCGGTAGCTGGTGCCCTCGGCCGGTGTGGCCTCCAGGTTGTACAGGGTGCCGGTCTCCTCCTGGAACCGCGCGGTGACCTCGCGCAGGCGGTTCAAAGTCCGGCGCATGAGGCGCATGCCGTTCTCGGTCTCGATGCCCTTGCCGATGAGGTTCAGGCAGGCCTCGTGCCCGCCCAGCAGCCCGATGGTCGAGAAATGGCCCTTGAAGCCGTTTTTGAGGTAGCGCTTGGTCCAGGGGAACATGCCGCGCTCCAGGTTGTCCGAGATGAGCTTGCGTTTGAACTCCAGGCAGTCCTTGGCCATGGTGGCGTACTCCTCCACCAGGGTCAAAAACTCGTCTTCTCCTTGTGAGAGATAGGCCAGCTTGGGCAGGTTGAGCGTGACCACGCCGATGGACCCGGTGAGATCCCCGGCGCCAAAGAGCCCGCCGACCTTGTTTCTGAGCTGCCGCAGGTCCATCTGCAGGCGGCAGCACATGCTGCGCACGTCCTCGGGTGAGAGGTCGGAGTTGATGAAGTTCTGGAAATACGGCGCGCCGTACTTGGACGTGAGCTTGAGCAGAAGCTCACCGATCTCGGTCTCCCAGGGGAAGTCCTCGGTGACGTTGTAGGTCGGGATGGGAAAGGAGAAGATCTGCCCGGCGTAGTCGCCGTCGAGCATGACCTCAAGGAAGGCCCGGTTGAACATCTCCATCTCGGCCGCGTATTCGCCGTAGGTGGAGTCGAGCAACTGGCCGCCGATGATGATGGCTTCCTTGGCGATGTGCTTGGGCGGGGTCAGGTCAAAGGTCAGGTTGGTGAACGGGCTCTGCCCGCCCCAGCGGCTGGTGGTGTTCAGGTTGAACACGAACTTCTGCACCGCCTGGCGGACCTTCTTGTAGGAGAGGTTGTCGTGGCGGATGAAGGGCGCGAGATACGTGTCCACGTTGTTGAAGGCCTGGGCCCCGGCCCACTCGTTCTGGAGCGTGCCCAGGAAGTTGACCATCTGGCCAAGGGCGGAGTCGAAGTGCCGGGCCGGACCCGCGCAGGAGCGGCCCTCCAGGTTGAAGCCCTCGAGCAAAAGGTCGCGCAGGCTCCAGCCCGCGCAGTACCCGGCCAGGCCAAAGGACAGGTCGTGGATGTGGAAGTAGCCGTGCTCGTGGGACAGGCGCACCTCCTCCGGATATTTTTCCAGGGCATAGCGCGCCTGGACCGTGCCCGAGAGGTGCAGCATGAGCCCCTGGAAGCTGTGGCTCATGTTGGAGTTCTCGGCCACGCGCCAGTCGCTCTTGTCCAGGTACTCGTCGATGGTCTCGGTGATGTCGAGGAAGGCCTCGCGCTGGTTTCTCAGCGCCCGGCGCTTCTCGCGGTAGACGATGTACTTGCGCGCCACGGCGAACTGCCGGGACTCCATGAGTACCAGCTCGACCATGTCCTGCACGTGCTCCTGCTCCGGGATGTCCACATCCTTAAGCTTGGCCTCGACCTTCAGCGCCAGGCGGCGGCCCAGCAGCGGGTCTTTTATGCCGCTGGCGGAAAGGGCCTTGAAGATGGCCTGGGCAATGCGGTCATTGGACCAGGTTTCCAGCCGTCCGTCGCGCTTCAGGATCTGCGAGGGCATGGGGCCTCCTTGGGGGGTGATAGTCCTGTGTGGCCAGGGTGAACCCGGCGGGCAGCAGCCCGCGCACGGTCTCAATGTCGGTCTCGGTCAGTTGCGGCACCAGGGTGGTGCGGAAGGTGAAGGCCTGGGGCCTGGCCTCGGCCAGGGCAAAAATGCGCGAAAGGTTGCGCCGGGCGTCGTGTTCCGTCACGGCACTACCGGTGAGCTCCGGGTAGCGCCCAAAGGGGCCCTTGACGTCCACGGAGAAGTGCTCGGCCAGGCCCTCGGACAAAAGGGCCTCGACCACGTCGGGCAGCATGCCGTTGGTGTCGAGCTTCACGGGCAGGCCCGAGAGGCCGATCTCGTGCAGGATCATGCCGATGCCGGGCACGCAGGTCGGCTCGCCGCCGCTCACCGTGACCCCGGACAGCCAGCGCGCGCGGCTGGCCAGAAAGGTTTTCAGGCGCGCCTGGGGCACGAGGGGCTGGGACTCCATGTCCCAGGCGAGGGACGCATTGTGGCAGGTGGGGCAGCGCAGGTTGCAGCCGCCGAGAAAGACCACGCAGCAGGGCTTGCCTGGCCAATCGCAGAGGCTCAAGGGCGTCAGGCCACGCAGGTGCCGCCAGGCCGATTCCGGGTTCATGTCGCGCGTGTCTCCCTGGGGCAAAATCTCTACTACAGCGGCCCAAACGGCCTGCGTAGTCGGCCCCGGAACACCCCAGGGCCACGGTTTTGGACACTACCTGAGCGCGTCAGTTCTGTACAGGCCGCCAAAGTGCGACGCCAGGCTGCGCCCGCCATTCTCGGCGATGACAGGCGGTTAGGCCTGATTATTGACAAAACTTTTTTGTTTTGCACAGTTATCAGCCTGGCCTATGGCGAGATAATTCACGATATTTTCTAGACTGCGTTTAGAAGTTTTTCCCCGGCCTTGCGCGCGCGCGGTTTTCGACAGCGCAGGGGGCGTTTTGTTGTCCGCCAGGAACTTGGCCGGGCGAAAAACGCGGCTGCCTGGGCCAAACGCACGGAGTCGATATCGTATTGTTGACAATCCCCCGCCCCTCGTGCATGGCGTCGATATCGACAACATGAAATAGAGGAGGACGCCATGCAGATCGACATGCACTTTTACGGAACCTACGCCCTGGCCCGCGCGGCCGGGCTGCCCCCGGAGGTGGCCCGAATCGTGGCCACGGCAGCGCAGTTCGTGGATGATGCGGTGGACAGGGAACCCGTCAGCCTGGGCGGAGAGTCGTTTCTTTTGCCCCTGGTTTCGGCCCATCCCATGATCGACAAGGGCAACGTCGAGGTAGCCGACCAATGGCAGGTCTGGCTGCCCTTCCATTTCCTTCCGGGCGCGGTGGGCGGTCCGGCAGAAGAGAGGCTCCTCTGCCGCAAGGGCGAGCCCGGGAATCCGTCAGCTGACGCCGTCCTCAAGCTGGCGGCCGACAGGCTGCTTGAGCCCTACGGCTGGTATCTGCTGGGCGTGGTCAGCCACGTGATCCAGGACACCTTCTCGCACTGGGGCTTTTCCGGCATCTCCTCGGCCTACAACCACGTGGAGCAGGGCGACATTGAGCTGGACCCCAGCCAGGACGCCAACCTGCTGGACCAGATCGCGGCAGACGCTGGCTCGCTCTGGGACAGGTTCACGGGCAGCCTGGCCGAGGACTTTTCCGCCCTGGGGCACGGGTCCGTGGCCACCTATCCGGACCGGCCCTTCCTGAAATGGGAATTCGACTACGAGATGAGCCTGGCGAGCTGCCCGCGCCTGGACAAGACCACCCACATCGTGCGCGACAACCCCGCCGACTTCCTGCTGGCCTGCGAGCGCCTGTTCGGGCTGTACAATGAGGCAGCCAGGAGCCGTTTCGGTGCAGCGGCGCGCCAGTTCTCCGACATATCCGGCCCTGTCCTGGACATCATCAAGGTTGAAGCCCGCCAGCCGGGGCGCATCAGCGCCTGGAAAAACGCCATCACCACCGGCGTACTGTTCACGGCCGTTGCCGAAGACAGTGACCTCGGCTACGACGAGGACTGCTGGGCGCCGGGCTCACTGCGCACAAAGCCCAAGGCCCAGAAGCTGGAGGCCCAGCTCTTCTTCAAGGCCTCCCGCAACTACCGCTGCTTCGTGCTGGGGCAGCTTCTGCCCTCCCTCAGCCTGCTCTAGCTCCCCGGCACACCCCTTGCACAGTTCGTGGCGCGGGAAGAACTTGCCCGCGCCACGCTTTTGATCAGGGGGTATTATGCACGCACAGGTCAGAACCAAGATCAGACAACTCGAACTGCTCCAGGGATTCCTGGGCAAGGCCGCCTGCGGTCAGGCCCCACAGGACATCCAGCGCAACATACACGACCCGGCCTACCTCATGCGCGGCAACCCGGACCACCCGGAGCACGACGCGCTGGGCATGCGCAACCGCGAGGTGCCCACCCAGGCCGAGCTCGTGGTCGTCGGCGACTCCCAGGTCTACGGGGCCTGCGTGCGCGCCGAGCAGTGCTGGCCCTTCCGCCTCCAGGCCGAGACCGACACCCCGGTCTACAACGCCGGGGTCGAGGGCTGGGGCAGCGTGCAGTACGCGCTCGCCGTGGAGGAGCTTTTGTCCCTGTCCCCGCGCCGCGTCGTGGTGGGCCTGTACACCGGCAACGACATCGCCGAGGCCTTCCAGTGCGCCCGGGCCAGCACCTCGCCGCTGGCCAAGAGCTTCTGGAACCCGGACTGGGCCGGGCTGCCCCTGGCCGACCTCTCGGCCAAGGACCGCGCCGAGCGCGCCGTGGCCCGCTCCTCGGCCGAGCGCCCGGAACAGAGCCTGGACGACATCCTGGCCGATCTGGGCCAGCGCGGCGAGCCCGATTGCGACCCCTGCGTCATCGAGGCCAGCCGCTTCTACCTGACCGAGCATTTCCGCCACGCCGTGCAGGACCTCTCCCACCCGGCCATCGCCGCCGGGCTCATGATCACCCGCAAGGTTTTGGGGCATTTGCGCGACCTGTCGCTGAACTACGGCTTTTCGCTGGGCATCATGCTCATCCCCACCCGCGAGTATCTGGTCTCCACCCGCCTGGACGAGGCCGAGGTGCGCGACCGCGAGGCGCTTGAGCGCCTGGGCCTGGCCGAGGCGACCATGCTCTCCGAGCTGCGCTCGGCCTGCGCGGACCTGGACCTGCCCTGCTTCGACCTGTCCGGCTATTTGCGGCACTTCGTGGGCGGACGCATCTACCGCCAGGACTCCCGCGACGGCCACCCCAACGCCAAGGGCTGCGAGCTCATCGCCCGCTATGTGCGCGACCGTGTGCTGCCGGGGCTCGACGCCACCCGCAACATCCGCGCCGCCGTGGGCGGGGTCTATCCCATGTATTAGACCGCCAACGCGCCAAAAAAGAACACGAGCCGCCCTCCTGCTTAAGGAAGGCGGCCCGTTTCGTTTTGCGGCGAAGATTGCGGAGCTACAGCGCGGCGCCCACGGTGCCGGCGGGTTCGTCGTGGCAGGCCAGCCAGAACCTGCGGTGCTACACCACGGTGCGGACGCAGGGCAGAACCAGGGTGCCCAGGATCTCCCCGGCGAAGATGCGCTTGAGCGCCGACTCGCATTTGCCGGAGACGATGAGCGTGGGCACGCCGCGCTGGGCCGCGTGCTTCGCGGCCTCAAGCTTGGACTTCATGCCCCCTGATCCGGCCGAAGTCTTGCCTTCACACATGGCCTTGGTGTTCAGGGTCTCGATGTCCGCGATGCACGGCACGCAGACCGCGTCCGGGTGCTTGTCCGGGTTCTTGTCAAAGACCCCGTCGGCGCTGGTCAGGTTCACGAACAGGTCCGCGCCCACCAGGTCGACCATGAAGCTGGCCAGCTTGTCGTTGTCGCCGATCTTGAGTTCGGCCACGGCCACGGTGTCGTTCTCGTTGACGATGGGGATGACGCCCCAGTCCAGCAGATGGCGGATGGTGTTGCGGGCGTTGCGGAAGCGGACGGGGCTTTTGAAATCCTCGTGGGTCAGCAGGATCTGGGCCACGGTCTTGCCATGCCGGGCAAAGGCCGCGTCGTAGGCGTGCATGAGCAGGCTCTGGCCGATGCTGGAGGCGGCCTGGCGCGTGGTCAGCTCGGCGAAGTCGATCCCCTGCGTTTTCTTCTGCTCACCTTGGCGGATGCGCGCGCGCCCGGCAGCCACGGCCCCGGAGGTCACAAGCACCACCTCCAGGCCTTGGTCCTGCAAGGCCGCGATCTGCTCGGCCAGCTGGCCCACGATCTTGGCCTCCAGGCCCTGGTCCGAGGTCAGCACCGCGCTGCCCACCTTGACCACCACGCACCGCGTCCGGCCCAGGATCTCGCGCCACAGGGCGCCAGCCTCAGGCTGTCTGGATTCCCCGCTCATTGCTCGTCCTCCCCTGCCCCGCCAGTCTCGCCAGTCTTGTCCGGCCCATCCGTCTCCGGGGGGCTCATGGCGTCGTAGCGCCGCCACATCTCGGCCAGCAGCGCGGGCAGCCCCGCGCCGGTGAGCGCCGAGACAAAGATGATGTCCGCGGGCGCGTTTTTGCGCAAGGCCGCCAGCCGCGCAGGCTCCAGGATGTCGATCTTGTTGATGACCCGGATCTGCCCCTTGGCCGCCAGCTCCTCGTCAAAGGCGCGCAGCTCCTCGTTCAGCATAGCGTAGCCCGCCTCGGGGTTCTCGGGGTCCGCGTCCTCGCCGGAGAGGATGTGCACGAGAAAGCGCGTGCGCTCCACGTGCTTCAAAAACTGGTAGCCCAGGCCCGCGCCCTGGCTGGCGCCCTCGATGAGGCCCGGGATGTCGGCAATGACCAGGCGCCGCCCGCCTGCATTCTCCACCACGCCCAGGTTGGGCACGAGCGTGGTGAAGGGATAGGCCGCGATCTTAGGCCGCGCCGCGGACACGGCGGACAGAAAGGTCGACTTGCCCGCGTTGGGCAGGCCGAGCAGACCGGCGTCGGCCATGACCTTGAGCTTGAGCAGCAGGCGCTTCTCCACGCCGGGCATGCCTGGCTCGGCCCGCGTGGGCGCGCGGTTGGTGGAGGTCTTGAAGTGCAGGTTGCCGCGCCCGCCCATGCCGCCGGGGCAGACGACGAACGGCACGTCCGGCCGGGAGAGGTCGGCCAGCAGGACCTGCTCGCCGTCCTCCGGATTCTCCTCCAGCAACATGGTGCCCACAGGCACCTCGATGACCAGGTCCTCGCCGTTGCGGCCGTACTTGTCCTGGTTCTGGCCGTTCACGCCGTTCTCGGCCTCGAACATGCTCTTGACGCGGAAGTCGTACAGGGTCAGCAGGCGCGTACTGGCCACGAACACAACGTCGCCGCCCTTGCCGCCGTCGCCGCCGTCCGGGCCGCCCTTGGGCACGTTCTTGGCGCGCCGAAGCGAGGCGCTGCCTTTGCCGCCCTTGCCGGAGCGCACGATGATGCTCGCTTCATCCACGAATCGCATGGGCTGGTAACCGCCTGGACCGAACAAAAACGGGCAGGAGCCGCATGAAGCTGCTCCTGCCCGGGTCCGGATGGAAAAAGGTTGGGTGCTAGAGCCTGGTGCCTAGGCGCTCACGGGCAGAATGTGCACCCGGGTCTTGACCTTGTTGTTGCGCGTGTACTTCTCGTACTTGACCTCGCCGTCCACCAGGGCGAACAGGGTGAAGTCCTTGCCCAGGCCGACGTTCTTGCCCGGGTGGATCTTGGTGCCCACCTGGCGCACGAGGATGTTCCCGGCCAGGACCTTCTGGCCACCGTAACGCTTGACGCCCCGGCGCTGGCCGGCACTGTCGCGGCCGTTTCTGGAGCTGCCGCCCGCTTTCTTGTGAGCCATATCAGATCTCCTTGGGCCTTAAGCCTGGATGGATTTGACCTTCAGGCTGGTGTAGTCCTGACGGTGGCCGGTCTTCTTGTGGTAATCGTTGCGGCGCTTCTTGTGGAAGATGATGATCTTCTCGCCGCGGCCATGGCCAAGGACTTCACAGGACACTGTGGCGCCTTCCAGATACGGGGCGCCGATCTTGGTGGCGCCGTCGGCGGACACAAGCAGGACCTTGTCCAGGGCCAGCTCGCTGCCGGCTTCAGCCTGGAGCAACTCAACCTTGAACTCGAGTCCCTGTTCCACGCGGTACTGCTTACCGCCGGTCTCGATGATTGCGAACATTCTAAATACCTCCATCTCGTAAGAGGAGATGTCTTAGCTCCAAGGCCCGGAGGAAGTCAAGCGCCGCGTGCTGTTTTTTTTCGCCTGCGGCCAGGGCCGATCAGGCCCGGGCCAGCACCAGCACATGCACCTGCGCTGCCCCGGCGCCGAGCAGCATGCGCGCGCACTCCTCCAATGTCGAGCCCGTGGTCATGATGTCGTCCACCAGAAGCGCCGTGCGTCCCTTGAGCGCCTCGGGCCGGGCCGCAAAGGCCCCGCGGATGTTCTCGGCGCGCTCGGAGCGGTCGAGCTCCATCTGCGGCACCGTGCGCCGCACGCGCACCAGCGCCTCCTGGCAGATGGGCAGATTCCGGCGCGTAGCCACCAGGCGCAAGAGCTCCCGGCTCTGGTTGAACCCGCGCCAGGTAAGCCGCCGGGGGTGCAGGGGCACGGGCACCAGCACATCGCAGGCCTTTAATTCCGGAAACATGGCCGCCCCGCGCTCAAAGGCGCCTAACAGGCACTCCTGGAGTTGAACGCCCAGGTCCAGCCGGGCCTCGAACTTGTAGCTAAGGATCAGCTCGCGCAGGCGGCCGTCATAGACGCCCCAGGCCACCAGCCGCCCCCAGGGCCGCGGCTTGGCCCGGCAGTCCGCGCAGGGAACAGGCAGCGGCTGCGGGATCTCCGGCGCCATCTCCAGCAATTGGCCGCAACCGGGACAGGCCGCGCCTTCGGACGGGGCCAGCGCTGCCCGGCAGTCCGGGCACAGGCTGGAAAAGAGCCCGGGCACGGCCTGGGCCACCCGGCCACAGCCGGAGCAGCGGGTCTCATTCAAAAGGAGCGGCCCCAGCCGAGACGATCGGGCCAACCCAGCCAACCGAGTCAGTTGCGCCAGGCCCTGGCGGATCATTTGAGGACGCCCTGCGCCGCGGCCCAGGCCTCGCGGCCCAGGGCCAGGGCTTGCCCCGTGGCCTCGGCGTCGGCCATCAAGTCGCCGCGCGCGTCCTTGCCGCGGAAGGACACAGGCTCGACGAGCGTGATGCCGAAGTTCACCAGAAAATACTTGAGGGTCAGCCGCGCGCCGTCAAAGAGCCGCTGCCCTGTGGGCTGGCCCGCCACCAGACAGGCAAAGCCCTGGCGCTCCGGCAGGCCCACCAGCCAGGCCTCGCCCTTGCGCCGGGCCTCCCAGAAGCGCTGCGAACGGTCGATCCAGGTCTTGCACAACGACGGCAGGGCATAGAAATAGATGGGCGAGACAACAACCACGCTGGGCGCAGCCAGAAGCAGGGCGAAGAGCTCCTCGGCCTGATCCTTCTCGCGCAGCACGCAGCGCGAGAGCTCGTCCTTGGCGCAGGAGCGGCAGGCCAGGCAGGCCAGCACGTTGTAGTCGCGCAGCACCACCATCCGGGCCGCACCCCCGGCCTGGCGCACCCCGGCCGCCACCAACTCGGCCGCGGCGTCGGAATTGCCGCCGGAGCGGTGGCTGCAGGCCAGCACCAGCACCTCTGCGTTCAACTCAGGCATGGTTCACCCCCAATGTCCCGCCAGGGGCTCCGCCCCCGGC
>Ga0007792_10000583_pt1 | contig 13099 bp, 8 predicted proteins | sample CryBogmetaGMA6M_FD_60371 | JGI IMG/M metagenome (GOLD analysis project Ga0007792, IMG submission 60371) | Freshwater microbial communities from Crystal Bog, Wisconsin, USA - MA6M | ecosystem: Environmental > Aquatic > Freshwater > Lake | place: Crystal Bog, Wisconsin, USA | collected 2009-07-06
GCCCCTCTTCGACGCCCTGCCCAGCCGCAACTAAAGCAGAGCGGGGGCCCGAAGGCCCCCGCTCTGCTTTAGCCGATAGCTGACAGCTGATAGCCGTCAGCTACAAAAAGCTACTTCTTCTGCGCCTCGACGACCGTGAGGGCCGTGAGGTGGATGATGTCGTTCAGGTCGCTGTGGCGCTGCAGGACATGGACGGGTGCCGCCATGCCGCAGGTGATGGGGCCGATGACCTCGGCACCCGCCAGCCGCTGCACCAGCTTGTAGCCGATGTTGCCGCTGGTGAGGTCGGGGAAGATCAGCACATTCGCGCCGCCCGGCAGGTCCACCCAGGGGTAGTTCTCAGCGAGGATGTCGGCACCGAGGGCGGTGTCAGCCTGCATCTCGCCATCGCACTTGAGCTCGGGCCGGCGGGCCTTCACCAGCTCGGTGGCCTTCTGGACCTTGCGGACCAGGGGGTGCTCGACGCTGCCGAAGCTGGAGAAGGAGAGCATGGCCACCTTCGGTTCCATGTTGAAGGTGTCCTTCACCAGATCCGCGGTGAGCAGGGCGATCTCCGCCAGCTCCTCGCTGTTGGGCTCGATGTTCATCGTCGTATCGGAGAAGAACAGGACACGGTTCTTGAGCACCATGGTGTAGACGCCGCAGACGCGCTTCACGCCCTTGCGGGTGCCGATCACTTCCAGGCAGGGCCGGATGGTGTCGGGGTAGTAGGAGGTCAGGCCGGCGATGAGGCCATCGGCCTTGCCCAGGCGGCACATGAGGGCGCCGAAGTAGATCCGCTCCTTCACCTTGCGGTGGGCCTCAAACTTGGTCACGCCGCGCCGGTTGCGGATCTTCCAGTACTCGTCCTCAGCCTCCTGGCGCCAGGACACCGTGGCGGGATCAAGCACTTCGACACCGCCGAGGTCGATGCCGTGGTCGGCAGCGACGGCCTTCACCTTCTCGGGATTGCCGAGGAGGATGGGCACGCAGATGCCCTCGTCCACCATCTGGGAGACGGCCTGGAGAATCAGGGGGTGGTCGCCTTCGGGGAAGACCACGCGCTTGGGGTTCTCCTTGGCGCGGTTCACCACGCTGCGGATGACATCCTTGCTGCGACCCTGGAGGCCCTCAAGGCGCTCGATATAGGCCTTCATGTCAGCGATGGGCTGCCTGGCAACGCCGGAGTCCATGGCGGCCTTGGCGACGGCCGGAGCCACCCAGAGGAGCACACGGGGATCGAAGGGCTTGGGGATGATGTACTCGGGGCCGAAGGTGAACTTCTGGCCAGAGTAGGCGCGGCTGACGGAATCAGGCACTTCCTCGCGGGCCAGGGCAGCCAGCGCCTGGGCGGCGGCCAGCTTCATGGGCTCGTTGATCTCAGAGGCGCGGACATCCAGAGCGCCCCGGAAGATGAAGGGGAAGCCCAGGACGTTGTTCACCTGGTTGGGATAGTCGCTGCGGCCGGTGGCCAGGATGATGTCCTTGCGGGTGGCAATGGCCGTGGGGTAGTCGATCTCGGGATCGGGGTTGGCCAGGGCGAAGACGATGGGGTTCTTGGCCATGCTCAGCAGCATCTCAGGGGTGAGGGCGCCTTTGCTGGAGCAGCCCACGAAGACGTCCGCATCCTTGATGGTGTCGGCCAGGGTGCGCCACTCGCTGGGCTTGGCGAAGCGATCCTTGTAGATGTTGTTGCCTTCCTTGCGGCCGGTGTAGACCAGGCCCTTGGTGTCGCAGAGCCAGAGGTTCTCCAGCTTCACACCGGCGTTGATCATCATGTTCGCGCAGGCGATGGCGGAGGCGCCGGCGCCGGAGAACACAACCTTCATGTCGCCCATGTTCTTCTTCACGATGTCGCAGGCGTTCATCAGCGCCGCAGTGCTGATGATGGCGGTGCCGTGCTGGTCGTCGTGGAAGACGGGGATGTTCATTTCCTTCTTCAGGCGGGTCTCGATCTCGAAGCACTCGGGGGCCTTGATGTCCTCGAGGTTCACGCCGCCGAAGGTGGGCTCCAGGGCCTTGACCACCTGACAGAACCGGTCGATGTCCAGCTCGTCCACTTCGATGTCGAACACGTCGATGTCGGCGAAGCGCTTAAAGAGCACGCCCTTGCCTTCCATAACGGGCTTGCCAGCCAGGGCGCCAATGTTGCCCAGACCCAGCACGGCGGTGCCGTTGGAGATCACGGCCACCAGGTTGCCCTTGGCCGTGTACTCGTAGGCAAGCTCAGGATCCTTCTCGATGGCGAGACAGGGTTCGGCGACGCCAGGGGAGTAGGCCAGGGACAGGTCCCGGGCAGTGGAGCAGGGCTTGGTAGCCACTACTTCGATCTTTCCCTTCCGTCCCTGCGAATGGTAATCGAGGGCTTCCTGTCTCTTCTTCATAGCCACACTCCTCGGATTGGTTACCCCTCAAGCGGGGCCGGAAAGCATCCAGGTTACACCCCGCCCCCGAAGTTCACGCCTCATAGGTATTCAATCCGAGGCATTGTTGCAGGCGTCACAAGGTTTCAGGGCCTTGAGGCCACCCTGATAAGCCCCGGAGCAGACCCCTAACGGATCCCCCTGGCGGAGGGCCCAGGGCACACTGAAAGAATGCTGCAGCTCGCTCCACCCACCCTGCTCTGCCGCCCCCCCTGGTGGGCGTGGGGAGGGCACCTCCAGACCATCGTCGGAAATTTCCTTCCGGGCGATGGACCGGACTCCCCTTCGGTGCCCTTCCGGATTTCCTTGGCCGACGGCGACCAGCTGGCCGGTCGCTACCATGCGGGCGAAACCGATGTCCTGCTCCTGGTCTTTCACGGCCTCGGCGGGGATGCGGACGCTCACTACGTGCGCCGCACCGTGGCCCTGGGGCACCGCCTGGGGCACCACGTCTGGACCGTCAACCACCGGGGCTGTGGGGAGGGCCGCGGCCTGGCTCGGCGCCCCTATCACAGCGGCTCCGGAGACGACCTGGGGGCCGCCTTCGCCGCCGCCCGGGAGCGGCATCCCGACCTACGGCAGCTGGCGATCGGCTACTCGCTCTCAGCCAATGCGCTGCTGCTCAACCTGGGGGGCGGGGTGCCCGGCGTGGACGCCCGCCCCGACGCCGCCATCGCCGTGAACCCGCCTGTGGACCTGGGGGCCTGCTCAGACAGCATCCACCGGGGCTTCAACCGTCTGTATGAGCTGCGCTTCATCCGGCGCTGCCGGAAGGCCATCCAGCAGCGGGTGGCGGATGGCCTCATCGAGGACCGCTACCCCACCCGCCCCCTCATGAGCCTGCGCAACTTCGACGATGCCTACACCACCCAGGCCGGGGGGTTCCATGACGCCGAGGACTACTACGCCCGCTGCTCGGCCCGCCACCACCTGGGGGCCATCACGGTGCCCACGGTGGTCCTCATGGCCCAGGACGATCCCTTCATCCCCTGGCGCGACGCCGTGGCAGCCGGCCCCTCCCCCGCTGTCCACCTCCATCTGGAGCCCCACGGCGGCCACATGGGCTACATCAGCCGGGGTGTGCCGGGCCACCGTTGGCTCCCCTACGCCCTGGAGCACTACACCCGGGCGCTTTTGGCCCACCTGGTTATCGGCCTTGCTCCGCCAAATCGGACCTTCAAAGATCTCCACTAAGGACACGAAGAACTGCCGATAAGGGCACGAAGGCAAGCCGTCACGCCGACAGGGCCTCCGGGCCTGGGGCCCCCGGTTGCATGCGACCGGCCAATGGGGGCGGCGGCTGGAACGGCTCTTGGGGGCCGCAGCCAGCCGCCGCCCCCTTGGGGATGCCCGCGGTGGGTCTAGGTGCATTCGTGTGCTTCCTGCGCCCGCAGGGCGTCTTCGTGCACTTCTCGGTATCGGCTGCGCCGATACGCGAGACGAACTGAAATATCGTGGAGCGCCTTTTCGGCGGAGGCTGGCCGATAACCAGGTTGGCCTAAACCATGGGCCCCTGGCTGCGGAGGGCGGCCACGAGGCCCGGCAGCAGGTCAGCAACCCGAGCGACCTCCTCCTCCGTGGTGCCCCGCCCCAGGCTGAACCGCACGGTGCCCCGGGCCAGCGACTCCGGAGCGCCCATGGCCCGCAGCACGTGGCTGGGCTCCCGCTGGCCAGTGCTGCAGGCACTGCCGGTGCTGACGCAGATGCCCAGCTCCGCCAGACGAAGCTGGAGGGCCTCCCCCTCGATGTCCGCGAACCCCACCAGGCAGGTGTTGGGCAGCCTGGGAGCGTCCGCCCCATGGATGCGCGTGTCCGGGATCTCGGCCAGGATCCGGCCTTCCAGGAGATCCCGCAGGGCCGCCACCCGGTCCATGGCTGGCAGGGCCGCCAGGGCCAGGGCGGCGGCCTTGCCGAGGCCCACCAGGCCCGGTACATTCTCCGTCCCGCCCCGCCGACCCCGCTCCTGGGAGCCCCCCAGCATCAGGGGTTTCAGCCGCACGCCCCGGCGGATCACCAGAAGACCCACCCCTTTCGGGCCATGGAACTTGTGGGCACCCAGGGCCAGCAGGTCCGCCCCCCAGGCCGTGAAATCGATGGGGATGCGGCCTGCCGCCTGGGTGGCGTCCACCAGGAAGAGGGCCCCGCAGGCCCGGGCGATGCAACCAGCCTCCACCACCGGGCTGAGCACCCCAGACTCGTTGTTGGCTGCGATCACCGCCACCAGGGCCGTATCTCCACTCACGGCCGCCGCCAGGGCCGTCAGATCCAGGCGCCCCGCGCCGTCCACACCGACCTCTGTGGCGGTCCCGCCCTGCTGTCGCCACCAGGCGGCCAGGGCCCGGAGGGCAGGATGTTCCACCGCCGTGAGCACCAGGTGCCGCCGGGCTGGGAAGGACTCCCAGGCCCCGCGTACCGCCTGGTTGAGGCTCTCGGTCCCGCCCGAAGTGAAGACGATCTCGGCTGGAGAGCAGCCGGCCAGGGCAGCCGCCTGCTCCCGGGCCGCGACGACGGCACCTTCGGCAAGGTGGCCTAGAGCATAGGCCGAGCTGGCATTGCCGAAGCGCTCCATGAACCAGGGCCGCATGGCCTCGAAGGCCTCGGAGGCGAGGGGAGTGGTGGCATTGTGGTCGAGGTAGGTGAAGGGCATATGACGGCATTCTCCCATCTCTGGGGCGCACTTTGTGGCCGGAAGCGGTTCCACGGACTGGTCTGCCATGAGAGGATCGCTTCCAGCATAAGAAAATTCAGGGAGGCAAGGCGCCTTTGAAGTCTCCAGGCAAACGACTGTTCCATACCCTGTCCCCCCTGGTGGGACTGGTCCTGGGTCTGGTCCTCACCATTCCCGCCTGGCTCTTCATCCGCCAGGAGGAAGCCCGGGTCATCCACCTCCAACAGCAAGCGCGCACCGAACTTATCTTCCAGCTGCTCAAGCGGCGCCTCCGCTCCATGGAGAAGGTTCTGGAAGGCGCCGCCGCCTTTCTGGGCCGGGGTCCCCTGCCCAGCAGCCGAGAGTGGCGGGAGTACGTCGACCGCCTCAACATCCAGAGGGACTACCCGGGCATCCAGGGACTCGGCTTTGCCGAGTGGATTCCCGAGGGTGGCCTGGCTCGCCACGAGGCCCGCATGCGGGCGGCGGGCTACTCGGCCTACGAGGTCCAGCCCGGCGGCCCTCTCCCGCCAGCCCCCGAAGGGCGAAGCTCAATCATCTACCTGGAACCCATGGATGAACGGAACCAGCGGGCCTTCGGCAAGGACATGCACGCCGAGATCCTCCGCCGGGAGGCCATGAATCGGGCCCGGGACACGGGCAGCACGGTCCTCACCGGGCGGGTGCGCCTCTACCAGGAGGGGGAGAAGGACATCCAGTTCGGAACCCTCCTCTACGCCCCGGTCTACAAGTTCGGAGCACCCCTCGCCACGGTGGAGGAGCGACGCCAGTCCTTCCGTGGTTGGGCCTACTACCCCATGCGGATGAACAACCTGGTGGAGGGCATCCTGCGGGGCGAAGCGGAGGGTCTCGATGTCCACCTCTTCGATGGCGTCGAGGGGGGCCCTCGGGAGCTCCTGTACGACTCCACCCCGGCTACGCCCGTTCCGGGCATCCGGGTGACCACCCGCAGCATGGAAGCCGGCGGACGGCCCTGGATCCTGGTCATCGAACCCAACCTCAAGGGGGCCGCAGCCCTGGGGGCGGGCCGTCACTGGGGTGCTCTTATTACGGGGAGCCTGGCCAGCCTGTTCCTGGCGGTCTTTTTCTATGGCCTCACCCGCTCCGAGCGCAGGGCCCTGGATCTGGCCGATGAGCAGGCCGCCCGCCTGCTCGCCAGCGAGGCCCAGTTCCGGGCCATCTTCGAGTCAGCTCCCATCGGCATGGCCCTGGTGGAGATCGCCAGCCGGCGCTTCCTCACCGTGAACCCCCGGATGTGCGAGACCTTTGGGTACCCAAGGGAGGCCTTCCTGCGCCTCAACCTGGCCCGCCTGTCCCACCCCCAGGACGCCGCCTGGGACCAGGGCCTGTGGGACCGCCTGGTCAGCGGGACGCCCGAGCCCATCCAGATGGAGCGCCGCTTCATCCATCGGGACGGTCACCAGATTCAGGGCTACCTCGGCATGGTTCCCCTGCCCTCGGAGCCGGGCGATCCCCCCTGCTGCGTGATCCTGCTGGAGGACATCACCGAGCGGAAGAGTGCCGTGAAGGCCCTCGCAGAGAGCGAGTCGAGCTTCCGCAACTTCTTCGAGAAGAACAGCTCCGTGATGCTGCTCATCGAGCCCGGCAGCGGCCGGATCGTGAACGCCAACCACGCTGCGGAGACCTTCTACGGCCACCCACGAGCCCAGCTCCTGGCCATGCGCATCGACCAGATCAACCTGATGCCCCCGGAGGAGATTGCCCTCGAGCGCCACCGGGCCATCCGGGAGGATCGCACCCACTTCCGCTTTCCCCACCGGCTGGCCAGCGGCGAGGTGCGGGAGGTGGAAGTCTATTCCACGCCGACCCTGGTGGCGGGCAACACCCTGCTGTTCTCCATCATCCATGACGTGACCGAGCGGGCCCGGGCCGATGCGGCCCTGCAGGAGAGCGAGCGGCGCTTCCGCACCCAGAGCCAGCGGCTCCAGGAAGTCATCTGGGGCACGGATGCCGGCACCTGGGAGTGGAACGTCCAGACCGGCGAGACCATCTTCAACGAGCGCTGGGCCGAGATCCTCGGCTTCACCCTCCGGGAGCTCTCCCCCGTCAACATCGACACCTGGACCAATCTGAGCCACCCCGAGGATCTCCTGCGGTCCCGCGAGCTCATGCGCCGCTGCTTCGAGCGGGAGAGCCCCACCTACGAGTGCGAGACCCGGATGCGCCACAAGGATGGTCACTGGGTGTGGGTGCTGGACCGCGGCAGCGTGGTGGAGTGGACCGAGGATGGCAAGCCGCTGCGCATGTCTGGTACCCACCAGGACATCACCGAGCAGAAGAGCCTCGAAGAGGAGATTCGCCACCGCCAGGTGCTGCTGGAGGAGCTCAACCGCTCCCTGGACGCTCGGGTGCACCAGGCCCTGGACGAGCTGCGCGAGAAGGACCGCATGCTCATCACCCAGGGCCGCCAGGCCGCCATGGGCGAGATGATCGGCAACATCGCCCACCAGTGGCGCCAGCCTCTCAACGCCCTGGGCATGATCCTCTCCAACCTCAAGGATGCCTACCGCTTCGGTGAGCTGGACCTGGCCCACCTGGAGCGCTCCGTGGCCGATGGGTCCGTCCTGGTTCAGAAGATGTCTTCCACCATCAACGACTTCCGGAACTTCTTCCGACCCGACAAGGCGGCCTCGGCCTTCTCCGCCCTAGCCCAGATCAGGCAGGCCATGGCCATGGTGGATGCGGGGTTCCGCAACAACGGCATCGTCCTGGAGATCCGGAGCCAGACCGATGTGATCCTGCGGGGCTTCCCCAACGAGTACTCCCAGGTGATCCTCAACCTCTTGACCAACGCCCAGCACGCCATCCAGAGGTCCGGCACCCAGGAGGGCCTGGTGACCATCACCCTGACCACCGAGGGGGACTCTGGCTGCGTGCATGTGCGGGACAATGGGGGAGGCATTGCCCCGGAGATCCAGGAGAAGATCTTTGAGCCCTACTTCAGCACCAAGGAGATGGGTACCGGGATCGGTCTGTACATGTCCAAGCAGATCATCGAGCGCAGCATGGGTGGGCGGATCGAAGCCAGGAACGTCGACAGAGGCGCAGAGTTCACCATCAGTACCCCACTGGGGATGGAGGGTTCATGACCAACACATCCCAGGATGCGGAGTTCCTCAAGACGCTGACGGTGCTGTATGTGGAAGATGAGGAGCTGGCCCGCATTCAGACGGAGGCCTTCCTCCGGCGGCGGGTCGGCAAGCTCATCACGGCCTCGAATGGGGCTCTGGGTCTGGAGGCCTTCCGCTCGGAGTCCGTCCATCTGGTGGTCACGGATATCCTCATGCCCATCATGGGCGGACTGGCCATGGCTGCCGAGATCCGCAAGCTCGCCCCCTCCACTCCGATCATCGTCACCACCGCCTTTGAGCAGACTGACTACCTCATGAGCGCCATCGACATCGGCGTGGAGAAGTACGTCATCAAGCCGGTCCAGAGCGAGCGGCTGGAGTCGGCCCTCCTGGACTGCGCGCACCGTCTGGCCGCGGAAGCCTTGTTCCGGAAGCAGGCCTGGCTGGAGGCGGAGGTCCTCCGGACTCGCCACAAGGAGAGTCTGCGCATCCTCACGGCGGGCATCGCCCACGACTTCAACAACCTCCTGCAGGCCATCCTCACCGCCTTCAGCCTGGCCAAGCTCAAGGTCCCCAAGGACAGCGATGCCCTGCGCAGCCTCGAGATCGGGGACCACAGCTCGGAGCAGGCCCATGTCCTGGCCAAGCGCCTCTTCACCCTGGCCATGGGTGCCGACGCCATGGACCACACGGGCACCATCGAGACCCTGGTGCGGGAGAGCATCAGCCACACCCTGGTCGGCTCGCCCATCCAGGTCATCTTCGACCTCCGCTGCGAGAGCACCCCCATCCGCTACAACCTCGCCAGCCTGCGCCAGGTCTTGGCCAGCCTGGCCCAGAACGCCAGAGAGGCGATGCCTGGAGCGGGTGACCTCAAGGTGGCCGCCAGCGAGGTGAACCTCAGCGATCAGGCGGCCCCGGCCCTCCACCTCCCTCAGGGCCGGTACCTGCACCTGCGCTTCAGTGACTCGGGGCCCGGCATCCCTGCGGCCAACCTCCCCATGATCTTCGAGCCCTACTTCAGCACCAAGGAGCGGGGTGCCCAGCGGGGCATGGGCCTGGGCCTGGCCCTCTGCGACACCCTGATGCGCTCCCACGGAGGAGCCATCACCGCCGAGTCCGTGCCGGGAGCAGGCGCCACCTTCCACCTCTACCTGCCGGTGGCTACAGGGGCCTAGCCCTGCAGCAGCGCCAGTGCCCGGGCCCGCCCAGCCAGGTCCGGGGCCTTGCCCTGGAAGCTCTTGCCTGAGCCACCGCCCTTGGCCCCCAGGGCCTCCGCCACCCCGCGGCCCAGGGTTGGGATGTCCAGGGTTGCCTCCGGCCCAGCGCTGAGCAGGAAGATGCCCTGCCCTGCGGCTTCGGCGGTGAGGAACACGACCTTGGCGGGAGCAGCGGCCAAGACCTGGCGGGCCAGCCGCTGCAGGAAGGCCATGTCGCGCTCGCCCAGGTGGACTTCCGACAACACTCCGGGAGCCGCAGCCAGCCCCTCAGCCCGGGCCTCGGCCAGCTCTTCTTCCGTGCGCCGGAGGCGCTTGTCGGCTCCCAGCAGCTGGTCCAGCTTGCCCTGCAAGGTCGCCACCAGCTCCGCATCCGGGGCTCCCAGCAGACTGCGCAGGGCGGCGGTGCGGGCCTCGTGGGTCGCCAGGCGACGGCGCACCCGTCCCCCCGCCACGAAGAACAGGCGCAGGCCGCCGCGCAGAGGCTCTGTGCCCAGCAGGGCCAGGCTCTCGAGCTCCCCGGTGTGCTGCAGGTGGGTGCCCCCGCAGGTGTTCAGATCCACCCCCGCGATCTCCACGAGCCGGATGTCCCCCACATGGCCCTCAGGCAGGCCCCGGCTCCGCACGGTCTCCCGGGCGTAGCCCTCGGCATCCACCCGGCGGGCCCGCACAGGGCGGGCGGCCCGAATCTCGGCGGCGATGGCCTCCTCCAGGCGGGCCCGGTCGCCGAGGCTGAGGGTCGGCACGGCCAGCTCCACATCACTGACCTCCTCCCCCAGGTGGAAGGCCATGGTGGGCCAGCCAAAGCGGTCCTGGGCCAGGGCTGTGAGTAGGTGCTGGCCCGTGTGCTGCTGCATGTGGTCGAAGCGGCGGGCCCAGTCCAGCACCAGAGCCACCGGTCCTTCGGCAAGGGGAGCGGCCAAGCGGTGACGGAGCTCCCCGGCGTGGCTGCGCACCTCCAGCACCTCGATGCCGTTGGCCGTGCCCCGGTCACAGGGCTGGCCGCCGCCCTCCGGGTAGAGCACTGTGTCCTCCAGGACCGCCCAGCTCTGGCCCTCCTCCACCCAAGCCCGCAGGACCTGGGTGTCGAGGGTACGAAGGCAGGGGTCAAGCTCGTAGCAGGGGATCCGTTCCATGCCGGGAGCCTAGCACGGACAACGGCTCTGCTGCACAGTCCTAGGCGATGACGCCCAGCTCCCGGCCGACCTTCGTGAAGGCGGCGATGGCGTGATCGATGTCAGCGCTGGTGTGGGCGGCGGATAGCTGGGTGCGGATGCGGGCCAGGCCCTTGGGTACCACCGGGAAGAAGAACCCGATGACATAGACGCCCTCATCCAGGAGACGGGTGGCGAAGGCCTGGGCCAGGGGCGCCTCGTAGAGCATCACCGGCACGATGGGGTGCTCGCCCGGCAGCAGCTTGAACCCGGCGGCCGCCATGCCGGCCCGGAAGCGGCGGGCATTGGCGTGGACCCGCTGGATGAGCTCGCCGCTGTCTGCCAGCAGGTCCAGCACCTTCAGGGTGGCGGCCACGATGGAGGGGGCCACGGAGTTCGAGAACAGGTAGGGCCGGGCCTTCTGCCGCAGCCAGGCGATGGCCTCGGCCTTCCCGGCGATGTAGCCGCCGGAGGCGCCCCCCAGGGCCTTGCCGAAGGTCCCCGTGAGGAAGTCCACCCGCCCCATGACCCCACAGTGCTCGTGGGTGCCCCGGCCGTGCTCACCCATGAAGCCCACCGCATGGCTGTCGTCCACCATCACCATGGCGCCGTACTGCTCGGCCAGGTCGCAGATGGCCCCCAGCTTGGCGATGGTGCCGTCCATGCTGAACACGCCGTCCGTGACCACCAGCTTGAAGCGGGCCCCGGCGGCGTCAGCGGCCTGCAGCTGGGCCTCCAGGTCGGCCATGTCCGAGTTGGCGTAGCGGTAGCGCTGGGCCTTGCAGAGGCGGATGCCATCGATGATGGAGGCGTGGTTGAGGGCGTCGCTGATGACCGCGTCCTCCTCGCCCAGCAGGCCCTCGAAGATGGCCCCGTTGGCATCAAAGCACGACGAATACAGCTGGGCATCTTCCAGCCCCAGGAAGGCGGCGAGCTTCTGCTCCAACTCCCGGTGGATGTCCTGGGTGCCACAGATGAAGCGCACCGAGGCCATGCCGAAGCCATGGTCATCCATCACGCCCTTGGCAGCAGCGATGACCTCGGGGTGGTTGGCCAGGCCCAGGTAGTTGTTGGCGCAGAGACAGACCACATCACGGCCATTGGCGGTCATCCGGGGCTGCTGGGGCGTGGTGATGGTCCGCTCGGTCTTGTAGAGCCCCGCCGCCTTCAACTGGTCGAGCTCGCGCTGCAGATGGGCCAGGTAGCCTGGGTTCATGGAGACCTCCTCGAGGACGGCCCCAGCATAACCCCGGCTCCCCGCCAAGGCCCGGTTGTGTCACCATCCTTGTCGAACTGCAAAGGAATCCTGCATGCGCACCAGCCTCATTCTCCCTGTCCTCCTCCTCACCCTCGCCTGCGGCAGCAAGCTCGACAAGAGCAAGGCCGAGAACCTGATCCGCAAGGGGTACCCGGTCCTGGTCCCCGTCATCGCACCGGAGCAGGCCACCGCCCAGAAGGGGACTCCGGAGTACGCGCACTTGGTCACCCTGCGGGACAACCTTGCAGCCTCTGGCTGGTTCGAGATCAGCACCAAGGAAGATGGCAAGCGCGAGACCACCACCTTCGCCCTGAAGCCCAGCGCCCCTCCATCCATCAAGCCCATGGCCAAAGGCCTGCAGGCCGGCTTCTCTGTGCCCGTGGCCCAGGCGGGCTTTGTCCGGGCCGTGAAGGTGGAGAACGCCGGGGACGGCGTGAAGGTGTCCTACGAGATTCGCCTTCAGAATCCCACCGCCCAGTTTCCCCTCTTCCTAGCCATCCACCCGGAGGCCAGGCTGGGCGAGACCAAGCAACGCCACGCGACCTTCCAGAAGCGCGGCGGCACCTGGGAACTTATGAGCACTGACGAGACATTCAGCAAGGTCCAGTGAGCCGAGGGGGGCCGCCCCCGCCCAGCAGACCCGGCGCCCTGCCGGGGGCAAGCCTCCGGTAGACCGGACACCCTGAGGTTCCCGTGGAACACACCCCAGCCTTTCGCCTGCGCCGCTTCATGAACTGGTTTCCCCTGGGCCTGACCTATGCGGCCATGTACATGGGGCGCTACAACTTCAACATTGTTAAGAACGACATCGGCGTCTGGTTCCACCTGAACAAGGCGGACATGGGCTTCATCGCTTCGGCTGGTTTCTGGACCTACGGCCTGGCCGTGGCCCTCAACGGACCCATTGCCGACCGCATCGGCGGGCGCAAGGCCATCCTGGTGGGCTCCCTCGGGGCTGCCCTGGTGAACCTGGCCATCGGCTTCATGTTCCTCAAGGGGGATGCCTCCCGGGTGCTGGTGAGCATGAGCCTGCTCTGGAGCCTCAACATGTACTTCCAGAGCTTCGGGGCGCTGTCGGTGGTGAAGGTCAACAGCACCTGGTTCCATGTGCAGGAGCGGGGGGTCTTCGGCGGCATCTTTGGCATGATGATCAGCTCGGGCTACTTCCTGGCCACCACCATCGGGGCCTGGCTGCTGGCCAGCTTCGGCAGCTGGACAGTCATCTGGTTCGTGCCCGCCGCAGCCATGGCCTTCATGTTCGGTGTGGACTGGTTCCTGGTGCGCAACCGCCCCAGCCATGCGGGCCTA
>Ga0007792_10000584_pt1 | contig 13067 bp, 10 predicted proteins | sample CryBogmetaGMA6M_FD_60371 | JGI IMG/M metagenome (GOLD analysis project Ga0007792, IMG submission 60371) | Freshwater microbial communities from Crystal Bog, Wisconsin, USA - MA6M | ecosystem: Environmental > Aquatic > Freshwater > Lake | place: Crystal Bog, Wisconsin, USA | collected 2009-07-06
GCGTAATAACCATTTCTCCTAAAAAATTCTACATATAAATTTACTTCTCCAGTAATATGTGTTTGAAGGCCTTCAATTTCTTCAACTCCTTTAAAATTGCCTGTATCAATAACGCCTATCTGTGCAAAAATAAAATTACGGAAAGTTTTTCCAAACAATGATACTACACTTAAAGCCGTATGCATACCAAGTCCATTAAATTCATTTACAAATATTACAGCCGTCTTCCCATTTGGATCAAATTTTGGATTTGGAGCTACAAACTTATCATCCATGATATCGGGCTGATAAGTTACCGCACCTTCGATAAGAGAATCCAACTTTTTTAAATCTCTACCTGCCTTATCATAATGTTTTTTTATGTAATAAGCCAATAAAACCAATGTTCCAGTTATAAAAAGTGTAATCCAACCACCTTCTGTAAATTTTAAAATAATAACCATAACAAGAATAAACGATGTCATTAAAAGTCCCAAACCATTTACAATTATTTTCCAAAATACTTTTTCATTTTTCCTAACTTTCCACCAGTGAACTACCATACCCATTTGAGCCAGCGAAAAGGTTATAAATACATTGATAGAATATAAAACCACAAGATATTTTACAGAACCCTTTGCAAGAAATAGAGTAAAAAGGGCTGCTACGCTCATTAAAAGTATGCCATTTTGTGCGACAAGTCGATCAGACAAAAGTCCAAATCTTGTAGGCATATATTTATCACGGGCCATATTTGCAATAATTGCTGGGCCACCCATAAAACCAGTCTGGGCAGCAACAAAAAGCAGTGCAGCTTCAGACAAAAGAGCAATAAAAACAAAAATTCTTCCTGAAATTCCCCATTGGCCAGAAACGGTTTCAAATAAAACGGCATTTAAAGTTTTTCCTGGTTGTGCATTTAATCTAAATAGTACATAAGAAATAGTAATACCAAGGACTAAGAATGAAAGCGACACTGCCATATAGAACATTGTTTTTTTAGCATTCTTAACTTTTGGTGCCATAAATACATTCATACCATTACTTACAGCTTCTATACCTGTAAATGTTCCTGCCCCCATAGAGTAAGCACGCAAAATCAATATGAGCATACCACCCACACCAAGTGCTGATGCTGTATTTTTTATATCAGCTGAAGTTTGAACTGCAGTTGCTCCAAAGTTTCCTATATTTTGTCCAAAAGCAAAAATAATTAAAACAACATGTGTCAAAACAAAAACAAGAAATATTGGTGAAATAACTGCTATTGATTCCTTAACTCCGCGCATATTTAAAATCGTAATTATGATTACACCTGCGGCGGCAAACCAAAGCTTATATGGATGAAACTCTAAAGGCAAAAAGCTAAAAAGTGCATCTGCCCCTGCTGCAATAGATAAACTGATAGTCAAAACATAATCAATAATAAGTGCGGAACCTGACACGACTCCAGCGGCTGGCGATAGAAGTTTGCTTGCCACTTGATATCCTCCACCACCTGAAGGAAATAATTCAATCAATTGAGAATAGCTCATACTGATAATTACGATAGTTAACACTGAAGCAAGAGCAACAAATATGCCAAGTGTATAATGTGTACCCAGCGTTAAAAAGGCCTCTTCAGGTCCATAGCACGAAGATGTCAATCCATCAGACCCTAACCCCACCCATGCCAATATAGCCACAAGTGTAACCTGGTGAAATATACGCGGGTCACGAACACTGCGAGCGCTACCTATAATAAACTCTTTTATTTTCTCTATTAAACCTTTATTGTTTTCCATTTGTCTCCTTATTCTATGTATATACACCTATGCCGATGGTAAAAGAATTATTTTTGATTTTGATTGTTTTCCGAGGCAGTCTGAAAGCCTGCGACCGTTACTGCCCGCAATGCCTTATCTTTGTATCATTCTATAGTTTTTGTCCTATATAGAGCTGTCTATTAACAGCCGTATACTTCAAGTTCTACATGTAATTTAATTATTATATAGTAAATATTACAAAAAGCAAGAGTTTCTTGGATAAAACAATAACAAAATCACAAAAACCCCAATAAAATATAGGTAAAAGTGTTTGCGTTTAGTGCTTTAGCACTTCTTTCCCTGTTCAAACATAAGCTTGGTCTGACTATCTTTAAAATCCACAGGATAATCTCCATCAAAGCAGGCCATGCAATATTTGTCTTTTCTTTCTCCGACCGCCTTTATAAGACCATCCATAGAAAGATATGACAAAGAATCCACTCTCAAATATTTCCTAATTTCTTCTGCGGTATGGCTCGTGGCAATTAATTCTGATTTTGTAGGAAAGTCCATGCCATAAAAACAAGGATTTAATATAGGTGGAGATGAAATTCTATAATGTATTTCTTTTGCTCCAGCATTTCTTATCATTTTAATAATTTTTCTGCTTGTTGTTCCGCGGACAATAGAATCATCCACCACCACAACTCTTTTGTCTTTGATAATGCCCTTAACAGGATTAAGCTTTATTTTTACGCCAAAGTCTCTTATGGACTGTGTAGGTTCAATAAAGGTTCTGCCTATATAGTGATTTCTAATTAAACCCATGTCGTATTTTATACCTGAACCTTCGGCGTATCCTATCGCAGCAGATACTCCAGAATCAGGAACAGGTATTACTACATCCGCATCAACATGCGACTCCAAAGCAAGTTGCTTTCCTAAACCGCGTCTTACATCATTGACTGTTCTTCCAAATATATAACTGTCAGGTCTTGCAAAATAAATAAACTCAAACACACACATTGCGCTTCTGGAACGCTCAGCATACTTAATTGACTGCATAACAGGTTTTCCAGAAAGTGAATCTTTTGAGAAAACTACTATCTCGCCTGGCTCAACAGTGCCTATATGTTCCGCACTTACTAAATCAAAAGCGCAAGTTTCTGAACCTACAACATAAGCATCGCCTATCTTTCCTATTTCAAGAGGTCTAAAACCATTAGGATCTCTGGCTGCAATCAAATAATCTTTATTCATAATCACAAAAGAAAAAGCACCTTTTAATTTGCTCAATGACTCTTTTACCGACTCAATAAACTCCATTTTATTATTCATTGCTATCAAATGCACAAGTACTTCGCTATCTATAGTTGATTTAAATATTGAGCCACGCTCTTCTAAAGTGCGCTTGATTTCTTCAGCATTAACCAAGTTTCCGTTATGTGCTACAGCCAAATCACCATTGATATAATTAATCTTTACTGGCTGGGCATTTTCTAAATTCGAAGAACCTGTTGTAGAATAACGCACATGTCCTATAGCAGCTGTTCCTGGCAGACGCTGAAGTTGTTTTTCATCAAATATATCAGCAACAATACCCATTTCAATTTTATCATGCGCTTTTCCAAACTCGTCCATAGTGACTATACCGGCAGACTCTTGGCCCCTGTGTTGAAGCGCATATAAACCCAAGTATGTTAAAGTAGCCGCTTCCGGATGACCAAATATTCCAAAAACACCACATGCTTCCTTTATCTTATCTTCTCTATTAGACATATTTATTGACTCCCTTGCTCCAGAGTTCGATTAATTCATCGATTGAAACATTTATTTTTTTAGGATTTTTATTTGAAGTCCAATCCACATTTATCATTAATCTATTTCCACCGACGGTGCCAATCTGCGTTGCCGTAATTTTATTTGCCAGTGCTATTTTCTTTAAGGCAGGCAAGTTTTCTTTACTCACAGTTACTATGATTCTTGATTGCGTCTCACCAAATAAAAGTGCATCCATACGCATGTTGGATTTAAGTTCAATTCTTGCGCCCTTAGCTTTATCTCCGTGCAAAGTGCTTGTAATACAGCATTCTGCTAAAGCTACTGCCAAACCGCCCTTGCTTGTGTCGTGAGCCGACTTAATTATTCCTTTTTTAATACCTTCTCTACATGACTTCTGAACTGCTATTTCATTTTTCATATTAATATCAGGTACTGGGCCTTTTATTATTCCGTGTATCACTTTCAAATATTCAGAAGCCCCGATTTCATTTTTATTATCACCTAAGAGAACTATAATATCATTATCATCCTTAAAATATTGTTTAGCATATCTTTTTTCTTTTCCAGTAATGTAACCGACCATCCCCACAACAGGCGTTGGATATATGGCGCCACTTGGACCCTCATTATAGAAACTGACATTGCCAGAAATAACTGGTGTCTTTAATGCTGTCGCTGCATCGCACATTCCTTCTACTGCCTTTTCAAACTGCCAGAATATTTCTGGATCTTCAGGATTTCCAAAATTAAGACAATTTGTAAAAGCTACTGGCGTGGCTCCACTGCACGAAACATTTCTCGCTGATTCTGCCATGGCTATCTTTCCGCCTTTGAAAGGATCAAGATAAACATATCTGCCATTACAATCAACTGCAGTAGAAATCATAAAGTCCCTATCCTTCACATCTATAACTGCTGCATCCGAACCTGGCAAAGTAACTGTATTAGTCTGGACCATATGATCATACTGTTCCCAGATATTTGACTTTGATGCTATATTCGGACAAGCCATAAGTTTTTTTAATACGAGCTCCATATTTTCTGGAACTTTTACTTCTTCTGGCTTTATATCAATATCTTTTAAATATGCTGGTTTAACACCTTTTTGTTTTTTTAAAGGAAAAAGCGGATGATTTGAATCAGTCAGCGGATATACAGGAATATCAGCCACCACCTGACCTTTTTCAATTATTATTACATTTGGTTTTTTAATAACTTTGCCTATCACACTTGCGTGAAGGCCCCATTTATTAAGAATCTTTTCTACTTTTTTTTCTTTGCCTTTTTTAGCCACTAAAAGCATTCTTTCCTGTGATTCTGAAAGCATTATCTCATAAGCATTCATACCCTTTTCGCGCTTTGGAACTTTGTCCATATCAAGCTCTATACCCACGCCGCCTCTGTATGCCATTTCTGTCGAGGACGAAGTAAGACCTGCTGCGCCCATATCCTGAATACCAATCATTACTTTTTCATCAATAAGTTCCAAAGTGGCTTCAAGAAGAAGTTTTTCCATAAATGGATCAGCGACCTGAACAGATGATCTGTTTTCAGCAGTTTCTTCTGATAGCTCAGCAGAAGCAAAAGTAGCTCCGTGTATGCCATCCCTACCAGTAAGTGCGCCTATATACATGACCGAGTTTCCCAGTCCTGATGCTTTTGCTTTTATTATTTTTTTCTTTTCAACTATACCTATAGTCATAGCATTAACCAAACAATTATCTTCGTATGAATCTTCAAATACTGTTTCACCAGCCACAGTAGGCACTCCCATACAGTTACCGTAAAAAGCAATACCTTTTACTACTCCTGATATGAGCCTTTGTGTATTTTTACTTTCAGGATTACCAAACCTCAGCGAATCAAGTCCTGCCACAGGTCTCGCGCCCATAGTAAATATATCACGGAGAATACCACCTACGCCTGTTGCTGCGCCCTGAAAAGGTTCAACTGCAGATGGATGATTGTGTGACTCTATTTTAAAAGCTACAGCCAAATCAGTTCCAGTATCTATAATACCAGCATTTTCGCCTGGCCCTTGAATAACAAACTTTCCCTTATGCGGGAATTTTTTTAAGGTAGGTTTTGAATGTTTATAGCTACAATGTTCTGACCACATCGCAGAAAATATGCCTAATTCCACATAGGTTGGCTTGCGTCCCATAATAGTCAGTATGTTTTCATACTCTTCTGGTTTGAAGCCGTGTTCCTTTATTATTTCATCAGTTATTTCAAGATCATTTGCTTTATTGTATTTAGACATTCAAAACGCTCCTTTATAAGTACTTTTTTACATGAGTTACAATCGATTGAAAAACCAGATTGCCGTCTACTGAACCTAACTTACTTGTCATAGCTCTTTCAGGATGAGGCATCATACCCATAACATTGCCTTTTATATTCATTATACCTGCTATGTTATAAAGCGAACCATTTGCATTTGTTTCATCATTTATTTTTCCATGCTCATCACAATATCTAAAAACAATCTGGTCATTTTTAATAAGTGAATTGAGTGTCTTATCATCGCAAAAATAATTACCTTCACCGTGAGCGATAGGAATACGCAAGATTTGACCTTTTTTACATTTGCTGGTAAAAGCAGTTTTATTATTTTCCACACTTAAATAAATATATTTACTAATAAACTTTAAATTTTTATTCATAAGCATAGCCCCAGGAAGAAGCCCTGCTTCAAGCAGAATCTGAAAGCCATTACATATACCTACTACCATTTTATTTTTCTTTAATGCGAACTCCTGAACACTATCCATAACTTTTGAAAATCTGGCAATAGCACCCGACCTTAAATAATCTCCGTACGAAAATCCACCAGGCAATATTATGACATCATATTTCATTATATCCTTAGATTCGTGCCATATAAAATCTGCTTTTTCTCCAGTCATATCTTTGACAGCCCACAGACAATCCTTATCACAATTGGATCCGGGAAACACAACTACTCCGAATTTTACCATTTGCTCGCTCCTCAAGTAATTTAAGTATTACTACCAAATTTTTCTTAAAAAAACTATTCTATCGTGAAGTTGTATTTTTCAATATTTGGATTTGCAAGAAGCTTATCGCATATTTCATCAATTTGTTTTTTTAGTTCTTTTCCATCATTTTTCGTCTCAATTTCTATATATTTGCCCATTTTTACGCTATCTATGTCTTTGTAGCCCATCTTTGCTAAAGCAAACTGCACGGTCTTTCCTTGTGGGTCTAAAACCCCGTCTTTTAGAGTTACATATATCTTAACCTTTGCCATGACATTGTCACCTCATGTAAGTTTTAAAAATAACAAAGATATTATATAAGAAACGGAATATTTAAACAAGGATTTAATTTTACATGTTTTTTAGTGATATTAGGGTTGTGTTATGCTATTATAATAAAAGAAGTTATGAAGTTTCGGCTTTTCCATAAGTTAACTATTAAATATAAACCAAATAAGGATGTGCCCATGAACTACATTGATGTCATTCTGATAATCATCGCAATAATAGGCCTTCTCATTGGCTGGAAATTACGCGGAGTACTTACAATAGTGATTCCTATTGCTTTTCTGGTAGGTATATTTATAGCCAATTATGGCTATCATTCAATGGCAGAAGTGCTGATTAAGTATATTCCTACAGAATCAAAGAGATTTCTTATCTCATATGTCATTATATTTCTTATAGCCAGCTGTGTGATAATTTTTGTAGGCGTTCTATTGTCAAGATTCTTTGATTTTTTCAACCTCGCCTTTATTGATAGGATATTTGGAGCAGCACTTATGATTACACTTCTTTTAATCCCAGTATATTTCTTATTTATGAAAATGGAAGGAATTGCGAAGTTCAACTTCACGCAAGATGTAAATAAATCATTTCTTTTCCCCTATGTAAAAAATTATATTGAATTTATTTTAAGAATCCCCGTATTAAAACATTTGGATATGGTTGGAAAGATATTAAAATAATTTTAGGTAGTTTGATTTATTAGATTAATAGTAGAGTTTATTTATAAGGACTTGGATATATAGAAAATCTCAGATTATAATACCCCACCCAAGCATAACCACCGTCATAGTGAAGGTAGCTAATATCAAAATTAAATAATCTATCTATATGTGTGTTAATAATGTATGTATTAGGTAAAAATGGATTTTTATTAAATTGAAGCGGTACTGTAAGTTCAATCTTCACGCCGACTTTTTTAAATAATTCCCTTGATAAACCAAAGTAAAATGCATTTCTCACTTCTGCAGAAGTATTTGAAGTCTGTGATCCTGTAATTGCTGGATCAAAATCACCGAGTATAGAACTTACAATATATGTCAAATATCCTGCTGCCCCTTTGCCCTTATCCTGTTTTGAAATTTTAAAACCCTGAACATAGCCACCATACATAGTAGTATCCCAAATCACGTTTTTTGCTGCTGTTACATAAATACCCTGCTGACCAAGTACTTTGTCTTTTGTTCCTATGGTTGTTCCTCCACCAGTTGCTGAGCTTTGTGTTGAACCACCGATAGAGTCCTGTAAAAGCATTGAATACATTACACCCAAACCAAGCGACGGATACCAAGAAGTACCTTCGTTAATGAATGTCCATTTGGCATCCAGAGATAAGAGCCACACACCTATCTTTTGAAAAGAATCTGTCTTTTTATCACCAAGAATATCTGTGTGTTCTCCAAATATAGTACCGATGAAATAAGTGAAGCCCATATCCACATTAAGACCCATATTGTCAAAAATATTATTTCTATATGCCGTAGGTAACAAACAAATACTTGTTCGTGGCATTGGGAAAGGAACAGCAGTTACTGAATCAGTTTGCTTTGAAACATTGCCACTTATATCAATTGTCTCCGCAGTATAATAATAACGAAGCCCAGGTACTACATCATCATCAGCATAAAATGTTTTTGTGTAAGGTACAAATTTTATAAATGTATGTTCTTCTGGCGTTCTACCTCTATAAAAATTATATCCTGAAATCAGCAAGGTTCCTTGTGTTGCCTGTGCCCATTTCAAAGATATGCTTTGTATGTCCTGAAAGGCCTTGATGACTGGGGGCTGTGGTAATGTCATATCAGCTGACTTCACTGACTTTGATATAGACATATAAGCGTTAAAGCTTGTGTCCATTGCTTCCACCTTATAAAAGTAAACTGTTGAAGTCAAAATAGCAGAATCTATATATTCTGCTTTAGACAGCTGATCCTTATTAATTTTAGAAAAGGCACTTGTTTGAGTCCTGTAAACATTGTAATAAACATTTTCCTTTTGTTTTGGAATCCAAGAAAGTTTAATTCCATCTTTAGGATTTACATCAAAGGTAATATTTGCAGGACTCAAATCAACTACAGCTGTTGAAGTAACTGCTACTGCCGTAACCGTAGTTGAAACTTTTACAGCAACAGTAGTAGTTAAAGCAATTGCAGTTGGAGTTAAAATATTAGCAGTTGTAGTCGTGCCAGTGACACCTATAGGATTTTCAGGTATGACTTTCTGTGTTGCAGGAATAAGTGTAGCCACCACACTGACTGTTGCTGTGACAGGAATTGCCTTAGCATCTTCCGCAAGCACAAAAGTCGAACTAATTAAAGCAAGAGAAATTATAAGAATTATTTTTTTCATTTTTTCACGAAGTTTTTTATTATTAGTTTTCCATTCTCTGTCAGAATGGATTCCGGATGAAACTGGACGCCTTCCAAAGAATACTTTTTATGCCTTATTCCCATAATCTCACCCTCTTTTGTCCAAGCACTTATGACAAGCTCTTTTGAAAGAGTTTTCTTATCTGCCACAAGTGAGTGGTACCGAGTTGCTGTAAATGGATTTTTCATTCCTTCATATACCCCTTTGCCATCATGGAATATAAGAGAAGTCTTCCCATGCATAATTCTATAGTTTCTTTTGATTTTTCCACCTAAGGCTTCAGCAATACACTGATGTCCAAGGCATACCCCAAGTATCGGGATTTGCTTCATAAATGTTGTAATAACCTCTTTTGAAATACCTGCATTGACAGGCCAAGACGGTCCAGGAGAAATTACAATTTTTTCTGGATTCAACGCTTTTATTTGTGCTATTGTAATTTCATCATTTTTACGAACAATAATATCCTTGGTGAACTCCCCTATGTATTGCACTATATTATAAGTGAAAGAATCATAATTATCTATCATAAGTATCATATTATTCCTCCAACTCATTGACGCGTTTTACTGCTTGAAAAGTCGCCATGGCCTTATTTAATGTCTCTTGATACTCAAATTCAGGTTTCGAATCTGCTACAATTCCAGCACCAGCTTGCATTATTAGCTTTCCATTACTGTAATATATAGTTCTAATAGAAATACATGTTTCCATATTGCCAGAAAAGCTTATTATACCTACCGCGCCTGAATATGGTCCTCTTTTATATTTTTCCATTTCATCAATAATCTGCATTGCCCTAACCTTAGGAGCGCCAGAGACAGTACCTGCAGGAAAAGTAGATAAAAAAGCATCAAAAATATCAAAATCTTTTTTGAGTGTTCCTGTTACACCAGATACTATATGCATGACATGTGAGTATTTTTCAACCAGCATCATATCATTAACCTTAACCGTTGCAGGAGCACATACTTTACCTAAATCATTGCGACCCAAATCAACAAGCATTACATGTTCGGCTCTTTCTTTTTCATCACTCAACAATTCTTTTTCCATTGCCATATCTTCAGCAGGAGTTTTACCTCTCTTACGGGTTCCTGCTATAGGTCTAACTTCAGCAGTCCCTTTAACCACCCTAACCATAAGTTCAGGCGATGCGCCAATAATATATTTTCCACCCATTCTCAAGAAGTGCATATACGGAGAAGGATTTACTGTCCGCAAGCTACGATACATGTTTATAGGATTTCCATTAAAGTCAGCTCCAAATCTTTGCGATAAAACAACTTGTATGGCTTCTCCGTTATTTAATAGCTCCACTGTCTTCTTTACAGCCTGTTTATATTCAGCAGGTTTTGTAAAGTTTTTTACTTTGCCAATTTTAACAGGTTTCATACTTACTGGTTTTAAAGGTTTTTTAAGACCCGCAATAATATGCTTTATGTTGACAACGGCTTTTAAATATTTTGACTTAACTTGTGAAGAAGTATCGCCCGCTTCAATAAATATATTATTTACTACCTGAATCTTATGATACACATGATCAAATACCATAAGTACATCATTAAACATAAGATATATATCAGGCCAACCGAGCGTATCAATCTTTTTTTCATGTGGTACTTTTTCATATAATTTAATAACATCATAACCTATATATCCTATAGCGCCTCCGTTAAAATCAGGAAGACCTGCAACCGGCGCTGATTTAAAACCTGAAAATATTTTTTTAAGTTCTCCTATAGGGTCGTTTGTTTTTATGACTGTCTTAATACCAGCCCTATCCCTCGTTATGGCATTATTTTGATATGTAAATATCTCATATGGTTTTCTACTTAAAAAAGAATAACGAGCAGTCTTTTCTCCGCCTTCAATTGATTCAAGTAGAAAAGAATTTTCTGGAGCATCTATTTTCATATATGCCGAAAGAGGTGTCTCTAAATCAGCTAATGTCTCACCATAGACAGGAATAACATTATATGTTTTAGAAAGCTTTAGAACTTCCTTTAATTCTGGTTTTATCATAAACCATCCTAAATTATTTTTTCTTATAAACTTCTTTTGGATCAAAAACTCTTTCACCTTTAATTTCAAGCGAGCCATCTTTCAATATTTCAGTATAAAAACAGGATTTATATCCTGTATGACAAGCTGCTCCGCCTATCTGGTCTACTTTCATAAGTATAGCATCACTATCGCAATCAATATATATACTCTTCACTTCCTGAGTATTACCAGACTCTTCACCCTTAAACCAAAGTTTCTGTCTTGAACGCGACCAGTAATGAGCTTTTCCCTTTTCCAATGTCAATTTAAGTGATTCCTTATTCATCCAAGCTATCATTAGTATCTCGCCAGTCCTACAATCCTGTGCAATAGCAGCACAAAGTCCTTTTTCATCAAATTTAACTTTTTCTATATCAAACTTTTCCATGTTGACTCCTTTTATGTGGTTTTATACATAATAAACGAAAACTATTAAAAGTCAAAGGTAAAAACAATGGATACATTAGAATGGTTAGAATACCTTAAGAAGTGCGATAAAATGCTTTAGTTATTACAAGCGAACTGGGATGCCTCTTTTTGAGAGATATTGTTTAACTGATTTTATTGTATATTCTTTGTAATGAAATATGCTCGCCGCAAGTACCGCATCAGCTTTGCCTTCTTTTAAAACATCATACATATGTTTTGGACTTCCTGCTCCGCCTGAAGCGATAACAGGAACTCTAACCGCATCAGATACTGCTCTATTTAGTTCTATATCATAGCCGGCTTTTGTTCCATCCGAATCCATAGATGTAAGCAGTATTTCACCAGCCCCTAAGCTTTCTGCTTTTTTCACCCACTTAATAACATCTATACCAGTTGCGATTCTTCCTCCGTGCGTATATACTTCCCATCCGCCTTGGGCTTTTCTTTTAGCATCAACTGCTAAAACTATACATTGGCGACCAAACTTATTTGCACCATTTTTTATCAAGACAGGATTATTGACAGCAGCGGTATTAACCGAAATTTTGTCAGCCCCATTATTTAAAATCAAAGCCATATCAGCCACTTCTCGAATACCACCACCCACAGTCAAAGGAATAAAAACTTTTTCTGCAGTTTTTCGGATGACATCAATGATGGTTTTTCTTTTTTCGTGAGAGGCAGTAATATCGAGGAACACCACTTCGTCAGCACCTGCTAAGTTATACTCATAAGCAGCTTCTACAGGATCTCCGGCATCAACAAGGTTTAGAAATTGAATACCTTTTACCACCCTGCCCTTATTGACATCCAGACAAGGAATAATTCTCTTGGTGAGCATTAACTATATATCCTTAGCAAGCTTTATAGCATCTTTTAAATCTATGTCTCCAGTATAAAGTGCTTTTCCTATAATAATACCTTCTATGTTGCCATACTTATTATCGAGCTCAATTATTTGTTCAATATTTTTTAATGTGGTTATGCCGCCTGAAACTATGACGCGCATACGAGTGTGTTTTAATACTTTGATTATTCCCTTAATGTTTGGACCTTTTAAGACGCCATCTCTGTTTATATCTGTATAAATAATCTTTTTAACTCCCTTTTTTTCAAGTTCTTTTAAAAAAGGAATTACTTTTATTCCTGTAACATCCACCCATCCCTTAACTGCTATATAACCATCTTTAGCATCCACACCTACTACTACTTTGTCTTTATACTTTTCAATCATTTCTTCTAAAAAACCGTCTTGGGCTATGGCAGAGGTGGACAAAATTACACTTTTCACATCTGCTTTGACATATTTTTTTATATCTTCTTCATCCCGTAAACCACCGCCAACTTCAATTTTAACCTTAAGTGCTTTTACTATTTTCATTATGATTTCCATATTCTTAGGCGAACCAGTTATTGCGCCATCCAAATC
>Ga0007792_10000585_pt1 | contig 13067 bp, 16 predicted proteins | sample CryBogmetaGMA6M_FD_60371 | JGI IMG/M metagenome (GOLD analysis project Ga0007792, IMG submission 60371) | Freshwater microbial communities from Crystal Bog, Wisconsin, USA - MA6M | ecosystem: Environmental > Aquatic > Freshwater > Lake | place: Crystal Bog, Wisconsin, USA | collected 2009-07-06
CTTCTCGGACGCCATGATTGGGCTCGACGCAGCACAGCAGGGAATCCAGAGCGGAAGCTACAAGGCAGAGGACGCCACGGAAGCCGCGAAGTGCGCTCTACTCAAGGGTGGACATATCACGGCTCACCTCAAGATGCTCGCCACGGACAAGTCGAAGATGCAGATCGTCCAGCAGATTTCTCAGTCTATGCAGCAGCTAAAATCCCGTACCGACGAACTCATTTCCATTGCAGACGAGATGAGCAAGAAGGAACAAAGCCAACAACCGCAGCAGCAATCTCCAGAAGAGCAGAAGCTCCAGATGGAACTTGCAAAAACCTCCATAGACCTAAATGCCAAACAGCAAGCCAACAGCCAACGACTCGCAGCAAACGCCCAGAAGCACGCCCAGAAACTTGAACTCGACAAGGAAAAAGCCGCAACCCAAATTGCAATCGAGCGAGCCAAAGCCGAAGCCAGCGCAGCCGACATCGCCAAGCTCACCCAAGCAAAAATCGACGCCACTCACGCCGCTTCAGTCAGCGATGAGTCTGTGTGACAGTATCGTCAACGATAATCGCTACGCCAACCTAAAGCTGTTCCTATATGAAAGGTCTTTCATCGAGATACACGGAGAAAAAGCGGGTGCGATTCGGTCAGGATTTAACCGTCTCTTTTCCATTATGGAACGAGCGGCAGAGATCGCAAGGGTTGACGAAGACACACCTTCCTTCGACCCAGACATGCAGCTCCCTCCCGACGAAGAGTAATTTATGCCAACGCCAACAACACCAGCAGTAATAAAAGCGGGAGTTACGCCTGCCGACATCCAGCGAGAAATCGACGATGCCAGCAAGGCGGCAGCTAACCGGAAACCGATCGAGGGAAACCTCTCAACGTTCTTGAAGGGATTCGCAGGAGCCCCACAATCGGACGGAACCATCAAACAGGGGGAAACTCCTCCACCTGACGACCAGCAGCAGGTCCAGACACCCCCGCAATCGCGTCAGGAGCCCCGCCAAGACCCCTCCAAGCGTCAGGGGTACGTCAAGACCCTTGAGGCAGAGAAAGCCGCCCTAGCGGAAGAGAAAACGCAACTCACCAAGGAGCGCGACGATCTGAATACGAAGATCACCGATCTTTCCACTCAGCTCGCGGGAGCAAAGACCCAGAAGGACATCGACTCCATTCTGTCTGAGCGCGACAAGGTTATCGAGGAACGCAATCAAACCCTTGCAAAGATGCAGGATGAAGTTAAAACGCTCAAGAGCCGAGTCACCCTGTACGACTTGGGGGAAAGCGAAGACTTCCAGCGCGAGTTCGTTCAACCCATCACACAGACAAGCCGAGGAATCATGGAGATGGTTGAAGGAAACCAGCCAGCTCTCGACAAGCTCACTCAGGTTGGATCGCTCAATCAAGCATGGCTCACCGCACAGAACCCAGAGGAGAAGCGCAGGTATCAAGACCAGCGTGACCAGCTCATCTATGAAATCGGAGAAGAGATTCCAATCTTCCGCAAGGATCAGTTCATCTCCTCCATGCGGACAATGGTTGACCTGTCCCGCAAACGTCAGGATGCCATCACCAACCACGAACAGACGTTCCAGACCATCCAGCAGCGCAACGCGCAGATCCGAGAGGAAGCAGCGCGAAAGACTGTGGAACAGTGGACCGGAGCATTCCAAGAAGTCAGTCAGGACGTGGACTCCCAAACAGCAATCCCCGACACCGTGGCGAGCTTCATGTCCGCCAACAATATCGTCGTGGACAACGCGCTTGATGAGATGATCGCTTCCGCATCCATCAAAGACGGAGCCAAGGACTACTCCCCACGGGACGTAGCACGAATCCTCAAGCAAGGAGGAAGTTTCAAGAAGGTCGCAGCTCACGCAGCAGCCCTCCAGAAGATGCTTGACGAAGCAATGGGAACCATCGCTCAACTCAAGGGAACTGGCACTCGCGGAGGAGGAACCGGAGGAGAGAAATCATCATCCCAAAAAGGGGAAGACAAGAAGGCTGCATTCTTTGCCAAGTTCCAACCAACAGTCTAAATTATCGTCAACGATAATCATCGAAGAGGGGGTCAGAAATGGCCCTCTCTTTTTTTATGAAGATTTATAGTTGACTATAATGAAAAATCATAATTAGATGATCTCACCGTGCGAGTTATCCGCACTAACAGACTAACCGATCTGGAAAATAATTTCGGTAGGGATAGCCCACAAGGGCCAGCGGAGACAGCCGCCGCAGAAACCAAAGCAATCGCTTTGCCTTTTCTGCTGGTGCGGAATGAGGTGAGGCAAAACCAAACCAACCAAACAAAAATACTACTATGTCAGGAGAAACCTTATACTTCTCAAGCATTGAGTCTCTGTCGGAGTTCTTCCGCGAAGGTCGCCCCTTCTTCAACGAAATGTACGTGAAGAAAATGGCAACCATGTCGCTGTTTTACAACCGCGTTCCCACTCAATCTTGGCCCCTCAATTCCACCACTGAACAGACCGGATTCCGGTTCGGTCGCGGGTGGTACGACGAGAATCAACCATGGAAAAAGATTAGCTCCGCTTGCGGCGGCGATTCTTGCTCCAACGAGTTTGAGACTGTCAAAATGGCCGGAACCGACTCCTATTCGTGGGATCTGCTTCGCCGTGAGATGATCTCGGAATGGTTCTGCGTCGAAAACCTCCTCTACAAATTGTTCCCCATGGAACAGGTGTTGCAGATCGAGGAGACGAACGCCATGATCTCCAAGCACGTCCATGAAGAGTTCATGCGTGCAAACTTCCTTGGCGCAGCCGGTAATCACTGGCTCCCCATCGCGAACGACAACGGAGCAGCCTATTGCGGTCAGGTTGAGCATGACGGTTGGTACGTCGAACAGCACGCAGGCGTCAATGAGAGCGGATTCAATCTGCAATACATTCGCGTCAAGAGTCGTCCAGCGGACCTAGACAACATCGCGTTCCTCGGACTCGACGTTCTTGATGACATCCTCCTCAACCTCCAAAACGAAGACGACGCCTACCGGCTCGACCTCACGGAAGCTGCTGGGATGCCACTCTTGGATCTAATCGTTCCCGACGCCAAGACAGCTCGGAAAATGTACTTCCAAGCGAAGAACAGCTCTGGGTTCTGGGACTCCAACTCTGGCTTCACCCCTGAGCTGCGTGACCTCGCTCTCGGTATCCGCCGAGTCATCGGTGACTATGCGTTCTCCTACGACATCGACGCGCCGAAGTTCAACGTGGACACCACGTTCAACAACACGCTTCCTGCGTACAGCGCAAACAACCCCGCCACTTGGCCCCGCCTCGTTCGCGTTTCGCGCTATGTCCGCGTTGCTGCCGAAGAAGGATGCAAATACATCCCCAACACGGACTACAATAACGCTGACTTCGCCATCACGGTCCCATGGATCGAGAAAGCGATCACGAAATGGATGATGCCAGCCGCCGCAGGGTACGGCTCGGTCACTATGCCCACTCAGGACTACGCTGGCGCATGGGACTTCTTCAATCCGAAGTCCACGGAAAACCCATTCCAAAAGAACGGTCGCTTCCAAGCGCAGCATCGTATCGGAGCGCAAATCTCCGATCCAACGCTCATGCACCCCATCCTTCATCGGTTGGACAACAGCCGCACCTTCCAAGGTGGAAGCTGCCCACTGAACCAATACTACGCGCCTTCGGTCGCGCCGGATTGTTACGTCTGCACTGGCGTCAGCGAGCAAGCCTAATCTCGGTTATCGTTGGCTATAAACGGGAATCCCCGTCCATCGCAAGGTGGGCGGGGAACTCCCTAACTCAGAACAAAAAATATGACTCTCAGAGAATTTCTTAACCTCCCAATGGGGAATCAATTCGCCGCCATATGGCAAGCCATCTCTGGCTCTTCCATCATGGGAACAAAAGCTAACGGAGAGGTCATCCCCGTCAAAGTAAAGGACGATGGAAGTCTCGACGTTGGATTAACCTTCAACGGTGACATAACCCTCGGAACGGTCGGAATCGACCAAGCTACCCCTCACGCAAATGAGGTGGCAGTTAAATCTTCAGCCCTTCCAGCCGGAGCGGCAACTCAGGCAACCCTCGCCTCCATTCTCGCAAACCTCGCTTCTCCAGCCACCAGCGGAAAGCAGGACACAATTATCTCGTCCCTCGCAAGCATCCTTGGAAAGCTCATTGGGGCTCCCTCCACGGAAGCCAAGCAGGACACAGCGATCACCAAGCTAACCTCCATCGACGGCAAGGTCGCCACTCAATCGACTCTCGCGTCTATCCTAGCAACCCTCGGAGCAGGGGTGGCTTTGGAGTCAACCCTATCAGCGATCAATGCCAAGCTCACGGCAATGAACAGCGGAGCCACCGTAATAGCCTCTGGATCGCTCGTAAACACCCCTGTAAGCCCTTCCAGAGCGAGTTCGGCTGTATATGAAGCTTCGCATGTCGCGAAGGCTACAGGAGGCAGGCTGTTCAGTATTTCTGGACACAATTCCGGCCCCTCACAGTGGATTCAAATCCACGACGCCTCATCTCTTCCCGCAAACTCAGCAGTTCCGATTGCCATCTTCGCCGTCCCTTCTCAGTCGTCGTTCTCGTTTGACTTCGGAGGAGTAGGTCTTCCTTGCTCCACGGGAATCACTATCACCAACTCCAGCACCGGACCGACCAAGACAATCGGATCGGCTGACTGCTTCCTAACTGCCGTCTACCTGTAACTGGAATGGCTGGAGTAATCTCACAGCTTTATCCAGATGTCGGGAACGCCGACGCATCCAAGATCCAAGGCGAGGACGTATCCGGCGCGGAGCCAGCGGACGGAGATGTCTTGGTATACGATTCGACGTTAAAAAAGTATGTCCCAAAAATTCCAGGAGCAGGAGCAGAGGTGGACCCAGACTTCACAAGCTGGCTCGCCAGCACCCCTCCCGCCACAGCAGCTCAAGGAGCAAAAGCAGACTCAGCGTTACAACCCACAGGAAACGGAAGTGGACTCACGGGGATTACCCCAGCTCAAATCGGAGCCGCCGACTTCATTGACATCCTAATGTTCTCATAATGAAACCTCCTATTCCCTACACTTTTGTCGCATCGACCAAGACAGTAACCCTTACCGGAGTTACCGTTTCTCTGGATCGTCTGCTAGGGATCGTCAATACCACAAGGGGGATCGTCTACTACAAGGCTGGCGTTCCATCCCTTGTTGCCACAGTGTCAGGAAGCGACATAGTTCTGAACGCAACCGTCTCGACATCCGGCCATGCCGACTCAGACAAGTTGTTTGTTGTCTACGAAGACGGAAGCGAGGGAGCTAAGGAACTTGGCGGAAATCTCGCAGCAATCTCCACGGCAACCGGAGCGCAAGCAGACGCAGTATGGACGACCGGAAACGGAAGCGTCATCGGGCTTCTCAAGGCAATCGCAACCAAGATCCTTGGAACGGTAGGGGTCACAGGACCAGCCACAGACACGCAGATAAGGGCTACCCCCATCCCCGTCTCTGGAACCGTCTCTACGGGGCTCTCACAGCCATTAACGGACACTCAGCTAAGAGCCACCGCGATTCCTGTATCCGTGTCCGCACTTCCTCTTCCAAGCAATGCAGCAACGGACGGAACCGACATCACAACTCCAACCGCAATGCCAAGCGGAGGAGCTGGAATCAGGGGTTGGCTATCTGCCATCTGGACCAAGATTAACGGCTCAATAGCCGTAACCGTAGCGTCCCTTCCTCTACCGTCAGGAGCCGCAACAGAGGGTGGGAATCTTTCCACCATCGCGACAAATCTGGCTCTCGGACAGAAGACGGGAACAGCCTCTCTTCCGGTTGTTCTCGCGAGCGACATTCCTCTGGCTGTAGCCGGAACAACACAAACTGACGCTCTCCTTGAGGCGATACTTCAAACACTCAAGAGGATCGAAATGCCCATCTCACAAGACGCCGCAACGGGAGCACAGAGAATGGTTGCTGTGTCAGGAACAATTACGACGGTAGCCGCAGTAACAACCGCAGTAGTCTCCAACGCTGTAGCGATAGGAGGAACCCCAGCGGCAGCAATCCCGCTTGACGTTTCATCTACCCTTTGGGTTGAGGCAGTACGCAGCAGAATCTCTTAAACTAACATTATGTCAACTACACTCGGATTTAAAGACATCATCGACCAGCCAGCATGGAGGCCGGAAGCCCCAGCTCAAGCCGTTTCAGCAGCAGGAGCGTGCATGGCAGGAGATCTTCGCAACGATGCAAGCCGCCACCCTTGGCTGTATTGGCTCAGGTCCGCAACGGCGCTCGACGCATTTGATCCGACGACTGGAGGGTGGATTCCTCTCGCCTCACCAGCCCTATCTCCAGCAGCAGCGGCGGGAGCTTGCATGGTATTCCATCCCTCTGCTGGTCCTCGCGGAACCCTTGCGGCAGGATCAACCAGCTCCGCGATCAACATCACTACAGCTCTCCCAGCGGCAGTTGGAATAAACCAGCTCGCGAATCGAGGAGACGGGTTAGGATTTAAGATCAGGATTATCGGTAACGGAACCTCATCCAGTGGTCTTATCGAGGAGAGGACAATCATCGCGAATACCGGAGGAACAACTCCTGTTATCACACTTGACTCACCGCTATCGTTCGTTCCGGCAAGCAGCGACGCATACGAGATTATAAGCGGAAAGCTTTACCTGATGGGAAGCGGTGCGCTGGCATCAGGAACATTCAGAAGCTACGATGTCGCCACGAACTTCTACACGACACTCTCACAGACAAACCTTCCAGCCACAGTAGCAACAGATGGAATCATGGTTTCGCTATCGGAGCTTCATGTCAGCAACGACAGAGTTCCGGGGTCTGGCCTTGTTGCAGGAACGGCAAGCTACAACGCAGCCTCTCCAATTAACTGCATCCAAGCAACCTCAGTCACGAACACGACAAATGCCGTAGTTACGGGGTCTGCCATGCCTGCGTTGTTCTCAAACGAATACACGAATTTCCAACTCAGGATCGTGGAGGACACAACGAACAAAACGGCAGTCGGTCAGCGTAAACGCATCACCTCGCACACCAGCGGAGTCACCGGAGCCTTCACGCTTTCTGGCGTATTCGCGGTCGCCCCAAGCAACAACGCAAAGTTTGTGATCGAATGCGACGACGACAAGATCATCTGCCGGTCCTCAGCAGCCACATCGCTGTATAACTACAACATCACAGCAAACACTTGGGACACGTCAACATGGGCAGCTCCAGTCGCCAATGGCGCAGGATCATGCGCGGCACACGCCTTCGGGATTACGCGAGACGCAACAGGGAACTCAAGGCAATCCATGATTTACTTTGTGCGTGGAGGTGGAAACTCAGCAATCGACGTTCTTGACATCGCCGCAGCATCAACGGGATCTTGGTCCAACGCCATCGTCTATCAAGGACTGTCACAGACCTTTAACACCGGAACAAACGGAACGTATGACCCAGCGACATTCGGAGGAAGATTCCTTCACTTGTGCGTGAACGGAACCCAATACTTCGCAAGGTTCGACGTAAGGAATCGCGTGATGGATATTGGAACCTACATCCGGTATCCACAGGGAACAGCTCTCGCTGGAAACAAGATGGCAAGCTGCCTGTTTGTCGATGGTAATACGAAACTCACGTTTGTCTACTGCGTCCTCAACACGCTCGCATCCATGTTCTCCTGCGCCATCCAACGGTAAAACAATATGTACCTAGACCAAATATCCACATCCTTCGCTGGAGCGGGGCGAATCAATGGAGCTATTAACTCATTGAGTTCATCGGCTATTGGTCTTGCTGCTGATGTGTCAGTCGAAGCCATCACGCTAGGAGCAGCGTCCGCAGTCATTCCGGTACTTAGCGAGACTTACAACAACGGGATCACTTGGACCGACATCTGGACAGGAAACCCCATGACTGCCGTGGGTAGGCAGCGTGTACCAGCCCTCATGGTGTCAGGGCCGCACAGGTGGTCGTTTATGAGCGTTGGCGGGGCGTCTACCGTTTTATCGTCAACGATAATTGTCAAAGAGGTGCAAGAAGCATTAACGCTTCGCCAGTTCTTCGATGTCTACGCAGCAAGCAACCCAACGGCAAGTCTGATTGGTGGAACGTCAACAGCAAGCGCACTCGTCTCAACGACGCTCAGCAGCACGTCAGGAATCGCGCTCATCGAGGGATGCAGCCACGTTACCGTAGCAGCGTTGTTCACAGGAGGAACTCCCTCAACCGCTCCTGTGTATGGACTTCAAGTTTCCATGAATGGAACCGACTGGATTACGCTCGTTCCGACATTCAGCCCAACGGCAGCGGGATTCTTCGGGATGACCATCGCAAATATCTGCGCCCGATTCGCAAGGGTTATCATTACCACGGCAAGCTCTGGCGGAACCCCATACGGAGTAACTTACGTTTCGATCAACGGACAAGCATAATGTCACTCTTAATCTTCAACGCAGACGTACTAGGTCAGAGCGGATCATCCGGCCCGACTTATTCTCCAACTGCTCCGGCCACACCAACAGCAGGAATGGTCTGGGTGGATACGTCAACCATGTTGACTTACGAGTATTACAATACTCAGTGGGTGCAAGTGCCATCAGCTACTGGACCACAGGGTCAAGCTGCTGCATCAGGAGTTGTTCTTCAGAAGGTGCAGGCGACATATGCAGTATGCACAGCACTTACTACCGTACTTCCGTTCGATGACACTATTCCGACCAACTCTGAGGGAACCAGCGTTCTATCGCAGGCAATTACCCTAGCGTCTTCTTCTAACAAAGTAGAGATAGCCGTGTCTCTTCCCATGATAGCAATCGTCACAGGAGGAGCTTGGCTTTGTTATGCAATCTTCAGAGATAGCGTCTGCATAGACAGTGGCGCATCGTGCTTCGCTGGGGCTAACTACGGAATATCCGTACAACTAACAATAACCGACACTCCAGCCACGACTTCTCCAACATACTCTGTTAGGATTGGACCAGCCGTAACCGGAACGGGATACATTAATGGAACAGCGGCAGCTCGGTATTTTGGGTCAACGTGCATCTCAACCCTGACACTATCGGAGATTAAAGTATAATATGTCAGCAATAACATTCCCAGCATCTCCATCAGTAAACGACACATACACGGTTGGGTCTCAAATGTGGAAGTGGACCGGAGTCGTTTGGGCTATCGTATCCCTAACGTCTCCAGTTCAATCCCCAACAGCACCATCTAATCCTTTTGATGGAATGCAATGGCAGGACACAAGCACAATGAGCACCTACTACCGATATAACGGTCAGTGGGTAGAATATGAGGGAGTTGGGGCTACTGGCGCGGCCCCTACTGGCAGCGTGTTGCAGACTGTGTATGCTGAATATTCTACTAACGCATCTATAACCTCCATTCTCCCCGCAGACGACACTGTTCCTCAGATTTCGGAAGGAACGGAGATACTAACGGCCTCAATAACCCCATCATCGTCCAGTAATACGATCCTTATCACGGTAAATGGATTGGCTATGACGAACTCCTACGATGTTGCAGCAGTTGGGGCTATATTCCAAGATTCTATAGCCAGCGCAATTCATCCTTTCGCCACATCTGGAGCAGGTTACGGCGCTTATGGTGGATATGTTCTAAGCGCCATAAAAAAGCATGCACCATCCACCACATCAGCGATCACCTATCGTCTTCGGGTCGGCCCAGGAATAGCTGGAACGCTTCGGATGAATGGCATGTATAACAGCCGATGGTTTGGCGGCTCTGCGGCGGTCACCCTCACCCTCCAAGAAATAAAAGGATAACATATGGCAGCTATAACTTTTCCAGCATCTCCATCAGTAAACGACTATTTCACCAGCGGGACAAAACGCTGGCAATGGGATGGAACTGTATGGAAGGCAACTCCAATCATTCCAGCTTCCTCACTAACTGGACTTTCGGCAGCACTCCCAGCAGGAACGGTCCTCCAAACGCTATACGTTCAAAACACATCTAGGTCAGAGAACTCTCTGGCAATGATACCAAACGACGACACGATTCCTCAAATTGGAGAAGGAACTGAGATTTTATCGTTGACGATAACTCCGTCATCTTCAACAAGCAAGATTCTCATAAATGTTGCATATTTGCTAAACTCCACTGGATACGGCCAGGCAGCGGCATTATTTCGGTCTGGGCTCAGTGACGCCTTGTCAGTCGGTGGGTCGTACAGTGAAAGTTATGGAGGACCACACCCAATAGCATTCCTTGACTCGCCAGCAACAACGTCGCCAGTAACTTACTCTTTGAGGATGGGAGCAGGGTCAGCAAACATTTGCAACTTGAACTGTTTCATTAACTCGCATTTAATATACAACTACAAAACGATAACCTCAATGTTCATACAGGAAATCAAGGCGTAGAAAACTCACCAATAACACGATCTTAAAAAAGAAAGAAATAATGAAATGCCGGATCATCAAGAACCACACGTCTCAAACTATAAAGCACTCCTATGCTCAAAGCCAAATCTCTGCTTAGACTTGGCTCCTAGAGTTGTTGCTTTGGAGCAAACCATGCACGACTTAACCGTATCAACAAACGCCATGAGCAAGATACTTGATAAGCTAGATGTCACGTTTAACGAGAGGTCAAAGTCATCGGAGCGACTGTTTGCCGTAACTTGCTCCATGGCGGTCGTCTGCGTAGTTCACCTTGGGCTATGGCTCACATGGGTTGGAGGAACGACAGAAAAGCTTCTCACGCTCAAGGAGAACGACAAAGCTCAGTCAGAAATGATTCTCAAGATCGAACAATCCCGCGCAGCTCAACCAACCCCACAAGTCATCACAACAAAGCCATGAAAAACAAAATAGCCAACATCATCAACGTCATCCTAATCCTCACCGTAGCCCTCCTGCTGTCAGGGTGCTACACCACATGGGGAACGAACATCGACAAGTGGTGGAAGTCTCCAGCAACCCAAGCGTCCGTTGCAAATGGAGTCTCCTATGCAGAGCAGGCGGCAACTCAGTTTGCGATCAACGCAGGTCTTGCAGCATTGCAGCAGTATGCGGGAGGCGGAAAACTGAACTACCAGCAGATAGCTATTACCGGAGGAATTAACACGCTCTACATGCAAGCCCAGAATATCCGGCAGATCCAAGGAACGACACAGGTGTTAGACCCCATCGCCACGGCTCAAGCGTTGCAAAGTGGGGGTACTAGTGAACAAATCGCACAGAAGCTCGCACAGCAGCTTGTAGACAACGCAAACGCCCTAATAAAAGCAGGAGCAACCCCGAATCAGGCGTCCGAGGTGAACGCCATGGCATTTGACAAAGCCGCAGCCGTATTAACCGCAGCCACCACAAAGTAACATGAAGAACTGGATTCTCAAGCAGCTCGTCTCCCGACTCGGAAGCGTCCTCACTCCAATCGTTTCGTTCATCGTTGGATTGCTTATCGCAAAGCTTTCCTCCCTGAACCCAACGCTCGCCGCAATGGTGGACCCCGTTGCCGTGACGACATTTGTTACCGCTGGCCTAATTGCAGTCGCGAACTACTACACCAACGCCGTCAACAGCGATGGCATCAAGAGTATTCAAGCGATGGTCGGAGCCAAGGTTGATGGGGTGGCAGGACCGCAGACATACATCGAAGTCAGAAGGGCTACAGGAATATGAGTAACTATGACGTAGCTCGGCATTTGGAAGAAGATCCAGTGCCCAGCAGCGTCATAGAAACCGTCATCTCACATCTCAACGATGAACCTATTCCAGAAGATAAAAGCATTCTTCAGCAACTCAAAGACAACGCAGACCTATCCATCACAGGGGCAAAACTTAACCCAGACGGTTCAGTCAAACTTCCAACAGGAATCACATTCAAAGACAGCTTCAAATTCTAATATGAGCAACCAATTCGACTCAAGGACCGAAACCAACATCGCGACACTTCATCCAAAAGTTCAAGTTAAAGCGCGTGAGTTCATGTCAGCGTGCATTCCCGAGATGGCGAAGTCAGGCGTTGACGTTCGCATCATCGGCGGATACCGCACCTACGACATGCAGAACAAACTCTACGCTCAAGGGCGCACAGAGTCAGGACAGATCGTCACCAATGCACGGGGAGGTTACTCCAATCATAACTTTGCAACGGCATTCGACATCGGGCTATTCAAGGGTCCAAAATATCTTGAAGACTCCCCTCTGTACGAAGAGTGCGGAAAGATCGGGGTATCCGTTGGTCTTGAGTGGGGAGGGGCGTGGAAGGGCATTACAGACGAACCACACTTCCAACTCGCAACCGGACTTACCATGGCTCAGATGCGAGAACGGGTCGCAGAAGGAAAGGATGTCTTCGCGTGAGCGAGTGGAAAACAGATCAACTTGACGAGGGAATGAAAAGCTCCAAGACGCTTTACCGAAAGATCAAGAGCCGTGAGGCGTCTACGATCGTAGGGTGGGAAAAGATCGCCACGGAAGACGAGTTTCCCGCAATGATCGAAGCCATGAGATCTCCCAGCAAAAACAAACTCTAATTATCGTTGACTATAAACCAGTGAATCACTAAATAAAAAACTATGTCCTGCTGCAAATCTCTCACAAACACATGCTCCTCGGCACTACCGGATAGCTGTGAGGCTCTTCCCCTCACCAACGCAGGCGTCCGACTCGTCGTGGAAGACGAGCAGAACTGCAAGAAAACAATCGCAACCCCAGAAGCAGATGGGCTTGTCAAGTACGAGAATGGAATCATTACATCCAGAAGCGGGGCGGCGCTCGACCCTCTAAAACTTGCTGCACTTCAGCAGCAGGCAGGATCAACTCTTCCAATCATCCTTGGACAACTTTCCGATGGAACAATCGTCGGAATCATTAAGACGGTCGGAGCGTCCGAGCCAGAGGTCGTCATCCACAACGGAACGAATTGGGAGATTGTGTCACGAAGCACAATGTTTGGAGTAGGATCTGGGGCTCTCTGCCGTGCATCAGCAGGAACCAAGCTCGCCTCTTGGAAGACAGGAACACTCAATCAGTTTCTTCGCATCAACTCCGATGGAGACGCAGTATTCATGGATGGAAATCCTATCGAGTACGCATATGTCAATG
>Ga0007792_10000586_pt1 | contig 13063 bp, 11 predicted proteins | sample CryBogmetaGMA6M_FD_60371 | JGI IMG/M metagenome (GOLD analysis project Ga0007792, IMG submission 60371) | Freshwater microbial communities from Crystal Bog, Wisconsin, USA - MA6M | ecosystem: Environmental > Aquatic > Freshwater > Lake | place: Crystal Bog, Wisconsin, USA | collected 2009-07-06
CAAACAACTGGCTGCGCAGTTCCTTGACATCGTTAATGGCAATAGCGACCGGAAACAGATGGCTGACCTCAAGGCCCAACCCAATACCCACGGTTTCGATACCGCTATCGCGGCAACGCTGCAAGATCTCCAGCGTGCTCAAGGTGTCATTGGGTTGGCCATCGGTCATTACCAGCAAGACCTTGCGCGGTTCCCGGCAACGTAACAAAGCGGCAGCGCCAAACCAGATGGCTTCAGTCATCGGCGTAGTGCCAGAGGCGGACAACGAAAAGGCACCCACTTGCGACCTGACCCGCTGTCCGTGTTCCAGCAAGCGGTATACCGACTCATCATTGCCACCCGGAAAGGCGGTAATGCCGGGATTAACCCCGGACAGTCCTTCCAAAGCCAAGGCCAGCGCCAAACTCGCTTCCAGGGCAATCGGCATGCGCGTTCCCAGCGAGTTTCCCTGTCTATCCACGAGCGGATAGCTCATGCTTTCCGACTTATCGAGTAACAGATGAATAGCGGTATTCGGCGCGGCCTTAACCGACCTGCGTTGAAACACTTTGGTGTCACCCAAGGACAAATAAGGTAAGCGCTTGCCATCAATGCACCGGCCACGGTTCGAATGTTGGGTACGCTGCATACTCTGGGATTGCACCAGTCCTTGTAGCGCGGCACGAATTTTCACCGATTCGCTTTGCACCTTAGTAAACAGGTCAAACCCTGTCCGTTCATTGATAGGCGGTTCGTTGCCCAAGGGCATAACCTGTTCACAGACGTTCTCTTGTGCCAATGCCAAGGCCGATTTGATGCTTTCAAATACATCCTGCTCGATATCGCTCTCTTCGGCAGCCCATAAAGCCTCCAGCATTTGGCTATGATCGGGTGTTTCAGTTTCACTGTCAGCGACAGCAGCCTGAAGCGTATCCAATGCACCGTCTTGCTTGCCCGCTGTAGCAACCTCAGGCACGTTCTGCTCTATAGCATCCTGTTCGTCAGTTGAGCCAGAACCTGCTGAACCGATTCCAGCACCTGATGTTGGGTCAATTTCCGGCATGGACGGAGCGCTATCTTCGTCCTGCCCGGACTTGTCGGCCGCATTAGCATCCGTTGTTGAGTTATCTGCTTGATCCGTTGGCTCCGAATCAGCCTGATCATCATCAGACGCATTATCCACCACAGACGCTGGCGACGACTGCTGGTTTTGGTTTTGCTGCTCAACTTCCTGCTCAATCATGGTCAGGATACGATCCGCCAAAGTTAGACAATCCTGTTCCGACCTGAGCCCCTCAGGCACTTCAGACAGCAAGCCTTGCAACCGTATCACTGCACCTTTGGGAAATTTTGCTTTCAGTGCGACTTCAGTCTGGTCAACCAAAGGCTGCAAAGCCGCTTGTCCGAGTACCCGCGCACGCAGGCTTTTCAGGACATAGCCAACCAGAATATTGGCCGGATGATCTTCCGCACTGACGGCACTAAAGCCACCTTTGGCGATCATGTGTTCAATTACCGTTCTCAACGTCAGCCGGGTGCCTGGAAAGTCTTTCGCCAGTTCATGCTCAATTCGGACATCTTCAATGGCTCCGGATAATCGTCGGCGTAACACCGACCCGCCAAAAGCCAAGGTGAAGTCGGAATAGCGGATATGCGCCGCTTCGTGAGCCAGCAAGCCCCAGGCAACGTCCTGATAAGCGGGATCGTCGCCCGCGTAGGCCGGTAATTGAATCGACTTGCCGTTCGTGTAGGCCTGGTCGCCACCGACACAGACCTTGATACCGAAACGATTGCCAATGGCAGCCGCGACAATGGGAAATGCGTGTTGCAATGTTTTATTTTTCATGGATTGCGCCTTATATAGAGGGGCAAACCACGACCCCAAAGGGACCTCGGTTTGTCCCGTTTGGGTAAATGGTAAAAATGTTACCGGCTAAAACCAGTAATCGGGGTTAGGGCTTTCATCTTCCTCGCCATCGTCTTCAGTCGTCACCGGTTCCGGTTCAGAATCCAGTTCCGACTCGGACTCGGCCTGATCATCCTCTTCGAAAATACCGTCAAACAGACCGGAAAGCAGCGCTTTTGCAGGATTGAATTCAACCGCTTCACTTTGATCGACCTCATCAATACCGTTAGCAGCTGCCACTGTTAAACTTGACGTTGCTAAAGCACTTTCAGGTCGGTCATCTTCCACCACACGGCCTTGCCCAGCCAGCAAACCTTGGCCATGCCTACGGGTTTTATCCGGATCAGCCAACAGCATGGCCATGGCGAGTATCTCTTGCAAAATAGGGCCTTCAATCGCCCCTTTGTCAGGTATCCTCTTTAACAGCGCATCAATGGTGCCAACCACCGGCGCTACCCGATAATCCAGAAAACCCAGACCATCCAGCTTATCCCGCATGCGCTTGATAGGCCGTAGCGCATTACGGGTGACTTGCTCCTTACCGATGAGCGACTGTTCGATAAACTGATTGGCATCCACCGCGATTTCATAAAACATCTGTCCGCTTAAGGAGCCGATTTTGCTTTCAAGACGAACGATGTCTTCTACTGGCAACGCTTCGGGTAAGCCGACCGTGACCACCAGATAATCGAACGAGAACCGCGTCGAGACGAACTCCACCGAATCCACGGCATTTTCAATGATGTCGGCAAATTCCGGATGGCGAACCACCCAGTCAGTGACCGCCGCATCGTAACCCGCCAGGAACTCGGTTTTTGCAGCGGAAAAATCCAGCGCAATCCGTTCCAATTCGGCAATAATGCCGGGGGCTGCTTCACAAGGAATGGCATAGCCGCCCAGAAAGCGGGTGCCTATCCGCAAACAAATGCGTTCAGCTTCCTTCTTCAGGCGATTGAACACCGTCAGTTGGTCGGGATCGAGCAAGCGTTTGGAACCCAGGCTGGCTAAATCCTCCGGTGGCAGTTTGCTGCCATCGACCAGCATCAGGTCTTCAATTTTCAGTTTTTTCCTGGCGCCGTAGATAGTGGCTTCGACTTTCACCAAGACCATCTGATCCAGGATAATTTGTGCAGTTTTGGACATAAGGTCCTCCTATAACAAAGAGGCACACCAGACCCCGTAAGGGCTGGCATGCCCCTTTCGGGTTGAGTGAATAAAAATAGTGAATAATAGTGAACAACCCTTAAAACCAGCAGTCATCCGTATCAGACAAGGCAGATGCCAGATTCAAGCGGGGTTTAAGCAAACCCAGCAATTCAGCTGTTGGCCGGATGCTGTCCAGATCGGTGCCGAACCAGGCCAATACCTCCGGTTCAGCTTTCAGATCAACCGATACTTCACGACTACCTTCTGTGACGATATCGATGTTAATGCCGGTAAAGCCTTGATGCTTTAAGGCCAGCAGAAACAACCAGGGTAGGGGACCATGAACCGGTTTGATCTGGCCGCTTTGCGTAAACTGCTCGGCGTTTAGAGTCAGCCTAAGCAACTGTTGCCAGCCTTCCCAGGTTTGACCGGGATCGACAGCGTTTTCAGACACCGCTTCATCGCTTTGCAAGGATTGAATAGCGCCCAGCATGCGCCGAACCTCTAGACCTAAGCGTACACAGGTGTCATGGTCAGCTTTACAGTCGATATGCCAGTACAGTGCAGAGACTGGCGGTGGTGTCAGTGGCGGAGACAACGTTAACGGTGCCGGATTCGTCACCTTGCCATCACTATCAATAGCGACTTCTGCGACAAACACATAGCCTTTGGCTTTTTTTTGCTTTTCGATGTCGAACTGTCGGATACTCTTACGCGTGTTGACACTCGACAATCGAACCGCTGTTTTACCCCAACGGGTCGAAATTGAACCATCAGGGTTAGTTGTCACTGCCCAGTCTTTGCTACTGCCATCATTGTTTCGATAACGATATAAATTCCAGACTGACATGACTACACCTGCCAATCATCGCCGAACACGTCCTTGGCGATGCGATGGATCGCTTCGCGTTCGGCGGGTTCGGCTCTAAAGGTCAACGCTCTGTCCAACGAATAAGCCAAGGCATTGGGTGCGCTTTTGAACGTCGCTACCAGAGATGCCCAGCGCATCAAACCCCGTGTCGATAAAGTGACCGACAACATACCGCCGCCATCCTGACCGCCGATAAACACCTTACGGATTTGATTGGCGACCTTGATCATGCTTTCACGTACCGTTTCCGGCATGTTCGGTACAACAGCAGCCAGCAGTTTCATTTCATCTTCAGGATCGGGGTAGCCGACCTCCATCAGCCTAAACCTGTCTAAGAAGGCCAAGTTCTGACGCAACACGCCCTGATACAAGCCCGATTGGTCACCGGCACCGGCGCTATTGCCGGTAGCGACCAGACGGAATTTGGGATGGGGCGTGATTACAGTACCGGTCTGCGGTATGGTCAACGGCTTGCCTTCGACAATCTCGTTCAGACCAATCAACTCGGCCGGATCGACGGCATCGATTTCGTTGATCAACAACACATGTCCCAAACGAACAGCCAGTGTTAGCGGACCGTCTATCCAGTACATCGCGCCGCCATCGACCAGCATGTACTGACCGAGCAGATCGTTCAGCTCCAGCCGGCCATGACCGGTGACCGTGTGTACGCCCCAATGCAATCGGGCGGCAACTTGCTCCAGTAACGAGGTTTTGCCGGAACCGGTAGGACCGGTCAGATACAAGCCATCGCCATTGGGCGCACCTAAAAACGCCAATACATCCCGTAAATGATCCTTACGGAATACATAAGGCTTTTGCGTGGGTACATAAGCATTTTGCGCAGGTGCAAAACCTTCAACCTTCATGCTGACGGGTGCGGTAATACCGAAGGTATCGGCAATTGAATAATGTTTTAACATGGTGAACTCCTTAGGGTAAGTTAATGCCCGAAACACGGAGACACACCATGCCCCAAAAGGGCATGATGCGCCCCTTCGGGTCAATGGAATGTCTGGCTAACCAGGGTGTAAAGTATAAAAAGCTGTAAAACAGTAAATCTGCTTAGAACCAATAATCAATGCTGGTTAAGTTTTTCAATGCCGAGGCATCGAAAGGCACTTCGGCGCGTTTGCCGTTTTCATCCCGGCAGGTAATGCGCACGCGATCGCTGGTTTTTTTGCGATAGCTTTCCAGCACGGTTTCCGATACCTCAGGCAACAACGTCTGTAAGGCGGCTTTGTAGTCGATACTGCCTTGCATTTGAAAGCAATTGACTCGTACACCTGAATGCTCAGCCGCCTTGTAATCCCCCATCAAGGCCACTAAACCCTTTTCAAGATCAGGCTGCAGGATTTCCAAGGCTTTCAGCTGGACTTTTAGTTCATCCATTTGTAAGGCGTTCTGCCGGTAATGAGACGCCAACTGCTGCCATTGCTGTTCGGCTGGACCTTGGGGTAGAAACAGATCCCGTTCAGGATCTTTGTTCGGTTCTTTGCCCGACTTCACTGCCGACCAGAAAGTCATCGCCGTTTCGATTAACCCTCTTATAAAGACATCATCCCGCTGGATTTCAAACTCCACGGTTTGACCGGCCTGATAGAAGTACAGAAAACCGCGTTCGGCTTCGGCAACCAAGATCTGTTGTTGCACTTGGCACCAGTACAGTTGATAGGCCGCCGATTGCTCGCGGTTTAACAGCACATCCAGAAAGGTGGTTTCATGCGGACATTTAATCTCCACGGGTTCATTGGCTTCGGACAAACCGTCAAACGAAGCCCGCAGCAACGGGTACCGTAGTGACTCACCACAAAGAGGTAACAGCATGACACCGTGTTTTTCCTCAAAATGGTGTAACGCAGCGGGTTCCTGTTGAATACCAATACGGATCAACGGATTATTTTCCAAACTTTTCTCTAAGACCAAGCCGGTTTTTTCAGCCCACAACCGCCAAGGCGTTTTGTAAGGTGAGCGCTTCATGAGCACTGCCGCCTCGCTGGCACTTAGGCCTTGTGCCCGCCAGACTCGCCACGCCTCCGATCGCTGCGAGACATTGATGACTTTCATCAATCTGACTCCTGCAACTGGAGGTGACAACCGAAGCGAGTAGTCTGCACGCCGCGTTTGCCAAGCAGATGTTGACAACGTCTGGCCCAATGATAGTCATCAAAGATTAGCAGCCAGTGGTCGGTTGTGGCCAGACAGTGGCCGCCATAGCTTGCCACCAGGATTTCCAGTTCCGGCTTGGACAGCGCGTGCTGTTCCTGACTTAACTGACCCGGTTTCCAGAACCGTTCCAGAAAACCACGGCCGCGACGGCGTAGCACGGTAGGTGAATCGAAGCGTCGCCAGTCGGTATCACCGGGACTCGGGTTAAACACTTGATCAATTGCATTCATAACGTCTCCTTAAAAAACAGGGCATCATGACTACACCCCAAGGGCGTAACATAACGCCCTGGCAGGGTTGAAAAGACTACCGGTCATTACCGGCAGTGAGGGTTAAACGGGTGTGCTAATACTTAAATCCACAGTGGTGTACCAAACAGCAAGACCCCAGGTTAATTCCCCTAGGAAGCCAACGTTTCACGCGCTTGCTGCAAGGCTTCTCCGGCCAGAGTCAAGGGTGGCGGCATGGTCGTGCCGTCAAGCGGCTCACCCTGACTGGATGCTGCCGATTTATATGCGGCCGTGGCTTTATCCAGTTCGGCAAGAGCGAAGGTTAACTCCAACCCTGAGAATTTGTTCTTGGCATAGTCGTAAGCGGCTTGCCAGGCACCGGCCAACGCTGTGCGTCGAACCAGTTCTATCACCGCTTTTTGTACCTTGGGACTGATCAGAGTTAAATCGATAACCGCCGGTGACCCGCTTAAACACGTTTCCGTAGTGATTTGTGTCGCTTGACCATTGATGACCGAGGTGTCATTCGAGTCATCAAGGTATTTACCCTCCATCTCTTCTGCCGCATAACCGCATTCTTCCGGAAAAGCGGTGCGTAACGAAGCCGCCTTGCCGCATTTAGCCAGTTGGCCTTTGGGACGTTTAAGCCACATGGCGGTGGGAATTTGCGACCGCTTACCACCTGCGGTGCTGTAAGCTTCCAGCCAATACACTTCCTCGGTAAAGGCACAGCGCTGCCCATTGACCAACCGATAAACCGTCACTGCCACCCATTCCGGAAAGGTCACTTGCACATTTGTTTCCTGCCACTGCTCGTTCTCATCTTTATAGCGACCGCTAAAGGTCTGGGTCGTATCAGGCCCCCACACCGGCCTGTCCATGCCCGCCCATAGGCCGGTGCGTGAGGCCGTCGTCTGGATTTCCATGATGGACGGCCAGACCGTTTCTACACTACGACCCAACGCGGCACTCCACATGGGGACGATGTGCACGGGTTTCTTAAAAATATCTAACTTGCGGGTTCGGCAATAATCCAAGGCCATCATCACCGCCTCGGGTGTTTTTGCAGTGGGGAAAGTAACCTCGGTCAATACCTTCCAGGACTGCTCGGATACCTCATAGATCTGTTTTGCCTCAATAGGCATCGCGAGGTTACGTGTTTTTTGCGGGTGATTATGGTTAGAGGAATAGGTCATTTGGTGTCTCCTTTAAAAACTGGGGACACAATTCCCCTGCAGGGCTTTGCGTCCCCAAGGGGTTAAAAAGTGGTACGAAAGCGGGATTGCTTTCAGTTATGGAACAGCGGTGAAAAACGTATAGATTGCGTTAGCGTAGTTGGAAAATGAAGCCCTAGGTGTGGAGGGGAAAGGTTTAGTCCGTCTTTTGGCTAAACTCATAGTCGCAGGCCAGGCATTGGTAGTTGTCCAGAATCCTGTCATCGATCACTTCGCCCAGTTTGGCTCCGGCAATACCGCCCGTCGCCCCATCCACCAGCGTATTCAGGAGGATGCTGGCAATCACGTCGATGGTTCCACCCAGTTCCGTGCCGCTTAAAGTTCGGGTCGTGCCGTTGGCAGCGCCGCCGATCATACCCAGGAAGCCGCACGCTTTCTTGGCAATATCTTTGGTGCCAATCCGCTCGGATTGGCAATTGGGACACTTGGTTATCATTTTTTAGTACTCCTTTTTGGATTTGAAGGGTTTGGCTATAACGCTTTCGATGAACTGAACCATGGCAAAAATACTGCTCCGTTGGCGGATGCCTGACTGGGACAGCGTTAAAGCCGGGGTTGGCTATTTTGCGGATTTTAGGTTTGTAGTGCTGCGGAAGTGATGCTGGGCTTTACCGGGTGAAAACGTGTGGTTAGCGCCCAGCATCCGGCCTCGCTTAGGTTACTGTAGTCGTTAACCCATGTTCACGAGTCATTAACTAATAACGCTTACCTGATTGATTAATTAATCAGGTAGCCGTAGTACCTATTAGATGATATATATATTCAAAATTTTTGAATTGACGGTAATTAGGATGCTGTAGATATTCGTCCTTAAATATATGACTTTCTTAGTCGATTTTAGCTCAGTCAGTAGAGATGGAGACTTTTAATCACTAGGTAGGAAGTTCGAGCCGTCCTGTTTAGTCTAGCGAATCAATTGCCTACTGTAAAAGGTAAGCCCTTTTTTTTTGCTTGAAATTAAATAAACTTCAATCTAGTCTGGATAATGGTCTGGGTTCGTCTTGCGCCTTAAATGAATCAGTGAATAAAATAATCACAAACGCTTGCCTGAATTTTTGCTACAAAAAAGCAAGTGCTACCCAACATTAATCTTTACGTTAATGCTCTCGGCTTACCCCGAAAAAACTTAAATCCTTAGACATTGCAGAATATGGATCAGTATTACTGGTCTGGTGAAGGTAGCATGTGTATACTCAGCACTATTTAAGTTAATAAAAATAAATATGTCTCCTCCAACAATCAATGAAAGCGAAATCATTAAAAAATTGACTGTTTATTTTGATTCAAATGGATGGCCGTACGACTTAGATCATAATAAACTGATGACTAGATACAGCGTTTCATTAGATGAATCAGAACCTGGATTTGCAATTGTCAAGATCGAGCGTCATCGTGCAATATGTGGCACTACATACAAAAAAGGTGTTCCCATGAGTGCTATGGAAACTTATTGGATGAGATATGCTATAGATTTATCGAATTCAGAAGTAAAAGAACTGAATGAAATTTCAGAAAAAATTACTATTGATATTCAAGGATTTGTGTTGGAACAATTAGACACCGATGGATTTGAATTGTATATTGAGCCAGTTGATGAAAAACGTTACAGAATTATTGACTTTGTATGTGGCGTAAAAAAGATTATTACAACTTTTGACGATGCAAAGGTGTTTGTATTAGGGTTTGTTGATGGCTTTGTTGAGCATTTTGAATTTCATCTTGATCTGCACCCAATCGAAGATTCTCAAAAATTTAAATATATCACTGATTACAAAATAACTCTTGAAGAAGCGTTAGATGAAAAAGTAAAAGAATTGTGGGATCAGAAGGAGTCGTGGGAAGAGTTCATGGGCTTATAAATCTATTGGACTATAGATGGTGAATGAGAAACATGGCATCCAGTAGTCGTTATATCGGCACAGATGGATTTATCCTGCTAGACCTCTAGTTTGGGGTAGATCATATATGGCTACAGTCCTATCAACCAGAAACTTTATCCATAAACGTGTCGAAATTGTCCGCCGTGAAAAAGCTATCCGCAAGAACTTTGAACTGCTCGCAGCCAAAATTGATTTTGGATTTCTTAATGGCGCATAGGAGTTTACCAAGGTTGTTCGAGGAAGGAGCAAACGCCTATTTGCTCAATAATAGAAATAGATGTTGACGCCTTATCTGAAGATGAAGCACACCGAAATAGAAATTGGGAAGATGTCATAAAAAAATTACAGCAAATCCGTAGAAGATAATGAATTTCTTGGCACTGCTACAATATGGGCTTTTGGAAGCCCAAGTGCCAATTTCCATCACCAATGCTTTTCAGTGTTTTATGCACTATCAGGAATGTCTAAAAAATTCAAACACTATTTAACTTCAGAGATCACGATTCTTGGGAAGCATGTCCGACCGCATTCTGATTATGTGACACCCAATTCAGCAGAGGGTTGGGATGCAAGGTGTCATATTGAAGGTGGTAAGGTATGGGAAATACGCGATGCAGCGACTTGGCAAGAAGTCAGGCCATAAATGTAATATTGTCGGGAAACGGAATGAAATGGTAGTTTTTTAGTTTAAAAAGCAGCGTGATGAAATAGTGCCAGTAACCGTGGACCCAAACTAAACCGGAATAGCAAATCATATCCACATAAGCTTTTACGGTTCGGACTGAACGATATATTTGACTACAATAACAATCAATCGAACGGTAGAAGTCATCACTTTATACACTTAAAGTGAGCATTTATCAAAGTCGGCTTTGCAAACTGTTCCTGCGTTAAAAGGTGCTTATCCATCAACTCGACTGGTGCCTGTCGCGGTAATCAAATTTTGAACTTTACCAGCAGAGATTCAGGTCACTTTTGTTAAAAAAAATTAACGAAAGTGGTTGAAAATAAGGCGATCCGTTAGACACCCAAGCTAGATTAGCCGTTTGTCGGTCTCATTTTCCCTTAAAAATACTCCAAGCCTTCATACATACTTTTTTGAAAGACACTTTCAGAAGTCAAATGCATTGTGATGGTGTAAAGTGATGCAAAAAGATGAGCCCATGAAAACGGTCAGAACAACAGTTTCCTTACCTAAAGAACAATACCAACAGCTTCAACAGCCAGCTGATCAACACGGTCTATCTATTGCCTGGCTAATTCGCCAGGCCGTAAATGACTTTCTGAGCCGGAGAGAATAATTCTAACCTATGAATTCTCGGCCATCAGAGATGGAAAATTAATGTATACAGCTTACCAAACAGGTTATTTTGCTCATTGGCTATCATTGGAGGGTAAGGCTGAAAATCCCTGACTCAAACTATCGCAAGTGCAAGGTTGACATGAACCCGCATCAAGTGGAGGCTACACTATTTGCATTGGCATCTCCTCTTTCCAATGGAGTTATTCTTGCCGACGAAGTGGGCTTAGGTAAAACTATTGAAGCCAGCTTAGTGCTCGCTCAAAAATGGGCAGAACGTAAGCGCAAGCAAACTGGACGGGCTTAGAGAACTGATAATGAACTATCAAGATAAAGGGTTGAATCTGACAGCTATTTCAAAATTGATAGACTGTAATCGCCAAACACTTGCTAACTGGCTTGAAGCACAGAAGTAGTAACGCTTAATTTAGTAACTTCTATTGATAACTACCTAAAAATAACCTAGCGTTAAGCTAGAGTTACCAAAGGGATGCATTGGAAAACTTATCATCGTCCGCTGACAGCGGAATACGATGATTATGCGAATCAGGCATTGTTGGGTATGGGCTAATTGACATAGCTTTTGCGCTGCTAATCCATAGTGGGTCGCGTTTTCGCAGTTCCAACAATACAACCGTCAAACCGGCTATAAATAATTTAGTCTTTGAAAGTTTGTAATACGACTGCATAGTTGATGCTTTATCATCCTTGGTCCTGCAACGGTATAACCTACTTTCAACATCGGCCTTATTTAGCATTTAGTTGAACCTTAGCAACGAAAAAACTATCTCTGGTATTAAAATACACAATTAACTACGACATCTAGTGTCAAGGCTGTTTCTTAAACGGCAACATCTGCGCCCCATTCTTTAGCCCGTCCAGGTAATCAGCCCAGGCTTGCATCATGCGCCGCCGTTCCTCCAAATATTGCGCCCTGTTATACGCTGCCCTGACTGCATCCCTTGGCATGTGGCATAGCTGTCGTTCAATCGCGTCTGGACTCCATCCCTGTTCATTAAGCAACGTTGATGCTGTTGTGCGGAAGCCGTGAGCCGTCATAACGTCACTGCCATAGCCTAATGTTTTTAATGCCGTTGCAATTGTACCGTTCGACATTGGCCTACCATCGCCACGGCTTGACGGGAACACATAGCGATCCGATCCGGTAAGCGGTTTGATCTCTTCCAGTATAGATACCGCTTGAGTCGATAATGGAACAATATGATCCACTTCGGTTTTAGTGACAAAGTAACGCCATTCTTTGGCGGTTATATCTATGTCCTTCCACTCCATTTGTCTTATTTCGCCAGGGCGTTGAAACAGCAAGGGTGACAACCTAAACGCGCATTGCACCACAAACGTTCCCTGATAGCAGTATATGTCGCGTAATAATTGCGCCACGTCTTTAGGTTCGGTTAGTGCCGCCCGGTGCTTCGCCTTTTGTGCGGGTATCTGTGCCGCTACCGCTTGCGCTGGGTCGTAGTCAATAAAACCGTGGGCGATTGCATAACTAAACACTGAACTAATTTCACTATGTACCCGGTGCGCTGTTTCCAGTCGGTTAAAAAGCGGCCTAACCAGATTGAATATATCAAGTGATTTGATTTCTTTGATGTTCATGCCACCAATAATAGGGAAGGCATACAGTTCAAATCGTCTGGTTTTCTTTTCTTGGGTAATAGTTCTAACAGTGTGGGCAATTGAAGCCAGCCAGTCACGCGCTACATGTTCAAAACTATTAAGCATGGGTAAGCCAGCATCAACACGACTTTTATTTTCAGCGTCCAGTTTTTTAACGGCCTTAGATTCTTTTCTGGCTGCGCTTGGGTCATTGCCCTTGCTGATTTCTGACCGCGCACCTTCCGCTTTGCGCCGGGCATCAGCCAAACCAGTATCAGGATAAACCCCTAGCGATAAAGTTTTACGTTTGCCGTCGATGCTGTAATCAAGCCGCCACCACTTCGCGCCATTGGTTTTTATAAGCAAATAAAAACCATCGCCGTCATTAAGACGTTTATCTTTATCGCCAGGCTTGGCGTTGAGAACGGTTATAGGTTTCAGTAAGTCTTTAGCCATTGCAGTAACTCCAGTAATTTGCAGTAACTTTTGTTATTGCTTTGGAACTACTGTAAAACTTACTGCATAAATTGTCGAATGTTACCGTATTTCGTTGCATTTCGTTGGACAATAAAAAACCCGCTAAGCCATACGACTTGCGGGTTCTTATATTTCTTTGCACAACTCGAAACCTAAATTTGGTACCGAGAGCCGGAATCGAACCGGCACGAAGTCACCCTCACCGGATTTTGAATCCGGCGCGTCTACCAGTTCCGCCATCCCGGCAAAG
>Ga0007792_10000587_pt1 | contig 13062 bp, 8 predicted proteins | sample CryBogmetaGMA6M_FD_60371 | JGI IMG/M metagenome (GOLD analysis project Ga0007792, IMG submission 60371) | Freshwater microbial communities from Crystal Bog, Wisconsin, USA - MA6M | ecosystem: Environmental > Aquatic > Freshwater > Lake | place: Crystal Bog, Wisconsin, USA | collected 2009-07-06
GATGAGGCCGCTGTAAAAGCGGATCCAGACCGCGGCCATAAACCCGGCTAAGATGGCCAAGGCATCGGCAGCCACGGCCAAGCCGCTGGTCAACGCATCCATGGTGTCGCGTATTCGCATATCAGAATGTGTAGAGTACTTCCCACCGTGCGAACAGGGCGGTGTCGCTCTTTTTGTAGTAGTTGCCGGGTTCGAGGCATTCAAGAAGGAAATAGGTTGTCAGTTTGTCCTTTTTGCGGAGGCTGTTTTCCGCCAGCGTGAAATCCTGCCGCAACTGGCCCATCCAGCCGCGCTCCCGGCCCCCGCCGTTCCCGTCCGCCTCCAGGGCCGCGAGGTAATGGATCGTGGCCGTCGTTTTTGCCCATTTGGCCGGGGTGATGGAGAGGGAGAGACTGGGGTCAACCAGGTTGGACCACCGGAACGCGGACTGCTCGGCGTCATAGGCGAAGACAAACAATTCGCTGCTTTGCGGACAACGCGACCACAGGGGATTCCACCCCTCATCCGTGTCCGTTTTGGGATCGTCGCCCGAGAGGATGTAAACGCCGCCCTTCAGGACCGGCGTTGCGGGAGCGGTCGCGAACTTGCGGGCGAGGGAGGCATCCACCATGTAGCCGTGCAGTTCCGTGTCGCCGTGAGAGCCATACTGCCCGGCAACTTCCAGATTCCCCGTCAAGGCGTCGGTAAACACCGGCATCAACCGGACGCCGGCGGTTTCGATGTCAGCATCCGGGTTCCTCAGGACTTTGGCTGATGTGTCCAGGGTTTGCCAGCCAAAGGCCGGGGCGGGGAATTTGCCCGCGGCATCCGGCTTCACCGGCTGGTTGTATCCGCTTTCACGCTTGAAGATCAAATAGGCCTCAAAGGGAAGATTTTTGACCGTGGCATTGGTCAGGTACATCCCGGCTCCGCTTTCCGTGACTCCCGCAGGTGCCTTGGCGAATGCGGACAAGTCGCGCTGCGCGCCGTTGATTGCCCACTGGTCTTCCGGTTCATTATAGATGCCGAAGATATCGAGTTGGGATTCGGGAATCGATTTGACGGATGCCTTGACGGCGTTGAAGTACAGCGTCCGTGAGCCGTCCCCCGGGGTGCCATCTAACAGAACCCGTCCGTTCCCGTATACGAGTTCCTGCCGTCCGATGCGGATATCCATGCTCTTGTCAAGGAGGTCACGGGCATCAAGGTACAGGTTGTCGAACACCCATTCGTCCGGCCATTCCGAGGAGGAACGCTGGGGTCTATCAGACATGTCGGGGTAGATCCAGGAGCGGCTTTCGTTCACGATCCGGGCCCTTGCGGTGACGGTGGGAAGAAGGTCGATCTCGGACCAGATCCGGGTCCGGAACCTGAAGTAATCGTTTTCCCCGATCCGGCTGTATGCCGGCACATCGACCTTGCTGGGGATGTGGTCAAAATACTCCCACCGGGCGCGCTCGTCGGCGCCATACCTGAAGGTGGTGGCCTCATCCGACCGGGATGAAACTGCCGTGGAAACGAGGATGATCAGGGTCAGTCCGGGAACCAGGTGTCGACAGGCCATACTCGACTCAGCCTTCCTTGATGTCGTTAACCGTGCCGTTCACGCTTATCGTTACATTCCATTCCCTGGCCAGCCACCCCATGAACTCCGCCTGCTCGTGGGGGAGCGTGTCGGCGAGCGTTTCGGAGAGGACCGTGCCGAGGATCAGTTCCCGGGAGTCGGGATTGGTGATGGTTTTCAGGAAATTTTTCAGGGTTGTCCGGTCGGGGAAACGGCTTTCGGCCTCATCCGCGAGTTCGTGGAAGGTTTCTTCGCCAAGTTCATCGACAATATCCTCGATTTGGGCCACCTCATTATCCGTGATGTTGCGGTCGCTGATGACGGCCACCTCGGTCAGGGCCACAAGGGCGAGTTGCTCATCGCGTGATAGTTCTTTCAAGGTCATGGAAGTCCTTCCTTTCTTATTACAATGAGAACTTATCATGATTTCCGATGAACTGCATCATCGGAAATCACAGGCCTAGTTTGCTGTCTCATAAATGGGGTTCGTTATATTCTTCACAAGCCCGAAAGATTCACCACCCGCTTCGCTCGCTTCCTATTACCCACAAATCGGAAGAAATGCTTCACCACAGAGGCACCGAGGCACTGAGAAGAGAATGTTTCGTGAATTTCACGGACACGGAGTACCGTTTCCGCGAAATTCACGAAACCCTTCTTGAAGGAAGATGAAGAGGGGGAGGAGTTGAAGATGTTTTGATTGTTGAAACAACTCTCCCGGACAAAACTTAGACTCTACACGGTTGGCGGAAGCGCAAAGCATCGGGCAATCTTTATCGCTTGTCAGGCCGCCTGTTTATAACTATATATACCTAATGGATAGCGATGTACTAACGCACGATATAATTGGCTCAGCCATTGAAGTCCATAAACATTGGGGACCTGGTCTCTACGAGGAGATTTACCAGAAAAGCCTGTGCCGTGAATTAATGCTACGAAAGATTCCCTTCGTCAGCCAAATGCAACTGCCGTTGCTCTATAAAGGTGAACCCGTCGGGAATAACCTGCGCCTGGACCTCATGGTTAACAATGAAGTAATTGTTGAGATTAAGGCTGTTTCCTGTCTGGAGGAAATTCACGCGGCCCAATTGTTATCCTACATGAGGCTGACGAAGTGCAAAACAGGACTATTAATCAATTTCAACGTCCCGGTTCTGAAAACCGGCATCAAGCGGATGGTGCTTTAGCAAACTTCTTCGCCTCCTCCCTCTCCCCTTCTTCCTTCAAGAAGGGTTGCGGGAATTTTGGCCACGGTACTCTCGTGGGCAAAATTCCCGCAACATTAGTTTTCTCTTCTGCTGTCTTCTCGGTGTCTCTGTGCCTCTGTGGTGAAGTCTTCCTCTTGAGTTGTGGGTAATGGAAAGCAAGCGAAGCGGGTGGTGAAATCCTTCTTTTGTGCAGTTGTTTTGGGGACACTGCACTAGTCCAGGATCTGGATTTCCGTTTCGAGCCAGATTCCGGATTGCCTTTTGACTTCTGCCCTGGCGGTTTCGAGGACCGCCAGGACATCGGAGGCCCTTGCCCCGGGGTCGGTGACAATGACGTTGGCATGGTACAGGGAAATGGAAGCGCCCCCCACGGTGAACCCCTTGAGTCCCGCCTGTTCGATCAACTGACCGGCATAACCGCCGGGTGGATTCTTGAAGATCGAGCCGGCGGTGCGGAGCCCCTTCATCCAGGCGCGGCGTTGCGCCAGTTCAGCGCGTTCCCGGCCGATTGCCGCGGGATTCCCCGGGGGCAGGCGGAAGGCCGCTTCCACGATGATCTGGTCACGAAGCGCCGGGCAGGAGCGGTAGCCGTAGTCCAGGGCGTCGCGGTTCACGATACACATCCGGTTATCACGGTCAATGAAACGGACCCATGCCAGGACATCGGCGATGGATTTTCCCCAGGCGCCGGCATTGCCGCGGACGGCGCCGCCCACGGTTCCGGGTATCGCCTCCAGGAATTCAAGCCCCGAGAGATTCTGGTCCGCGGACCAGCCCAGCAACCGGGCCAGCGGTGTTCCGGCACCCGCCACCACGAGCCCCTCGTGCATTGCGATGCGCCGGAAGGGTTCCCCGGTAAGGCGCGCCACAATGCCCCGCACGCCGAGATCACTGATGAGGACATTGCTGCCGCCGCCCAGGATCTGGAAGGGGATCATTTCGGCGCGGGACCACTTGATGGTCTTGAGGAGATCGTCCTCCGTCGCCACTTCCATCCAGAGATCGGCGAGACCCCCGACGCCCAGCGTGGTGCGGCTGGCGAGGGGTTCCCGGCCCTTGATCACCGTGGATTGCAGATCAATTTCCCGGATGGCGCGGCTTACAGGGCTGACCAGTTCCTCGATCCGCCTGCGGCCCAGGTCGTCACGGGCCCAGCCGGCGATGCGCTCGATATCGCCGGCGCCGATCACCAGGAACACGTCGCCGATCTGCAGTTGACCGCGACTGTATTCCCAGGCGGTTCGCAGCGATGGGGCCACTGTGACGTTCAACGCCGGGTGCTTCCGGCAGTGGGCATACAGATCCCAGATCGAGCCCCCGGGGAGCGGGGACTCCGATGCGGCATAGACGGGGCACAACACCACTTCGTCCAGTCCCTTGAAGGAGGGGGGGAAGTCGGCCCCCAATGCCCGGGTCCGGGTGTAGCGGTGCGGTTGAAAAACGCCGAGCAAGCGGGGCCGGTTCAGGCTGCCGGCGGCATTGACCAAGGCGGCGACCTCGGAGGGGTGGTGGGCATAATCGGAGATGACGATGAGGTCATCGCGGTCAATGATCCGTTCGAACCGCCGGCGGGGCAGGGCGACCCTGGCAAGGGCATCCCTGAGGGCGGCGGGGGGTATGTCCAGTTCCAATCCCACGGCCAGGCAGGCCAGTGCGTTGAGGACGTTGTGGCGGCCGGGGGCAGGGACCGTAAAGAGGCCCAGCGGCTTCCCGTTGTGAGTCAATCGGAACTCCGTCAAGGTGGCGGTTTCCCTCATGGGTTCAGCCCGCAGGGCAGCATCCTTTGACAGCCCGAACGAGCTGGCATGAGGCTGCGGTTGGCAGATTTTAACGGCACGGGGATCATCGGCGCAGTACAGTACCCGGCGGCGGGTCTGCTTTGTGAAGGCCCGGAAGCAGTCCTCGAAGGCCTCCACCCCCGCGAAATGCTCCATGTGGTCAAACTCGACATTGGTGACCACGGCAATGTCGGGAGCATACAGGGCGAGGGTGCCGTCGCTTTCGTCGGCCTCCACGACCGTGATGTCCCCGGTGCCGGTCCCGGCAACGCCCCCCAGCGGGTCCACCTCTCCACCAATGCAAAAGGATGGTGAGCAGCCGGCGTGGGTGAGTACCTGGGCGATAAAGGTTGAGGTGGTGGTTTTGCCGTGGGTGCCGGCCACGGCAACGAAGGGGGTGCCGGCCAACAGGGCGGGCAGGACCTCGCCACGCTTGAAGACGGGGAGGCCGCGCGATTCGGCCGCCTGGATCTCTTCGGATGTCACGGGTACCGCCGCACTCCGGACAACCCACTGCACATCGGGAGTGAGATGGGCGGGGGAATGGCGTTCAAGGACCTCGATGCCCCGCTCCCGTAGCCAGCCGGCGAGCTTGTTGATCATCTGGTCGCAGCCCGACACCTTGAACCCGCGGGATTTGAGAAGGACGGCCAGTCCTGCCATTCCCACTCCGCAAATCCCCGCGAAATGAACATGGCCTGAGCCGGTTCCGATCCTGTGTCGCAACGTGTCGATTGAATTGTCCGGAGTTGTCTGCATAGCTGTAACCTGCAAGAAGGTAACAAAGGGCGCGGAGAAGAAAAGGAGGATATCTGGGGGTGCATGTCAGTTCCGTAGGGGTAATCCCAGCAGGCCATCGAAAACAGTTTGAACATAAGGAAAGGAAGGAAACGAAGAGTGTTGTATTATTCCGCCTTCGGCGGAACGAGAAAACCCTTTCTTTCCTTCCTTTCCTTCTGTTCAAACTCTTGGCGCAACCGCAGTGTAGCATAAAACCCTACGGAAGTGACATGCGCTCCAGATCATGTAAATGGAGATATTCCGGTAGACATATCGGAGTGAGCCTGTATATTCGACAGGCATTATTATTTTGATTGGTTTTACCCACGGAAAGGACTGAACATGACACCTGGCATACCCCGCCTTTACCACCAAATTGCCCGCCTCATGATAACGCTTGCCGCCGCCGGCAGTGCCATGGCGGCTGACGTCATCAATGTAAACTATGGCGGAAACGAAAGCGCATTCATGCAGGGAGTATGGTCATATGACCGCGCCGCGAGTGGCAAGGCCAGCCGAACCGCCCCCCTGGCGTACCTCGGTAATGTCTGGAACGATTTTTCGAGCCCCACCGCCACCGGGGACAAGCTGGTCGATTCCGTTGGCCGGCCAACCGGGGTCGGGTTGACTACGATGATGGAAGCCGGTCTCTGGACCGACTGGACGGGACTGGGGGGGGCGCGGCTGATGAAGTCCCCCGTGGCATCCTCGTTTGCCGGGTATAAGCCGGCATTCAAGCTCACTGGTTTGACTCCAGGTCACTCTTATGATCTCTATATCGCCAGCCTTCATAATAATAACAATAATCCGCAGGATTTCAGGGTTGGGGGCGTCGAGAAGCACATAGCCAACGGTGGCCGCACGCTGGATTGGGCGGAGGGGCAGAACTATGTTTACCTTGCCGGCCTCAAGCCCGATGGTTCCGGAAATCTGATCCTGGAAGCAAAAGGCAACCAGGTGATCATCAATGGCTTTCAGTTGGTTGACAACGAGGCCGCCACGCCGAGGAGTCCTGACAAGACGGTCTTCAGCTTCGCTTTCGGTGACCTTGGTGCTGCCACGGTTTCCGGCACCAATATCACGCTCGACGTACTCTGGGGTACGCCGGTGAGCCAGCTTGCGCCGACCCTCAAGATTGCCGACAAGGCAAGCGTAATACCGGCTTCAGGCAGCGTGAGCGACTTCACCAAGCCGGTAAGCTATACGGTTACCGCCGAGGATGGTTCAACCACGGCCTACCGGGTCGCCGTCACTATCTTGCCAAAGAGCTCGGCCAGGGAGATCACGGCCTGCCAGTTTGGAGCGTTCGGGGCGGCGGTCATCGATGGCGAGACGATCAACATGGCGGTGCCGGCGAGTCAGTCCTTGAAGACGCTCGCGCCCACCTTTACGGTGTCCCGCTTCGCCACGATCCGGCCGGCGTCGGGTAGCGCGAATGACTTCACCAAGTCCGTCACCTATACGGTAACCGCACAGGACGGTTCGACGAAGGACTACAAGGTCACGGCTAATTCGTACTCGGCCTGGGCCCATTCCGCCTCGATTCCGATCCTGACAACGCCGGAGGGGGCCAACCTGCCGGAGACAGCCGTGGTGACCGATTTCCCGATTCTGCTGCGTTTGAATGCCGGCAACTTCGACTTCGCGCAGGCCAAGGCCCGGGGGGAAGACATCCGGTTTTCAACACCTGAGGGCGTCAAGCTGTCGTATCAGATCGAGCAATGGGATGCCGCCGGCACGACGGCCAGCATCTGGGTAAAGATTCCGCGGATCACCGGTAATACGGTCCAGCAGTTCCGGATGTACTGGGGTAAGGCTGATGTCCTGGGCGAATCAAGCGGAGCGGCGGTGTTCAACGCGGCCAACGGGTATGCCTCGGTGCTGCACATGGATGAGGCGCTGGTCGATGAGGGTGGCCTGATCACGCCGAAGAATGAAGGCGGGACGACCGTGGTCGGGGGCATGATCGGCAAGGGCCGGCACTTTGTTCCCGGCAAGGGAATACACTGTGGCGACCACATCAAGACCTATCCCTACAGCGATCAGCCATTTACCTCCGAGCTCTGGTTCCGGGCGGAACAGGCCGGTGCCCCCCTCGTGAGTTGGGGCCGGTACGCCACGCGCTACAATGGCTTCACCGGTGATGGCAATCTGGTGGATATCCAGCTCCGATCGCCCGCCGGGCTCGGCTGGGCCAGTGACGGACCGGGTGGCTCTACCGCAAAAACAATTCCCCTGATGGGGCAGTGGTACCATGTGGCCGCCACCTATGCGGATGGGGGCAGCAGGATTTACGTCAACGGGGTACTCGATGGCAGCAACCTGGTGAATCGGGCCACGATGTCCTTGATGAATGACATCTACATGAACATCGGCAAGGAGAGCTTTGCCGGGGATATTGACGAAGTGAGGGTCTCCAGAGTCGCCCGTTCCGCCGACTGGGTCAAGCTGGAGTATGAGAACCAGAAGGCCGGGCAAACCCTTGTGGGATCCCTGATGCAGCCGGGTGCGCAGTTCTCTGTTTCGCCGGCTTCAATCAAGGTTGACGAGGGCCGAAAAGTGACGGTCACGGCCAAGGCTGGAGGGGCGTTGAAGCTCTACTGGGTAACCAGGAAGGACGGGCGGGAAACCGTTGCCGCGGTCGATCAGTTCGCTTACGAACTCGATGCCGGCCGTGTCGTTGGCGACGTGTCCTATGTGCTTCAGTTGAGAGCGGTATTTCCGGACGGAGTGAAGATCAAGGACATTCCCGTCACGATCAAGGAAGCTCTGCCGGAGCCGGTCTTTACCCTGAAAGCGCCCGCGCAATGGAATGGGCGTGATTCCCTGGAAATTGTGCCTCGGTTTGCCAATCTTCAGGCCATGACGGCCGGGGGGGTGGGGGGCTTGCATGACAAGTGGACTGTTACCGGCGGCGCCGTGATCAAGCAAATCGTTCCCGGCAAACTGATCCTGACCCGGTCGCAATACACGGGCCCGATAACCGTGACTGCGGCGATCCACAACGGTGGCTCGGCAACGCTTGCGTCCACCACGATCCAGGTGACGGAGCCGAAGCGCGATCCCTGGATGCAGAGGCTGCCGGACAAGGATGAACAACCGGTGGACAACCAGTTCTATGCCCGTGACGACAAGAACGAGGGTATGTTGTATTACAATGGGAGCCTGACCACTCCGGCTGATTCCGTGTTCCTGAAGCTTTATGCCGACGACAAGCTTATCAAGACCGAGTCCCTGAAGCCCGGGGCGGACAAGCACTATGCATTCTCCGTGAAACTCACGCCCGGCTTGATCAAATACAAAGTCGAGTTCGGGACAAAAACCGGCGCGAACGAGACCGTGTTGCGGACGGTGAAGAACATCATCTGCGGCGATGCCTATCTGCTCGATGGCCAATCGAATACCGTTGCGGATAACAAGGGCGGCACGCACGGTCTGTTCAAGAGCGAGTGGATCCGCAGTTTCGGCGGTATGGGAGGCGGCACCGGTCCCGGCTGGGGCAATGCCGTGGCATCCACCGCGGATGGCGATCCGTACCGCATCGGCTACTGGGGCATGGCCCTGGCCGACCGGTTGGTGACGGCCCACAAGATTCCTATCTGTATCATCAACGGGGCGGTTGGCGGAACCCGGATCGACCAGCACCAGCGGAATGAAAGCAATCCGGAGGATCCGGAGACGATCTACGGCAGGTTGCTGACGCGCGTCAAGGCGGCGCGGCTGACCCATGGTATCCGCGGAGTGCTCTGGCATCAGGGAGAGAACAACAGCGGTGCGGCGGCACCTACGGGCGACTGGGATTACGTGTCCTATCAGCAGTACTTCATGGATATGTCAGCGTGCTGGAAACAGGACTACCCCAACATCCTGCACTATTATGTCTATCAAGTCTGGCCTTTACCCTGCAGTATGGGACCCAAAGGCGCCCAGATCCGCGAGGCGCAACGCACCCTGCCGCGGCTCTATTCCAACATGAGCGTGATGTCCACCATCGGCATTATCAACCGTTTCAATGCCAGGAGCCTTTGCCATTTCGACTGGGATGGCTACGAGCAGTTCGTGACCCTGATGGGCCCGCTGGTCGAGCGTGACAACTATGGACTGGTTCCGGCAGCGCCGATCACGGCGCCGGACCTCAAGAAAGCGTGGTTCACGACAGCCCAGCACAACGAAATCGCCCTGGAATTCGGACAGGAGATGGCGTGGAAGCCGGCTTCCGTGGTGAACCTCTATCTGGACGGAGTCAAAGGACAGGTCATCTCAGGCAGTGTGAGCGGCAAGGTGATCACGCTCCAGTTGGCTGGACCCTCCAGTGCCAGGACCATCGACTATCTGGCAGATAATGACTGGGATGGCGCCCGGGAGAGCCTGATCTTTGGCTCGAACGGAATCGCCGCGCTCACGTTCTGCGATGTTGCGATCGGTGCCGGCGCGAAGCCTTGAGGGAATTGAGTCAGCCCTGGGACAAGCCGTTGACGGGAGATTGGGGCTCGGCTAGAGTGTCTCGGTTTTTTTGAGTTGTTATGAAGATCATCGACCGATACATCTTGAAGCAGTACCTGATCCCGTTCGGGTACATTCTGGGCACGTTCAGCCTGCTGTACGTTATTTTGGACCTATTCGACCGTTTCTCGGACTTTGTGGCCGCCAAGGCGGATATCATGGATATCCTCCTGTACTACGGGTATTTCCTGTTCAAGGTGAACGGGTTCGTTCCGTTCCTGGTCATGGTGCTTCCCATCGCGATGCTTCTGTCCACCTTGTACACCCTGACGATGTTCGCCCGGCACAACGAACTCACGGCCATGTGTGCCAGCGGGGTCAGTTTGCGACGCCTGATGCTGCCCCTCATGGTGGTGGGGGTGTGTGCCAGCCTATTTGGGGCTGTGGTTCAGGAAACGATGGGGCCGAGGGCGACACGCTGGATCGCCGACTACACCAAGCAGGTGTTGAAGCACTCGAGCGATTCCGCCTTCATCGTCAGGGATTACCTTTACCATACCGGAACCGCGAACCGGCATTGGTTGATCAAGGAGATCGACCAGCGCACGCCGACCGTCCTGAAAGGGGTCAAGGTCACGCAGGAACGCGCGGATAATTCCCTCGCCCTGGAAGTCACCGCGGAGCGAGCCGAGTGGATGGATGGCACATGGTGGTTTTACGGGGTGCGCCGCCGGGAGTACAACGAAAAGAGCGATCCGGTCGGGCCGCAGACCGAGGTGCTGGACAAGCCGGTCGAAATGACTGATTACGATGAGCAGCCGGATGACTTCATCAATGAGCTCAAGGATGTGGACTTCCTGTCCACCTCGGACATGATCCGGTCCATCCAGAAGCGGCCGGATGTCTCCGGGCGGTGGCTTGCGAAGCGCCTGACGGACATCAATTCACGGGTGGCGATGCCCTGGTCCTGCCTGGTCCTGATCCTGCTCGGCCTGCCGGCAACCATGGGCGGGGCGCGCCGTTCGGCGATGCGTAGCGTCGCCTTCGGGGTGGTCGCGCTCTTCGCCTTCTATGTGCTGGTGCAGTTGGGGATGATTCTCGGGAAGCGGGAGATCCTTTCCCCCTGGCTAGCGGGCTGGCTCCCGAATCTTACTTTTCTGGGGATAGGTGGCTGGCTGACTTGGCGCCTGCGCTAGTGTCGTGTCTCTCAATTGACTATACATAAAACAGATCACCACCCGCTTCGCTTGCTTTCTATTACCCACAAGTAGCACCGAAAAGAAGGATTTCACCACTGATTTAAGAAATGTGGGAAATCCAGAATTCGGGAAGCAGATAATGTTTTGCGATTTGTCATGGCTGGGGGTATCTGTGAATTTTCCAGGCATAGACTGACCTGTGACTCCCAGCCAAGAAAAATCGCAAAACGGTATTCCCCGGACATTGAAGAAGCATACTGGTGGTTCGATTATTTCTCCTGATTCCCGCGGAAGAACCTTGCTTCGCCAAGGCTACGCAAGGCAGGCCGTTGCGGAATTTCTCGTTCCGGCTACAAGGGTTCTGGAAGGAGTCGTTCGCGTCCGGATCCGGATTTCTTCATTGCCCAAATCAGCCTGCCCTTCGCAGTACCGCTCCTGCGGGACGGAGGAGGGTGGTGAAAAAACTCTTCCCCGCTTGTGGGTAATAGAAAGCAGGCGAAGCGGGTGGTGAACCTCCCCGCTTTGGGCGGATGAAATGCATGCCTAATTATGAGGCAGCACACTAGACGACAGCCGCTTCTTGAGCATCCATATCAGGCCTGAAATGCCGCCTAGTGCCAGCATGGCGAGAGTGATCTGGACGATGGAATGCGCCAGGGTCTCCCGGCTGAATCCCTTTCCCAAACCGCTCCCGATGGCCGCCACCAGGGCTGAGCTGGGGAGATAGCCCAGGAAAGAGCCCAGCAGAAAATACCGGTGCTTGACTGGCGTGAGGCCTAGAATCAGGTTTGGAAGTATCCCGGCGATGGGGAGCTGGCGGACCAGGAAGATGGTGAATGTGGAGGGTTTTTTCAGCAGATCGCGCAACCGCCGGTTGTTTTCGATCCGCTTCATTACCCAGTCCCGGCCGCCCCAACGGGCAAAGACAAACGTGGCATAGGAGCCGAACAAGGCCGACAGTTGCCCCACGATGAAGCCTGTCTGGAAGCCGAACAACACGCCGGCCAACCCGCACAGGAACATCCGGGGAATTCCCAGGGCGATCAGGCTGGTGCTGACCAGGAAGAACAGGGTTGATGCCCAGATTCCGAGGTGCTGGATATAGATCTTCCAGGTCTGGTCGCTGGTGAGTTTCTGGAGGGGTGTGAAATGCACGACGGCGATGCAGGCCACCACGACCAGAGCCATGATCAGCAGTTTCTTCTCGGATTTCCCCGCCGATTCCGCGACCTCGAGTTCCAGCTCTATCGGCACCGGATCAGGTTCGTCCGATGTCGATGCGGGCACAGGGAGGGCAGGGGTGCCCGGAGAGGATCCGGGTGGCGAAATCGGCGTGGAGCCCTCCATGGTTGAAGGATCCGTGTTGCGTTCGTCGAAATCATCGCTCATGGCTGATTATCCCTTGCCAGGATATGTATCCTGACCTGTTTGCCCTGAGAGTAATTGAAGCCGGGCAGGATATCCAGCGTTTGGATCCGGGGGGTGTGGAACGCCTCCAGATGGGGTTCAAGCCGATTCTGCGTGACGACAAGAATGCCCTTTCCCGGTGCCTTGGCCCAAGCAGGCAGGTCGGGACCCTCGATGGGCGAGAGGGGACCCCGGTCGAGGTAAAAATTCAAACTTGGTTCCCCATACCCGCAGGTGGTTACGGGGATGTCCGGCCCGGCCCGGCCCTGAATGACGCCCGCGATCATGGGGGAGAGTTTATACCGCTCGATCGCGGGCAGCAGGAACAGGGAAGCACAAAGGAAAACGGTTGTCATGCCTGCTGTCAGAATGCCGGCAACCGTCCCGTGGCGGGCACGCCTGTAATGTCGCCATGCCAGAAAGACCATGGCGAGAAAAACCAGCCCGATTCCCGTGGCGGGAATCCGGACTCCGAAAACCGGGAGGCCCCAGGGTACGCAGACCAGACCGAGGCCCAGAAGCGTGCCGACCGCAAGGAACAACCCCAGTCCTAGCCGGGCCGCAATGGTGGCGTTGCCCGCCTGTCCCTCGTCGATTGCCCGTTGCAGGCCCAGAGCTGTGGCGATCGCCAGCGCCGGCCAGGCGGGCAGGATGTAGTGGGGCAACTTGGTCGCCACCAGGCTCATGAGAATGATGACCGGAAG
>Ga0007792_10000588_pt1 | contig 13055 bp, 8 predicted proteins | sample CryBogmetaGMA6M_FD_60371 | JGI IMG/M metagenome (GOLD analysis project Ga0007792, IMG submission 60371) | Freshwater microbial communities from Crystal Bog, Wisconsin, USA - MA6M | ecosystem: Environmental > Aquatic > Freshwater > Lake | place: Crystal Bog, Wisconsin, USA | collected 2009-07-06
CCTTGCGTCAAATCCTGCGAGCCTAAGACCATAGCATTTAAAAATCGTTCATGCTCCTTGTAGGGGCGTGAAAGCTCAAATAGGATTGTACATTTTCTGCGGATTTTTTCTTGGGATTCATTTTTAACACGCTCATCTACCGATCCATTTTCCGTCATTGCACGCCTATGCGATAAATGCTCGATTACATGACCATAAAGATTCGAAACGGCTATCTTTTGAACCGCTTCCTTAGGTAATTTAGCGTCACGAAGTTTTCGAAACAACATGAATAAATCATGTAAAAATGTTGCTGATTCTTTTGTAAGCTTTGCATGTTTTAGAATGGGATTCCCCATAAAATTGGGGTCAAGCCCTAACTTGGCAAATCGCCCCGCACTTCCAAGCTCTGCATAGTCATCAAACAGTCCCAATTGATGATTCAATTTACGTTTTTCAAAGGGATTAGAGATGGATGTATCAGGTGTATATAACCCGCGTAAAAAAGAACCATTCCCTAGTTTTTGAAGTGCCACAAACAGCTCTTTAGCTACCGCACTTCCTACCCCTTTGGCATAATCAAAGAGGTGAATAAATGCCATCATGTCCGATTCATTGACTAGCAGTGTGTACATATCTAATAACGCTTTAATCTCTTTGGAATCAAAAAAACTCGTTCCCCCACGCCTGCGACACGCAATTCCCATTTCACGAAGGGTTGCTTCTATTCCATCTGCCGAGGCATTATTACGAAAAATTACCGCAATTTCGTCGCGAGCAGTGGGTGAATCCCCAATCAAACGGGTAATACCATGATATTGCTCAAATAATTCCTCATAAATCAATAGCGATGGAGACTGTGCTTCTCCTGTCCGTGTTACCTCTAAAGCTTTTGGATAAATGCGATCATTGTACGCGATGACGGTATTAGCAAGGGAGAGAATCGGAACGGTTGAGCGATAATTTTTATTGAGAGTATATACCTTGGCATCGGGAAAATTGGTACTAAATGAGCCGATAATCGAAATATCTGCTCCATTAAACGCGTAAATACTTTGATCATAATCTCCTACACAAAAAAGTGACGGAGGGCGCATAGCGTTAATCAGTGTCCCTTGCAAAGCATTTGTATCTTGATACTCGTCAATCAATACTTCTTTGTACCCCAAATCATGTTGAGATGCCAAATGACGCATTTGGAGCAATAAATCATTGAAATTGACAAATCCATACTCCTTTTTAAGTGCTTCGAATTCATCAATAATATCTGCATAAATCATGGCATATACCGCATGTTCATCTTGGCGCGTCAGTATCCACTCTTCAAAATTAATCTCAATTTCGGTATTTTGATAAAATGAATAGACATCATAAAGATAGTTAGCTCCATACGCAGGGGTAGCATTATCTAAATGAGAAAAGGTTCGTTTTTCATAAACACTTCGAAAAAGTGTTTTAAGTTCACGAGGTTGTTTTAAAACCACTTTTCCTTCTTTGCGCTTAAGCCATCGATAACTTACGGCATGAAATGTCCCCGCATCCACTTTGGAAGCAATCTCTGAACCGAAAAATGCCGCAACCCGTTCTACCATCTCTTGCGCTGCTTTATTGGTAAATGTCAGTAATAAAATCTCTTCGGGCTTAACATTTTGAGAAAGAAGATAGGCAATCCGCCCTACAATCGTTGAAGTCTTCCCCGTACCTGCTGAAGCGATGATAAGATTATGTCCGTATGGTGCAGTTGCAGCGGTGTGTTGCTGAGTATTGAGGCGTGAAAGTGGCAAGAGGCTCCTTGGTGTTAAACGACATTATACTCAGGCACATTTGAATTTTGGTATAATTCGCCAATATTTTCTCCTCAAGGCTCATCCATGTCCGCTACTCACTACGACCCAAAAAATATTGAAGAAAACTACTACCCAATTTGGGAGAATCGCGGGCTTTTTGAAGTGGACGGAAATAAAGCCATTACAAAACCAAATAAACATTTTTCCATCATGATGCCCCCTCCCAATGTCACTGGACGACTGCACATCGGGCATGCTCTCACCTTTACCCTTCAAGACATTATCGTCCGCTACAAACGGATGGATGGCTATGCAACACTTTGGCAACCGGGAACCGACCATGCCGGTATTGCTACTCAAAATGTTGTTGAAAAACAGCTTTTAGCCGAAGGAACAACCAAAGAAGAACTTGGGCGCGAAGCATTTTTAGAACGTGTTTGGGAATGGAAAGAAGAAAGTGGCGGAATTATGGTCGGACAGCTCCGTAAACTTGGAGTTTCACCTGCTTGGAGCCGTGAGCGTTTCACTATGGATGAAGGGCTAAAAACATCGGTAAAAGAAGCGTTCGTCCATCTTTACAATAAAAACCTCATCATTCGAGGCAATTATATGGTCAACTGGTGTACGCATGATGGCGCACTCAGTGACATCGAAGTCGAACACGAAGAGCATAAAGGGCATTTTTACCACATGCGCTACGCATTCAGCGATGGTAGCGGTCATATCACCGTTGCCACCACACGTCCTGAGACCTATTTCGGCGATACCGCCATCATGGTGCATCCTGATGATGCGCGCTATACGCATTTGATTGGCAAAAGTATCACCCTCCCCCTCATCAACCGTGAGATCAAAATCATTGCCGACAGCCATGTTGATATGGAATTTGGAACGGGTGTGGTTAAAGTCACCCCTGCACACGACACCAACGACTATGAAGTAGGCAAACGCCATGATTTGGAATTTATTACTGTCTTTGATGAAAAAGGAATTTTAAATCACCATGCTGGAGAATTTGAGGGGTTAGAGCGTCTTGCCGCGCGTGAAATCATTGTCAAACGTCTTAATGAAGCAGGCTTTATTGATAAAATTGAAGACCACGTTCATCAAGTAGGTCATTGTTACCGTTGTAAAAATATTGTTGAACCTTACATCTCAAAACAGTGGTTTGTCCGTAAAGAAGTAGCACGTGATTCCATCAATAAAACCAATGATGGACTCACTCAGTTTTTCCCGCCACATTGGATTAACAGTTACAACTCATGGATGGGAGAACTGCGCGACTGGTGTATCTCGCGCCAGCTATGGTGGGGACATCGTATTCCGGTATTTTACTGTAGTGATTGCAATCACGAGTGGGCGAGCTTGGAGGAGAACCCTGCTTCATGCCCTCATTGTGCAAGCACGGCATTTACCCAAGATCCTGACGTTCTTGATACGTGGTTCAGCTCTGCTCTTTGGCCATTCTCAACACTCGGATGGGGGAATGGGGACGTAAGTGCTGATTCACAGTTTCAAAGTGAAGACATGGCAAAGTTTTATCCCAACAGCCTTCTTATCACCGGATTTGACATCCTCTTTTTCTGGGTTGCGCGGATGATGATGATGGGGGAGAGTTTTACGGGAGAATTGCCGTTTAAACACATTTACCTTCATGCCCTTGTTCGCGACGAAAATGGTCAAAAAATGTCTAAATCCAAAGGTAATGTTATCGATCCGCTGGATATGATAGAGCAATACAGTACCGATGCACTGCGTTTTACCCTCGCTGTTTTAGCGGCTCAAGGGCGTGATATTCGTCTTAGTTCCGACAAGCTAGAGCAAAGCCGAAACTTCACCAATAAACTCTTTAATGCCTCAAAGTTTTTACAAATGAACGTCGAAACGTTTAAAGATTTAGAGGAACAAGAGATTACGACTCCACTGGGTCGTTATATGCACAGCCGCTTCAAACGTGCCACGGCAGAGACCAGAGGGTATTTGGATGAATATCGCTTTAATGATGCGGCAACTGTGCTCTATCGCTTCTTATGGAATGAATTTTGTGACTGGGGTATCGAGCTTGGCAAAGCCTCTAAAGAGAGCGTTCATGAGTTGGGGAGTATCTTTAAGGAATCTATGAAACTTCTCCACCCGTTCATGCCGTTTATCACTGAGCATCTTTATCATGAGCTCTCCGGTACAACGCTCGAAGAGGGAAACTCTATCATGGTCATGACCTATCCTGAAGATGTTACTATTGATGAGGGAATTGAAGCAGAGTTTGCCATTATCATGGATTCCATTATCACTATCCGTCGCGCTAAAACACTGATCGATTGCGGAAATCAAAAAATCCCTCTGGCGTATGTCAAATGCAATGGAAACCACACTATGATGGAGCCCTTTATTGCCCGATTAGGCAAAGTTGAAACACTAAAATTTACGGACAGTAAAATTGACAATGCAATCAGTGACATTGGAGAGAGCGTTGAAGTCTATATACCAACCGAAGAAATTGATTTATCACCCATCATCGACCGCCTCACAAAACAGCGTGAAAAACTTCAAAAAGAAGCGGATAAACTAAGCGGTATGCTCTCCAACGAACGCTTTGTTGCCAATGCACCTGAATCCGTCATCACCGAAAATCGTAACGGCTTAGCAGATGCTCACGACAAAATCACTAAAATCGACGAGCAGTTAAAATCATTGCAAGGGTAAAAGCAGAATTTAATCTGCTATACCTTCCACCTCGATGGTCATTTTAACATCATCACCCACAACAACTCCGCCCGCTTCAATAGCCTTATTCCAGTTAAGTCCGAAATCTTTACGATTTACCACTCCAGTTAATACAAAACCTGAGCGCTTATTACCCCAAGGATCGGTTATCTCACCGCCCATATCCATTGTCATCGTTACGGCTTTAGTAATACCATGCATAGTGAGATTACCTATAACTTTTTTACCTTTTTGTGACGTCATTACAAACGTCATTTCAGGATAGGTAGCAACATCGAAAAAATCAGCACTACGAAGATGATCGTCACGCTTTACAATCCCCGTATCAATCGTTGTGGTTTTAATCGTGCCACTTAACGATTTCAATTTGCCTTTTTCTAAATCGTATGATCCACTAAATCCGCTAAAATTACCGCTTACCGTACTGATCATCATATGCTTTACTTTAAAACCAACACTTGAATGAGAAACGTCCACACTGTATGGCGCAGCAAATAATGATATCGATCCCAACAACAAACTCGACACAACTGTAGCAATAAAAACTTTTTTCATTGAAATTCCTTTGTATATAAAAATTCATTAATTGTAGTATTTTTTTGGCAATGATTTCTTAATGCTCGGTTAATGGGGAAAAAATTTAAGCTTTGCTATACTTTTACAACTATTAAAAAGGGACTCCATGGAATTTTGCGTCGCACTTGATTTACCCACAATGCAAGAGAATTTAGAACTTATTGAAAAAATAAAACACTATCCGCTGTGGCTAAAAGTAGGACTTCGCTCCTATATTCGTGATGGAAAACCGTTTATTGATGCCATCAAACAAATCAATCCGAATTTCAAAATCTTTCTTGATTTAAAACTGTACGATATTCCCAACACGATGGCGGATTCAGCCGAATCTATCATGGGGCTTGGGGTTGATATGTTTAACATCCATGCATCTGCCGGTCGTAAAGCAATGCGTGCAGTGATGAAACGACTTCAACCGTATGAAAATCGTCCTTTAGTGTTAGCCGTTACCGCATTGACCTCTTTTGATGAAAATGAATTTACCCATGTATACGAAAAATCCATCGCTGCCAAAGCCGATCAATTTGCACAAGATGCCCATGAAGCCGGTCTTGATGGTGTTGTGTGCAGTGCTTATGAGAGTGCTTCGATTAAATCTCTTACTTCGAATGCATTTATCACCCTCACCCCTGGTATTCGTCCCTTTGGTGAAGATGCCGGAGATCAAGAACGTGTTGCTACCATCGAAATAGCGCACAATGCACACGTTGATTTTATCGTTGTAGGACGACCAATCTATGCATCCCAAGACCCTGCTTTCGTTGTACAAAAAATTATTGACTGCTTATAAGTCCATCCTGCACATATAGGCACCTTTTTAAGGTGCCTGTTATCTAAGCCTGACTATAATTATGCCCTCTTCAATATATACGGACGAGTAGGAAAGCGGCTGAATCCACCTCCCTGCTAAGGAGACGTACTGGCAACGGTACCGAGAGTTCGAATCTCTCCTCGTCCGCCATTAAGTAAATTCCTCTAAAATACTCCCTTTTAAACATATTTTAAAAATCTTCATTCAATAATCAAGTGCAACAGCGTTATTTTATAATGAAAATCTACTGTATAATATAATAAAATTTAAAGAGAGTACTCCAATTATGGCTACGTCAATAATGATCAAAAATAGGCACAATGTATTCAAGCCAATATTAAAACTCGTTTTGGCATTAATAAGTATTGTAGGCAGTTATCTTATGGCAAATGATTTGCCTAATATATGTAGTCGAGATCAAAATCCAAATGAGTTTACCATCCTAAGTTATCATGAAATAGCCGATAAAAGCCAAACACTTGATGCGACCTATGCCGTAACTCCCTCAAATTTTGATCAACAGATCCATTGGTTGGTAGAGAATGGCTATCATTTTATCAATGTAGATGATATTTTAAAGTATCGAAAAAATGGAAAAGCATTACCGGATAAAGCCGTTTTGATTACATTTGATGATGGTTATAGTTCCGTTTACACCAATGCTTATCCAATTATTAAAAAATATAAAATCCCTGTGGTCATAGCCTTAGTTGGTAGTTGGCTACAGGCAAAAGAGAAAGCAGATTTTAATGGGCATATGGTTCCACGAAGTGAGTTTTTAAGCCAAAAAGAGATTAAGGAAATGGTAAGTAGCGGTCTTGTAGAAATTGCCAGTCATTCATATGCTTCACACAAAGGCATACTTGGCAATCCACAAGGCAATATGCAGCCCGCAATAAGAACTCGTCAATGGTTCAGCGACAAACAAGCGTACGAAGACGAAAGAGCGTACGAGCAACGTATAACTAATGATTTAGCAGAAAATAATAAGTTTTTAAAATACTATACGGGACAAGAACCTCGTGTAATGGTCTGGCCATATGGACATTACAACATGGAAGTACGTAAAATTGCAGAAAAGTTAGGGATGCCTGTCGGATTAACGTTGGACGATGGAAGCAATACTGCTATTACTCCTCTATGGGGATTGCGACGTATCCTAGTGGAGCATAAAATGACTCTTCCTGATTTAGCCCTCAACATGTGGGTACGAAATGCTAATTTCACCGACGATGCTCGAACAACTAAAGCTGCCCATATAGATTTGGATTATATTTATGACCATGATCCAGCTCAGCAAGAAAAAAATCTGGGAGACTTGCTTGATCGGATAAAAAAATTGGGTATTAACACGGTGTATTTACAAGCTTTTGCTGACCCTGATGCCAACGGAGCAGCGGACTATGTCTATTTTCCAAACCGAAATATACCAATGCGTGCTGATTTATTTAACCGAGTTGCTTGGCAAATTTCAACCCGTACACAAGTAAAACGTGTTTATGCGTGGATGCCGATGATAGCATGGCAATTACCTGCCAACAATCCAGCAGCCAAAGATACGGTAGTGACGTTGCAGGTTGATCCGACCCATCTAAATATGGGATATCCACGATTGTCTCCATTTTCTCCAAAAGCGCGAAAAGTGATCAAAGAAACGTACGAAGATTTAGCCAAATCTGTCTATATTGACGGAATATTATTTCATGATGATGTGACGTTATCTGATTTTGAAGATGATAGTAGGGCTGCCCATACACAATATAAAAAATGGGGATTAGCGTCAGATGTTACTAAAATTAGAGCGGATAAAAAACAATTTCAGAAGTGGACGAAACTAAAAACAGACTATTTGGATGCGTTTGCAATGGAATTGGCTCAGATTGTCAGAAACGAACAACCTGGGCTAAAGACTGCACGGAATCTCTATGCGCAAGTCGCACTCAACAAAGATGCTCAAGAATGGTATGCGCAAAGCTTACGCGAATCGATCAAGCACTACGATTATACCGCTATTATGGCGATGCCGTATATGGAACAAGCCGATGATGCAAAAATATTTTATGATAAAATTGTTCATAATGTAAAACAAGAAGCGTGTGGACTGGAACGTACTGTGATGGAATTGCAAACGGTGAATTGGAGAAAAGATAATGAGCCAATTTCTCCTGAAGAATTAAGCAATACCATGGAACATCTGTATGATTTGGGCATTCATCATATTGCCTATTATCCAGACAACGTATTTACTAACACCCCTGATGCCGACAAAATGAAAGAAAATTTCGGACAAAAAGCATTGCGCATGCATTCTACAACTCCAAGCAATACCGAATCCAGCAAGTAGGAACGATTGATGACAACATTTATTATATTTTTGCATTTAATATGGCATACACTGTTAGGTTTTATATTTTATTATCCTTTATTTATGTCAAGCTTGTGGATATTTGGGGCAATCTTTTTTTATTTTAAAAATGAAAAGCCTTATCTCAAATATACTATTCCACCACTTAGAGATGGTGAAGGCTGGCCAGGAGTCAGTATTTTGATTCCATGCTATAACGAAGGTCAAAATGCTATTGAAACGATTAGCTATGCCCTTAATGTGAAATATCCACAATTTGAAGTTATTGCGATTAATGATGGCAGTAAAGATAACACGTTAGAAATATTACTTAATTTGGCAAAAGAGAATCCAAAATTAAAAGTGGTTAATTTAGCTGAAAATCAGGGCAAAGCTTTAGGACTCCAAGCAGGTGCCTTAGTAGCAAAATATGAGTATCTAATCGGTATCGACGGGGATGCCTTAATTGATGAATATTGTGTTCATTGGATGGTAAAACATTTTATCCGTTATCCAGCAGTTGCAGCAGTTACGGGGAATCCAAGAATACGCAATAGAACAACACTGTTAGGTAAAATTCAAGTGGGTGAGTTTTCTTCTATCGTTGGTATGATCAAACGTGCGCAACGAAGCTTTGGACGTATATTTACCGTATCAGGGGTTATCACTGGCTTTAGAAAAGCGGCAGTGCATGAGGTGGGCTATTGGAGTCCGGATATGCTGACGGAAGATATTGATATTACATGGAAACTGCAACGAAACGGCTGGGATGTACGTTTTGAACCTCGGGCTTTAGTGTGGATTTTGATGCCGGAGACGTTGAGTGGATTATGGAAGCAAAGGTTACGTTGGGCTATGGGTGGTGTTCAAGTAATGCTTAAAAATTTTACTGTTTTATTTCATCCAAAACAAACTCATCTTTGGGGACTCATGGTTGAGCTCATGTTAAGCACTCTGTGGGCATATAGTATGGTATTAGTGTTTTTAGTTTGGTTCGTTAGCTTGATTGTTCCTGTAACTTATTTAATGCCTCAAAATTCACCTATTTTACCTGACGATAGTAGTGTTATTTTAATTGGTGCATGCTTGGTACAGTTTGCCGTCAGTAAATGGCTGGATGGTCATTATGATAAAGGTTTAGGGAAAAATTATTTTTGGATGATTTGGTATCCGTTTGCTTATTGGCTCCTTAATCTTTTTACTGCTGTGACAGCTCTTCCTAAGGTTTTGTTTGCTAAAAAAGGTCGAGCCAGATGGGTTAGTCCAGACCGTGGTGCTCATCAACAGATAAAAAAGGGATAGTAAAATGGAAACTTTAATTATTAATAAACGCCGTGAATTGCCTAGGACTAAACGAATTATTTGGGACATAATAACGGTTTTCCTTTGGATAGGGTTTATCTATTTATGGAAGCCTGTATTTCATATATTTTATAGGATCATTACATTGGGGGCACCGACGGAAGAGTTATCCGATTGGATTTTTGGTGAAATTCATAGTGTTACCGTTACGCATGCACTCTATATGTTGATTGGAACGCCAATAGTGTTGTTTATTCTCTCAAGACTCAATAGACACCAAGCTCCAAGTGAGCATTTAATTTATCATTCAACCGATTATTCAAATTATTTTAAAATAGATGATACACAGCTGGGGAACTGTGTCAATAGTCAATTAGTTACAGTTTATCATGATGAGCATGGTCACATAATTGCACTAAATGATCAAATTGTCATTTAGAGTACAAATACGAAATAGAAGTGGTGAAAAGATACGCGAAACAACTTTAAAAGTTTCATTAGCAGTTTAAGTTTTTATTTCCCCTTATGGATTATTGGTAAAATAGTGTTTAACCCCATCAACCATTCCCTCTACCATCCATTTTTGGTATTTTGAATCTGCAATACGAGAAGACTCTTCGGGATTACTGATATAGCCTGTTTCCAATAATATTGCAGGCATTTGTGCTCCGACTAAAACCCAAAAAGGAGCTTCTCTCGCTCCATTGTCTTTAACATTTGGGTACTGTTTTCGCAGATTATTTAAAACCCCTTTTTGTATATCAATCGCAAGTTTATTGGAAGCAATAATTTTTTCACTGTTTAATACATTTAAAAAGCTGAGCTTTCCATAAGCACCCATTTCATTCATGTCTTCTGAGTTTTCCAATGCAGCAACACGCATTGCCCGTTCACTTCGACCAGGGGAGAGATAATAGGTTTCAATACCGTATGCGGCATTTGCATCAGCACCTTTGGGGATAGCATTGGCATGAACGGATAAAAAAAGATCCGCTAATTTATCGTTTGCAAATTTTGTTCGGTCTTTCAGTTCAATAAATGTATCATTCGAGCGTGTCATATAGACGGTATACCCCATAGCACGTAGTTGTTCTGAGAGCTGAAGACCCACTTGCAATACGATGTCTTTTTCCATATATCCATTCCCCGTTGCACCGCTGTCCTTTCCTCCATGTCCTGGATCGATAACAATTACCTTTTTACTTCGATCACGAGGAGTGACGTTCGTCAGAGGAGGTAAAGCAGCGATTAAAGGAGGCTCTTGCATAACAAAAGGAGGAGTAACTACGGGGAATACTGGAGTAGCTGTCGAAATTGGCTTACTAGTGGTTATTGCTAATGCCAAATCAATGTAAACCAATTCACCTTTAATAATTGGCTTGATTGCGATAGCTTCATTGTTTTCAATGACTACGCGAAGTGTTTTGGCATCGTATTGCGCCAAACGAATTTTTTGAATTGAATTATGTTCGAGTAGTTTACTTTGAGACAATGTTCCACTGTCAATATCAATAATGTAGCGAAAACGCTGCTTGTCGGATTCAATGATTTTAGAAAGATGAATTTCTTTGGAATCAACCTTAGTATCAAATTTTAATTCAATTCCCGTCTCTTTCCATTGCACATCTACCAAACGATGACGGATCGAAGAGTCTGTCTCACTTACTATTTTTACCATATCAGGCTGTCTTATGAGTTCATCTTTTGTTGGAGTTAAAAAATTAAGCGTAGGCGTACTGGACTGAGGAGCGGAAGTTTTGAGATATTCTTTTGGAAATATAAGAGCTTTTTGAACTTCCTGAGGTTTGATGATTGGAGGAGGAGCAATCAGCGATGGAGTAGGTTGCTGCACTACAGGGGAAGAAATTTTTGTTAACTCTGTTTTGTATTTTGTAACATCAATGCGTAGAAGATCACCCCCCTTGATGATTCCCTCTAAAGCTTCTTTTTGCATACTAGTGGTTTTATTTTGAGCCGCTTTTAAATAAAGCGCTTTGTACTCATTATAGCCACGAAACTGTTCAATCTCATCGTTACTCTCCAAAGCTTTTTTAGCACCCTCCAAACGTGAAATATCATCCGATGCCCCCAATAAAATAGAGAGTAAAAATAGTAAAAAAAAAGTAATTCGCCCTAACATACCGTATTATTCACCCTGAGTCAGCTTTTCCATCAACTCTTTGACGGAAATTATCTTATCAATACGATAGCCGTTTGTTCCAGAGAAGAAAAGACCAAACTCTAAGTTGCCAGAATAAGCATCGCTAAGACGATCGGCAATACAAAAACCAACTTCTTTGGCTTCTACCCCACGATGGCAAGGTGCAACACAGTTAGAAATACACTTAATCGCAGGTCCCGTACGAGCAGCGATAAGACCGTGTAAATTGGTCCGAACACCACGTGCCGGATAACCAACAGGAGATTTCATCAACGTTATATCTGCTTCTTTAGCATCAAGAAGGACTTGTTTAAAATTCTCATGAGCATCGCATTCTAATGTTCCAATAAAACGAGTTCCCATTTGTACGCCCTGAGCCCCAAGCGCCATCATCTCATCAATATCCTCTTTATTCCACACACCGCCTGCCGCAATAACAGGAATATTTCCCCATAAAGCCGCTTCTTCAACAACAGGGCGAACAAGGTTTTCAAGCTGATATTCATCCATAGCACATTGCTCATAGGTAAATCCTTGATGCCCGCCACTTTTAGGTCCTTCTAAAATAATCGCATCAGGAAGTCGGTTATACCGTTTTTGCCATCGCTTACAGATAATTGAAAGGGCTTTAGGAGAGGAAATGATAGGAACAAGTGCAACATCAGGATAATCCGCTGTAAACTCAGGCATATTTGTCGGTAATCCGGCACCTGTGATAATGATGTTAGCTCCTGCTTCACACGCATCGGTGACCACGCGACCATAATCATTAATCGCATACAAAACATTACACGCCAATGGAGCATCACCGCAGATTTTACGAGCATTTTCGAAAATTGCAATAAGCCCTTTTTTGGAATAAAAATTGTCTGCTTCCAACGGACGACCGGCAACAAGCCTGTCAGAATAGCTCTTATCGCCGTAATAGCCTGTTCCTACAGAACTGATAACACCAAGTCCACCCTCAAGTGACACATTACCAGCAAGTCTATCCCAGCTGATCCCAACGCCCATCCCACCTTGAACGATTGGGACGGGTATCGTATATTTACCGATTTGAAGTGGTTTAAAACTCATTAAGATACCTTTATTCTGGCAAATTTTCGTTTACCGATTTGCACAACATACTCACCTGCTTGTAATTGTAACTGCTCATCGTCTACTTTATCTTGGTTAATTTTAACAGAGCCTTGCTTAATGTCGCGCCGTGCTTGAGACGTTGATGCAGTTAAAGCTGCTTCTACAAGAATTTTTGCAATCCAAATGGGTCCTTCAAACGTGTATTCATCCATCTCTGAAGGAATTTCACTTTGTGCATGGACGCGCTGGAACTCTTCTGCCGCAGCGATCGCTTGTGCTTCATCATGAAAA
>Ga0007792_10000589_pt1 | contig 13046 bp, 9 predicted proteins | sample CryBogmetaGMA6M_FD_60371 | JGI IMG/M metagenome (GOLD analysis project Ga0007792, IMG submission 60371) | Freshwater microbial communities from Crystal Bog, Wisconsin, USA - MA6M | ecosystem: Environmental > Aquatic > Freshwater > Lake | place: Crystal Bog, Wisconsin, USA | collected 2009-07-06
TCCAGGAGCAGTGCCGCTCCCTCGTAGGTGACCCAGAGGCTGTGGGGGCTCAGCAGGCCATGTGCGAGACCTTTGGCATGCAGCTGGAGGAGGCCCAGAGCCAGCCCCTGCACCACCGCCAGAGCCTGCTCGGGCCGGATGGCGTGGTTGTCCCTGCGGGCCCTGGCCAGGACCTCTGCCAAGGTGCGGCCTGGCAGGTGGGCCCAGAGGGCGTGGGGGGTCGCTCCCCCCTCGCAGCGGAAGTCGGCCCCAAAGACCCGTGCCCGCCCCAGCATGGAGACCACCCGGTTGGCTTGAGTCAGGCGGTCACCCAGCCCCGCCGCCGCCAGCTCGGGGGAGAAGGTGCGCAGGAGCACATGGCGCCCGAAGGCAGGGCCATCGTGGACCACCGCGCGGTGCAGCGTTCCCATGGGATCACTGGTCAGCTCGGCAACCAGCAGGCAGGGCCCAATGCGTGTGTAGTCGGCCATGTCCAGTCTCCAGAGGGAACGATGGGTGGGCCCGGAACCTCACCTGGGGTCCGGGGTCGATGGGTCAGGGGCCGGTGGGGATGTCCCAGCGCTCCCCGGCGGCGCGCCAAGCCAGGATCCACAGGTTCGCTGTGGCCTGCACCCCGCTGGAGAAGGAGAGCTGCAGCTGAGCAAAGGGCAGAGAGAGGTCATCCCAGGGGCCGATGCGCTTGCCGGTCCCCTCGTCGAAGTGTTCCTGCAGGCGCTGGTGGCGGGTCTGTTTGAGGACCAGCAGCCGCCGCAGGGCGGGCGTGGGGTCCAGGCCCCCGGTGACGGCCCAGTAGGGCTCCTGGGTGACCAGGAGGTGGGACAGGCACTCCTCGGCATAGGTCTCGAAGGCCTCCCGCAGGGGGCTGATGCCCGTCATGGCGGAAGGGTCCGCCAGCAGCTGCACCTGGTGGGCCAGGACCCCCAGGTCCCGGACGATGTCCTCTGGGCGTCGCCGCTCTTCGCTGAGGCGCAGGATGGTGCGGAACTGAGCGTCCACCTGCTCCACCGTGGGCGGCTGGTCGTTGGCCACCCCGCGGGCACCCTCCAGGAGGGCCTGGGGATGGGCCCGGAGCAGGGCGGCCATGCTCCGGGGGATCAGGCGGAGGGCCTTGGCGGTCTGGGCCTCGTGGACCCTGGGTGACCAGGCGGCGAGCGCCCCGCAGGTCAGCCAGGCCACCAGGGCCAGGGGCGGCAGCGACAACCTCACGACACTCCCCCAGCCAAGGAGGCCCGGGCCTCTGCCATGGGATCCAGGGGAATGCCGAGGGCCCGCAGCCGATGGAGCAGGGTCGTGCGTCGCAGGCCGAGGCGCCGGGCAGTCTCACTCTTGTTCCAGCCGGTCTCCTGGAGGGCCTCGAGGATGAGGTGGCGCTCCAGGTCTTCGAGGAACCGCCCCAGGTCCTGGTTCTGAGCCAGCCTGGGAAAGGTCACGGTGGGCAGCACCCCCGCCACCGAAGCCGGCAGATCCTGCAGGAGCAGGCGCTCGGGGTCGGAGCCGAGGGCCATGGCCCGCTCCACGGCGTTCTCCAGCTCGCGCACGTTCCCGGGCCAGGCATAGGCCTCCAGGGCCTGCAGGGCGGCGGGCTCCACCTGCTTGAGGGGCAGGTCCAGCTCCCGGGCGAACTTCTTGAGGAAGTGGGCCACCAGCACCGGGATGTCCTGGGGATGCTCCCGCAGGGGCTGCAGGTGCACCGGGATGACGTTCAGCCGGTAGAAGAGGTCCTCACGGAACCGCTTCTGTTCCACCAGGTCCTCGAGGTTTTCGTTGGTGGCAGCCAGGAGGCGGAAGTCCGCCTTGTGGGTCCGGGTCGAGCCGAGGGGCGTGAACTCCCGCTCCTGGATCACCCGCAGCAGCTTCACCTGGAGGTTCATGGGCATGGTGCCGATCTCATCCAGGAACAGGGTCCCGCCATCGGCCTGCTGGAACCGCCCGGGCCGATCGGTGCGGGCATCCGTGTAGGCCCCCCGCACGTGGCCGAAGAGCTCGTCCTCCAGCAGGTTCTCGGGGATGGCACCGCAGTGGATGGGCACAAAAGGACCCTCCGCCCGCAGGCTCCACTGGTGGATGGTCCGCGCCGCCAACTCCTTGCCGGTGCCGGAGGGGCCTGTGATGAGCACCGTGGAAGGGGATGGGGCCACACGCCGGAGCAGGGTCTGCAGGTTCTGCCACACATCCGAGCGGCCCACCATGTGCGGCCCCGGCCGCTGACCCTGGATCTGCTCCCGGAGCCGCTTGTTCTCCTGGTTGAGCTGGGACTTCTCGATGGCCCGCAGCAGGGTGAGCTCCAGCTCCTCGGCCCGGAAGGGCTTTGGAACATAGTCGTAAATGCCCATCTTCACCGCCTGGAGGGCCGTCTCGACCGAGGTGGAGCCAGATAGCACGACCACCACCGTGTCGGGTTTTGCCACCCCCTGGCGGGCCAGCTCCAGACCGCTGAGGTCCGGCAGCATGAGGTCCACCACCGCCAGGTCGAAGTGCTCAGAGCGTAGGAACTGTGCGCCTTTCAGCCCCGAGCCCGTGCCCACGACTTCGTGCCCATGGCGAGCCAGAAGGGCCCCCACCACCTCGAGGATGGTAGGGTCGTCGTCGACCAGAAGGGCCCTGGCTGGGTTCATGCAATCAGGGTGGCTCCCCCTCACCTTCCCTGTCAAGGTTTGGACAGTCTAGACAAAGTCAGAGCGCCGATAGACTCGTCCCATGCTGTCGCGGGGAGCACTCTGTGGACGCCTGGCTGGGGCCTCGGCCTGGCCGCTGGCCTGGGCCATGGTGGGGGCCTGCGCCCTCCCCTGGGTGCTGCCGGAGACCTGGAATGGGCAGCTCCCCCCGGGCTCCCTGCTGGCAGGGGTCCTCCTCTGGCTGACCAGCTTGGCTCTGCTGCGCTATCGGCGCTGGCTCCTGGTCCCCCTGGCCCTGGGCCTCATGGGCCTCACCGCCCTGGGGCTGGCCCGGCGGACCCGCTGGGAGGAGGCCCTGCCCCGCGGCTTCCAGGCCCTGGAAGGCCACATCGGCGCCCCCTGGACCCGCCAGGGCGAGCGCCTTCGGAGCAGCCTCGCCGTGACGAAGCCCGAGGCCCTGGCCGGGCTTGCCCTGCCCCTCTCCGTGCCGACGGACGGCGAGCAGGCCCCCCCGGAGCCCGGCACCCCCGTGTGCCTGCGGGCCGAGCTCCGGCCCATCCAGCCGGCCCCGGTGTTCCTGGCAGAGCGCCCCCTCTGGCGGGCCCGGAGTGATGAGGCCCCCCGCCGGCTCCAGCTGACCTCGGCCCTGCAACTGGAAGCCACCGGACCGCCCACCCCAGGACCTCTGCTCCGGCTCCAGACCTTTGCCCGGCGGCGCTTTGAGGCTCTGCCTCTGGGACCCACGGCCCGGGACCTCTGGGGGGCGCTGGCCCTGGGCATTCCCCCGGTGGATGAGGCCCACTTCAGCGTCTTCGCCGAGAGTGGCACCATCCACATCCTGGTGGTCTCGGGCCTGCAGGTGACCCTGGTGATGGCGGCCCTGGAGGCCCTCCTGCGACGCCTCCGCCTGCGGGGCACCGCCGTGGGGGCCATGGCGGGGGGTCTGCTCTACTCGGCCCTTGTGGGTTTCAGCGCTCCGGTGTGGCGGGGCCTGTTCATGGGACTGGCCTGGGTCCTGGGACGGCACACGGGCTGGAAGCTGCCCCCGGCCGCAGGCCTGCATCTGGCCCTGGCCCTCTGGCTGCTGGGCCACCCCGCCGCTGGGGTGGAACCGGGCTTCCTGCTGGCCTGGTGGGCCCTGCTGGGCCTCCTCTGGGGGGCGGAGCCGGTCGCTGGCCTGGTGGCCCCCCTGCTGGGGCGCCTGGCCCTCCCCCTGGGGCAGCTGGCCGCCCCCTGGCTGGCCACCCTGCCCCTCTTGGCCCTGCTCCACGGAGGTGCCCCCTAGTGGGGCATCGTGGCCAACCTGCTGGTGCTACCCCTGGTGGCCTTCCTCACGCCCCTCTGTCTGGCTCTCATCCTCCTTCCGCTACCGGGGCTCACGGAGGGGGCCGGGGCCGTCCTGACCTGGATGGGCGACCGCCTGGTGCCCGCCCTCACGGGCATTGCGCCCCTGGCCACCGGGGTGCTCTGGCCCTGGCTGCTCCTGGCCCTGGGCTGGCCCGCCCTGGCCCACTTGCAGGGCCGCCTGCGCCGCACCCGGGCCCTGGCCGTGGGCCTGGTGGCCCTGACCCTGGGCTTGCTGGCCACCAGGGGCACGGGCCGGGCCCCGGACACCCTCTCGCTGGAGGCCGTGGACATCGGCCAGGGGGATGCCCTGCTGGTGCGCCAGCCCGGCGGTCCCGCCACCCTTGTGGATACCGGACCGTCCCCCTGGAGCGGGCGCCGCCTGGCCCGGGTGCTCAGCCGGCGGGGCGTGCGGGAGCCCCTCCACCTCATCCTGACCCACCCCCACGGCGGCCATGCAGGCGGCTGGGCCACGCTCTCCCGCATCTGGCCCCTGGCCAGCACCACCGTGCCCGTCACCGCCGGCGAGGGGGACCCCTGGGAGCCCTACCGCCCCCTTGCTGCGCCGGAGCTGGAGGGCCTGCTGCGGGGCGACACCTGGCGTCGGGGGGAGGCCACCTACGACGTGCGCTGGCCGCCCACCCCGCTCTGGCTACCCGATCCCAACATGGTCTCCGTGGTGCTGCGGGTGGGCTGGCGGGACCGGGAGCTCTGGCTCATGGCGGATGCTCTGTCCCCTCAGGAGGCCGACCTGCTGGACCTGGGTGACCCGGGTCCCCTTACCCGCCACCGCCTGCTCAAGGCCGGGCACCACGGCAGCCGCAACACCTCCTCGCCGGAGTGGCTGGCCGCCCTGCAGCCAGAGCTGGCCCTGATCTCAGCGGGTCGGAGGAACCGCTTTGACCACCCGGACCCAGGCACAGTGCAGGCACTCCGGGAAGCCGGGGTTCCCCTCTGGGTCACCGGCGCCACCCTGGGGGTGCGCGCCGCAGCGGTTCCCGGGGGGTGGCGCATCGACAGGGGGGACGGTGCCGGGAGCTTCACGCCCCTGGGAGCCATCCGGACGCCAGCAGGGCCGCCACCAGGCGACGGCTCCCCTCCGCATGGTTGGCCTGCCACTGGGACGCAGCCTCTGGCCCCACCTCGTTGACCACCACCAGGGCCGCCCCGCAGGGCACACCAGCCTGCTGGCAGGCGGCGAAGACGCCCGTCAGCTCCAGGTGCTCCGCTGGGGCCACCGTGGCCAGGAGGGCCGCCCCCGCGGCGGTGGCGGTGATGGCGGGCGGCACGGCCACAGCGAGGCCCGGCCAGGGTCCCGCCAGCGTGGCGGGCCAGCGGGTGGGCTCGATCCCCGGGCGGTAGGCGGCGCCCCGGACCTCCTCCACGGACGTGGCGATGGCCTCGCCGGCCCAAAGGCACTCGAAGAGTTCCAGGCGGGTGTCGTAGCGGCCGCAGGTCCCCAGGAACAGCACGGCCTCCGGACGGCGCTCCGCCAGGAGGCGGGCCGTGGCGGCGGCAGCGGTCACGGCTCCGACGCCCACCGTGGCCGTCTCCCAGCCGGCGGGCACCTGCCCGGCCAGGGGGCCCAGCTCAGGGGGGAAGGCGGAGATCAGGAGGCGCATGGGTAAATCCTATCGTTCCCCGGACCCGGAAAGGCGGGGGGGCCGGAAAGAACCCTCATTCGAACCGTGGGAGCAGGTTTCTCCGACACGCCTTTCCAGCGGATCAGAAACCGGCGCAATATCTCTCGGAGTGGTCCTCCAGACATGCCCCAGCTTCGGTTTTTGGGGTTATTCAGCACCAGGCTTCTCTCCCCTTCGGACCGCCGCTGGTTCTGTCCCACCGGGTGGCTTCGGTGGACTCCCATCAGAGGCCGAGGGTGTTCAGCACACCCCGAATCCCGGTCTGATCCCAGATTGCTTTCATCTGGCGGAACCCATCCCCATAGATGGGCGTCGAATTTTCCATCATCCGGCTCTGCAGGCCCAGGGCCAGGGATGAAGCGTCTCGGGCAAGCCACCGGTACCGGACCAGCTCGCAAAACCCTTCCACGAGAATCGGAGGGCGCTGCTCCAGGCGTTTGCGGAACAGCCACACGTGACCGAACTCATGGGCAAGGATGGCCTCGAAGTGGGCTCTAGCAAGCCCACCTACCACCACAATGCCCTGGATGGTTCGGCCGGTCTCCACGCCCTGGAGGCTGGTCACATGCGTCAGGGTAAGCCCATGCACACCCTTATCGAGTGGGCCTTCCAGCGCCTCGACAGCGGCGGCGGTATCCAGTCGGATGGGAATCTGAGCGCCTGCACCCAGCTCGAGCCCCAGTTCCTGGAGGGCCCTCGCCCCGAAGGTGTTGTCGTAGGCCAGCAACTCATGTTCACCGACTGCCCCGTGCTGGCAGTGGCGGCAGAGGACCGTGCCATAGGTTGTCAGTGCCGGCAGGCGCCATTCCTGGGGATCGAGCCAGCGCTCGCAGCTTGCACAGCGGACACCCTGCTCGTGGCGGCGGCAGGCCTTCTGGCCATGAGCGTTGATCTTGAAGGTTCCAATCAGCGGCTCATCGCAGTAGTAGCACCGGGGTACAAAGTTGGTTTGGTAGTCTCGCTCGCAGATTGGCTGGCCTTCGTGCAGATGGTAGGCCCCCCGGATCACTGCCTGGCATACGCGGCAACGGAGTCCAAACTTCGCGTCATAGCATTCCGCGTGATAGCCCAGCCCGCTGCGCTCCACGAAGGGCCCCTCCAAGTGCTTGCCGCAGCCCCCACAGCTCCAGCAGGCTGCATGCCAAGCAAACCCCAGGGCTTGGGTGTACAGCCCAGAGAGAACCGCTTTACAGCCATGGCAGACAGGCGCTTGCTTTAAGGCTTTCATGTGGGGTAAAGCATATCGCAAGGCAAGTTTGTACCGTGGGACGCTGACGATGACCTCGCGTCGTCAGGATGCACCCTGGGTAAATCCTATGCGAGGTGGGCCAGGGCCCAGGCGGCCACCGGCTGGGAGAGGCCATTGCCCAGCAGGCGGTAGCGGGTCTCCAGGGACACAGCCTCGGGGAAGCGCAGGTCCCCCGGGAGGCCCAGGAGCCGGGCCACCTCCGAGGGAGAGAAGCGCCGCACGCCCTGTGGGGTCCGGAGGAACGAGCCACTGCCCACATAGCGCCGGCCGTAGCCGCCGATGAAGCAGGTGCTGCGGCGGTCCCCCGCTGCCACCACATCCAGGCCATGGCGGTGGCGGGCGAACACCTCGGGACTGAGGTAGAGGGACGGATCCTCCCCAGCGTCCAGGAAGGCCTCCAGGGGCTGCGACTCCCGCTGAGGAATGGGCTGTGACACCAGCGGCCGCCGGGAGGCCACCACATAGGCCCGAGGGCGCTGGTTGGGCAGTCCGAAGGCACTGGGGCAGGCCTCCAGGTCCAGCCACGCCAGACCCTGGGCCTGGAGCTGCTCAGTGAGCAGCTGATGGGCGTCTGAGCCCAGGAAACCCAGGACGTTCTCCAGCACGAGATGCTCCGGCGGAGCCTCCTGGAGGACATCCATGAGGTGACGAAAGGCCCGGCAGCGGGGGTCCCCCAGGCCTTCCCGGTTGCCCATGCGGCAGAAAGGCTGGCAGGGGGGGCTCAGCAGCCAGGTATCGGCCCTGTGGGCGGCCAGCGTCCCAACCGACACAGCGGCCAGCTCCCTGGGCTGAGGTTGCTCGCCGTGGTTCAGCGCATAGGTGGCGTTGGCGGCCTCGCTCACATCGTAAGCCGCCACCACCGCGCCCCGGTCCCCGAGGGCGTAGCGCCAGCCCCCCAGGCCCGAGAAGAGCTCCAGGACGCGCATCAGCCGCAGCCGCAGCCGCTGCCACACCCTCCGCAGGCAGCCTCGAGGGCGGTGGCCTTGGCCAGCCCCTGGCCGGCGAAGAAAATCCGGATGGCCAGGGCCAGTGCCGTCACCGCATCAGCCCAAGGCATTCGGATGCCCAGCAGGCTGCCCACCGCCAGCAACATCGCCAGCTCAAGCAGGACCTGGGATCGCGCCGCATCCAACTCCAGCACAGGGTGCAGGCCCACCAGCCTGCGCTTGGCACCCCAGAGGCAGACGATCAGGAGCAGCGCCACCGGGGGCAGCCCCCAGCTGGTGAGATTCGGGGTGGGCAGCCACCCACCCTGCAGCGCCAGCAGAGCCAGGCCAGCCAGGCCCAGAGCCAGGAGGCGCAGCAGGTGGGCCGTGGTGCGCAGGGTCAGCCGATCCCGCTCGAGGCCCTCATTGCCCAGACCACCCCGGAGGCGGAAGCCCAGGCTGAGGGCCGGGGGAACCTGCAGGAGACAGAGCACGCCAAACCCACCCAGGGCGATGGCACCCTGGGTCCAACCCAGCCACAGCGCAGCAGGCCCGAGGTGCAGACAGACCAGTACAGTGAGGCGCGTGAGCCAGAGGGACCGACTGAGGTCCGCCGTCATCGGGTCAGCTTGCGGTACTTGATGCGGTGGGGATCGAAGGGCTTGAGGCCCAGCACGTCCTTGCGGTACGCCTCGTACTGGCTGTAGTTCCCATCAAAGAACTGGACCTGGGAGTCGCCCTCGAAGGCCAGGATGTGGGTGGCCAGGCGATCCAGAAACCAGCGGTCGTGGCTCACCAGCACGGCACTGCCGGCGAAGGACTCGATGGCCTCTTCCAGGGCCCGCATGGTGTTCACGTCCAGGTCGTTGGTGGGCTCATCGAAGAAGAGCAGGTTGGCTTCGCTCTTCAGGGTGAGGGCCAGGTTCAGGCGGTTCTGCTGACCACCACTCAGCTCGCCGACCTTCTTCTGCTGGGAGTCGCCGGAGAAGCCGAAGCGGCTGAGCCAGGCGCGGGCGTTGATGAGCTTGCCCCCCAGCTCAATCTGCTCGTAGCCACCGGAGATGGCCTCAAAGACAGTCTTTTCGAGGTTCAGCCCAGAGCGCAGCTGATCCACGTAGGCCATGCGTACCGTGTCGCCCAGGCGGATGCTCCCGGCGTCCGGGGCCTCCTGGCCCGTGATGAGGCGCAGCAGGGTGGACTTGCCGGCGCCGTTGGGCCCGATGACGCCCAGGATGCCGCCCCGGGGAATGGCGAAGGTCAGGTTCTCAAACAGCACCCGGTCGCCGTAGACCTTGGAGACGCCCTCCACCTCGGCCACCAGGTCACCCAGGCGCGGGCCGCTGGGGATGTAGATCTCCAGCTCCTGCTCCTTCTGGCGACCCTCTTCGCCAGCCAGGCTCTCGTAGTTGGCGATGCGGGCCTTGCTCTTCGCATGCTGCCCCTTGGGCGACATGCGGATCCACTCCAGCTCCCGCTCCAGGGTCTTCTGGCGCCGCTGGTCGGACTTCTCCTCCTTGGCCATGCGGCCCTGCTTCTGCTCCAGCCAGCTGGAGTAGTTGCCCTTCCACGGAATGCCCTCGCCGCGGTCCAGCTCCAGGATCCAGCCCGCCACGTGGTCCAGGAAGTAGCGGTCGTGGGTGACGGCGATGACGGTGCCGGCGTAGTCCTGTAGGTGCTTCTCCAGCCAGGCCACGGTCTCGGCGTCCAGGTGGTTGGTGGGCTCATCCAGCAGCAGGATGTCGGGCTTCTGCAAGAGCAGGCGGCAGAGGGCCACGCGCCGGCGCTCACCCCCGGACAGCACCCCCACCTTGGTGTCGGGGTCGGGGCAGCGGAGGGCATCCATGGCCTGCTCCAGACGCGCGTCCAGGTCCCAGCAGTCGTGGGCGTCGATCTTCTCCTGGAGCTCGCCCTGCCGGGCCAGCAGCGCATCCATGTCCGCATCGGGATCGGCGAACTGGTCGCTGATGGCGTTGTAGGCCTTCATCCAGCCCACCTGCTCGGCGGCGCCCTCCTCCACGGTCTCGCGGACGGTCTTCTCCGGGTCCAGGGCGGGCTCCTGCTCCAGCATCCCCGTGGTGTAGCCCCGGCTCAGCACGGCCTCGCCGTTGTAGTCGTGGTCCACGCCGGCCATGATGCGCAGCACGGTGCTCTTGCCGGAGCCGTTGAGCCCCAGCACACCGATCTTGGCCCCCAGGAAGTAGCTGAGGGAGATGTCCTTGATGACCGGCTTGCTGTTGTAGATCTTGGAGACCCGCATCATCGAGTAGATGATCTCGGGCTGGTCGCTCTGGGTCTTGGCCATGGGGGCATCCGACAAAAAGGCCGCGCGGGGCGCGGCCTTTCCAGGATACCGGAACCGGTCTGTTACTGCAGGGCCGCCTGGGCCGCCGCCAGGGTGGCGATGGGCACGCGGTAGGGGCTGCAGCTGACGTAGTCGAGGCCCACACCGTGGAAGAATACCACGCTGCGGGGATCGCCGCCGTGCTCACCACAGACACCCAGGTGGATGTCGGGGCGGGTGGCGCGGCCCTTTTCGCAGGCGATGCGCACCAGCTCTCCGATGCCCTCCTGGTCCAGGCTCTGGAAGGGATCGTCCTCCAGGATCTTCTTGGAGACGTACTCCGGCAGGAAGCTGCCCGAGTCGTCCCGGCTGAAGCCGAAGCCCATCTGGGTGAGGTCGTTGGTGCCGAAGCTGAAGTACTCGGCTTCCTGCGCGATGCGGTCGGCAGTGATGGCCGCCCGGGGGATCTCGATCATGGTGCCGATGGGGCAGGCGAACTGGGTCCCCCGCTCGCGGTTGACCTGGGCAATCTCGTCGAGCATCTCGGCCTTGGTGAAGGCCAGCTCCCGCACAGAGCCGATGAGCGGAACCATGATCTCGGGGAGGGCCTTGATGCCCTTGGCAGCGGCATCCAGGGCCGCCTCAGCGATGGCCCGCGTCTGCATCCGGATGATCTCCGGGAAAGTGATGCCCAGGCGACAGCCGCGGTGGCCCATCATGGGGTTGAACTCGTGGAGCTGGGCCACGCGGCGCTCGACGCTGGCGAGGCTCACACCCAGCACCTGGGCCATCTCCTCCTGCCCGGCCTTGTCCTGGGGCAGGAACTCGTGAAGCGGGGGATCCAGGAGGCGGATGTTGACGGGCAGGCCGTCCATCGCTTTGAAGATGCCCTCGAAGTCCTCCCGCTGCATGGGGAGCAGCTTGGTGAGGGCCTTCTTGCGGCCTTCCGTGTCGGTGGCGAGGATCATCTCCCGCACCGAGATGATGCGGTCGCCCTCAAAGAACATGTGCTCCGTGCGGCAGAGGCCGATGCCCTCGGCACCGAAGGCCCGCGCCACCGCAGCATCGTGGGGGGTGTCAGCGTTGGTGCGCACCTTGAGGCGCTTGGCCGCCACGCTCCAGGTCATGATCTTGGCGAAGCGCTGATAGAGCTCGCTCTCGCTGGCCTGCATGCGGCCATCCACCAGGACCTGATTGACCTCGGAGGGATGGGCACTCAGCTGGCCCGAGAACACTTCGCCGGTGGAGCCGTCCATGGAGATCCAGTCCACACCGGCCTTGAGCTCCAGGTCGCCAACCATCACCACACCCCGGGCCTGGTCGATCTGCACACCAGAGGCGCCGCAGACGCAGGGCTTGCCCATGCCGCGGGCCACCACAGCCGCGTGGCTGGTCATGCCACCGCGGGCGGTGAGGATGCCCTGGGCAGCCACCATGCCGGAGATGTCTTCGGGGCTGGTCTCGACGCGCACCAGCACCACGGGACCATCCGCGGCCATCTTCTCGGCCTGGTCGGCCGTGAGGGCGATCCGCCCAGTGGCCGCGCCGGGACCGGCGTTCAGGCCCTTGGTGAGCATGCGGCCTTCCTTGCGGAGGCGGTCCTTCTCGCGGGGGTCGAAGACCGGCGCCAGCAGCTGGGAGAGGCTGTCGGCATCGATGCGCCGCAGGGCCGTGGCGCTGTCGATGAGACCTTCATCCACCAGGTCGATGGCGATGCGGATGCCCGCCATGGCGGTGCGCTTGCCGTTCCGGGTCTGGAGCAGGTAGAGCTTGCCACGCTCGATGGTGAACTCGATGTCTTGCATGTCCTTGAAGTGGCGCTCCAGGCGCTGACAGGTGGCGTCCAGCTCAGTGAAGGAGGCGGGCATCGCAAGCTCGAGGCTCAGTAGCCCCGTGCCCTCGGCCTGCTTCTGGGTGATGGGCTGGGGTGTGCGGATGCCAGCCACCACATCCTCGCCCTGGGCGTTGATGAGGTACTCGCCATAGAAGAGGCGCTCCCCGGTGGCGGGGTCACGGGTGAAGGCAACACCGGTACCGCAGTCGTCGCCCATGTTGCCGAAGACCATGCTCTGCACGTTCACGCCCGTGCCCCACTCATCGGGGATGCGGTTGAGCTTGCGATAGGTGATGGCGCGGCCGGTGTTCCAGCTCTCGAAGACGGCGCGGATGGCGCCCCACAGCTGTTCCATGGGGTCCTGGGGGAACGGTGAGCCGGTCTCTTCGCGCACGACTTCCTTGAAGGCATCCACCAGGATCTTCCAGTCCGCAGCGGCCAGGTCGGTGTCGAGGTGCACGCCGAGCCGCTCCTTGGCGCGCTCCAGCTCTGCTTCGAAGAGGGAGTGCTCCACGCCGAGGACCACGTTGCTGTACATCGTGATGAAGCGCCGGTAGGAGTCCCAGGCGAAGCGCGAGTTGCCGCTGGCGCGCTCCAGGGCCGCCACGGTCATGTCATTGAGGCCGAGGTTGAGGACGGTGTCCATCATGCCGGGCATGGAGACCCGCGCGCCGGAGCGAACAGATAGGAGGAGGGGATTCTCCTCAGCGCCGAAGCCGCAGCCCCGCTCGCCTTCGAGCCAGCGCAGGGCATCCACAATCTCGCCACGGAGGGTCTCGGAGAGGGTGCGACCGTTCACGTAGTAGGCACCGCACTGTTCGGTGGTGAGGGTGAAGCCGGGAGGCACTGGTATGCCCAGGCCCGCCATCTCTGCAAGGTTGCAGCCCTTGCCCCCTAGGAGGTTACGCATCGTTGCGTTGCCTTCGTTGCGGTTGCCACCAAAGGTGTATACACCCTTGCTCATCGGAGCCTCCATTAGGAACGTCCAGTGGTCTCAGTGTATCCAGAGGAAATGCAAAATGCCCCCACCTTTACTGGGTGGGGGCATGAGCGAATTTCAGATATTGAATCCGGCAATAAACAGCTCCGGGCCATCGAATGTGATGGCCCGGAGGGGATATTAACGTCGCAGCGACCTACTTTTCCACTCCTGT
>Ga0007792_10000594_pt1 | contig 12979 bp, 14 predicted proteins | sample CryBogmetaGMA6M_FD_60371 | JGI IMG/M metagenome (GOLD analysis project Ga0007792, IMG submission 60371) | Freshwater microbial communities from Crystal Bog, Wisconsin, USA - MA6M | ecosystem: Environmental > Aquatic > Freshwater > Lake | place: Crystal Bog, Wisconsin, USA | collected 2009-07-06
CCAACCTTCAAAATTATTTCCGCTCAACAGGCGTTGGCCGTGTTGGGCATTTAAGGCTGGCGCAACACCGGCCAAGTGCTGGTGAACTTCGCCCGCTTGGTCGCAAAAAAAGCTTTTACGTTACGCACATTCGCGTCTTGCGTCAGTAGGCGCTGCGTGATGGCCAGATAGTCGGGCATGTCGGCCGCTTGCACCACCAACACAAAGTCTGGCCCGGGCGAGACGCGCCAACATTGCTGCACGGCGTCGTCGGCGCAGGCGCGTTGCTCGAAGGCGTCTAGGTGTTCGGTGCCTTGCGCGTCTAGCGTCACCTCGACGAGCGCGCTCAGGCCGTGGCCCAGTGCGGCGCCTAATTTGTCGGCATTGAGCACGGCGATTTGTCGCTCGATCCAGCCCTCATCCGTCAGGCGTTTGACGCGGCGCAGGCAGGTGGGGGGCGAGAGCTTCTGGCGCTCGGCCAAGGCCACGTTGCTGAGCGTGGCGTCGTGCTGCAAGGCGTCGAGCAGTTTCAAATCGGTGAGGTCTAGAAATTCTTGTTTCATTAAATTGATTTAATTGAAATTAAATTCCAAATTATGATGGTTATGGAATTTTCGTTCAAAAATAGAAATAAATAAACAAGAAATTTCTTTTGGTGGCGCCTAATATTCGGGCAACCCAATTCAGGAGTGTTCTTTATGTGTGGCATCGTCGGCGCAGTCTCTACCCGCAACATCGTTCCTATCCTCGTGCAAGGCTTGCAGCGGCTGGAATACCGTGGTTACGACTCGTGCGGTGTGGCGGTGCACTCGGCCAGTTTGGGCGGTAAGCAAGGCGCTATTCATGGTGGACTTCAACGTGCACGCAGCACGGCACGCGTGTCTGAGCTGATGGACCAAGTCAAGACTGACCACATCGAAGGCGGCATTGGCATTGCGCACACACGCTGGGCCACGCACGGTGCGCCTGCGGTGCACAACGCGCACCCCCACTTCAGCCACGGCACGGGTGCTGGCGCAGGCTTGTACACAGGCGATGTGCCTAACAAGGCAGGTCGTGTTGCGCTGGTGCACAACGGCATCATCGAAAACCACGACGTATTGCGCGCCGCGCTGCAAGCCAAAGGCTACGAGTTTTTAAGCCAAACCGACACCGAGGTCATTGCCCACTTGGTAGACAGCCTCTACAACGGCGATTTGTTTGAAGCCGTCAAAGCCGCCATCGTTCAGTTGCACGGCGCTTATGCGATTGCGGTGTTTCACAAAGACGAACCGCACCGAGTCATTGGCGCGCGTGCGGGCTCACCTCTCATCTTGGGCGTGGGCAAAGAGCACAGCGAAACCTTCCTCGCCAGCGACGCCATGGCTTTGGCCGGCGTGACCGATCAAATTTTGTACCTCGAAGAGGGCGATGTGGTCGACATACAAATCGGCAAATACTGGGTGCAAGACCGCCACCACAAAGCTGTCACACGCGAAGTTAAAACCGTGCAAGCGCACAGCGGCGCGGCTGAGTTGGGGCCGTACCGTCACTACATGCAAAAAGAAATCTTCGAGCAACCGCGTGCCATTGCAGACACGCTGGAAGGCGTCGAGGGCATCACGCCCGAGTTGTTTGGTGATGGCGCGTACAGCGTGTTCAAAGCCATCGACAACGTGCTGATCCTCGCCTGCGGCACCAGCTATTACAGCGGCTGCGTGGCCAAGTATTGGATTGAGGCGATCGCCAAACTTCCGTGCCAAGTCGAAATCGCCAGCGAATACCGCTACCGCGAATCCGTCCCCAACCCCAACACCTTGGTCGTCACCATCACCCAGTCGGGCGAGACGGCAGACACCTTGGCCGCTCTGCGCCACGCGCAAGGCCTGGGGATGACGAACACACTCACCATTTGCAACGTCTCCACCAGCGCCATGGTGCGCGAGTGCAAGCTGGCCTACGTCACCCGCGCCGGCACCGAGATTGGCGTGGCATCCACCAAAGCCTTCACCACGCAGCTGGCGGGTTTGTTCTTGCTCACCTTGGCCTTGGCGCAAACCAAAGGCCGCTTGAGCGACGAAGAAGAAGCCAAGCACATCAAAGACATGCGCCACTTGCCCGCCGCCTTGCAAGCCGTGCTGGCGTTAGAGCCGCAGCTGATCGCGTGGTCGCAAGACTTTGCCAGCAAAGAAAACGCCTTGTTCTTGGGCCGTGGCACGCATTACCCGATCGCGCAGGAAGGCGCGTTGAAGCTCAAAGAAATCACCTACATCCACGCCGAGGCCTATGCAGCCGGCGAGTTGAAGCATGGCCCCTTGGCACTCGTCACCAGCGCCATGCCCGTGGTGACGGTTGCCCCCAACGACGCCTTGCTAGAAAAACTCAAAAGCAACATGCAAGAAGTGCGTGCCCGTGGCGGCGTGCTGTATGTGCTGGCCGATGGCGACACCAAGATTGAAAGCAGCGAAGGCGTCAACGTCATCCGCATGCCCGAGCACTACGGCGTGCTCTCACCCATCTTGCATGTGGTGCCCTTGCAGTTGCTCAGCTATCACACCGCATGTGCGCGTGGCACCGATGTCGACAAACCTCGTAATCTGGCTAAGAGCGTGACGGTTGAGTGACCCTCGCATCGAAGTTCTCTCATCCCGAGTCCACGGCAAGGGCGTGTTCGCCCTGTGCGGTATGGCCGCGGGCGAAACGGTGATTGAATACGTGGGCGAAATTATTTCGATGGTCGAGGCGCTGCGCCGCCACCCGCATGACTCGAACGACCCCGAGCACACGTTTTACTTTCACATCGACGATGCGCGCGTGATTGACGGGCTGTATGGCGGCAACGCGTCGCGATGGATCAACCACTCCTGCCGACCGAACTGTGTGCCCGATGAGGTGGATGGACGCATCTTCATCAAAACGCGTCGCCAAGTGTGGGCGGGTGAAGAGCTGACGTTCAACTATGGCTTGATCAGCGATGAGCCGTTGACCGAGGTACTGAGGGCGAAATACACCTGTCGCTGTGGGGCTAAAAAATGCAAGGGTACGATGCTGGCTTAGGCAGAATTAAAAATGATGACCCAAACGATTGACGCACAAGCACGCTGGGACAGCGCGTGCAAAGCACTGGACGAAGAGTTCCAGCTGCATGCCAATGAGCTGCCCACCATCGAGACCGCCAAAGCACTCTTTTTGCAATTGGTAGGTCGCCGCGAGCTGACGCAAGAGGCGGCGAATGCGCTGATGTACAGCTTGTATTTCTCAGGCTACCTGTCGATGCTGCAGGCGTTCAAACAGCAGTCACCCACCTACGAGGTGCCGGCGTATTTGCATGCGCACCCCGTGCTGGAGGCTTCGAACCGGTGGGCTCAGCAGGCCACCGATGGCCATTTGTTGTTGCAGTTGGCGCAACCCATCATTCGCGATACGCAAGCCCTGTTAGACCTGCTCAACTGAGTGAGACCCTTAGAGAATTGATGCGTCATCTCTTTTGCGCTTGAGCCCGACGAGACTCTGCAGTCGTCGCGTTAGCGCACGGCCCCATACGGGCAATACCCAGGCCTAGGTCCCACTTGCGGATGCAACCGGCAGGTGTTGGGCCTTTTTTCATACACGGTGCAACGCCGTGTTTTGGCATCGAGGTATTCGCAGTCACCGCTGGAGCGTCTCGGCAGGGTGAAGATGCTGTTTTTGAAATTGAAGCGTTCGATCAACCCCGCCTTTTGCAGGCGTTTGCCGATTTGCTTTGGCTCTTCGTGCTCGGCCTCAAATGGGTCGACCAAGCCGAGGCGCACCAAGTCTGGCAGTTTCACTTCGACTGGCATGGTGCAGCAGTTGGCTGCGCAGGTGTTGCACATGCCGCTGCGGTAGCGGGTCCAAGAGTCGCAGTTGTCGACGTTGACGATGGCGATGTGGGATCTCATAGCTTCTCAGGTAAGGGGGGCAGCTGATACGCCAGCACTTTGAGCGAGCGCTCGGGCGACACATCCGCAAATACAGCGGGGTTGGCCACACGTTGCACAAAGTTTAGTTCGGGGGCCAGCTCCTTCATTTGGTCTTGCAAGAAAGCCAAGCCCAGCTCGGGTGCGTTCAAGCACAGCAGTGCATGGCCGCCGGGGGCCAATAACTCGGGCAAGCGACGCATCAGGCGGGCGTAGTCTTTGGTGGCGACAAAGCTGCCTTTTTGGTAGCTGGGTGGGTCGACGATGACCAAGCCATAAGGCCCGCCGCGCGTGATCTTGCCCCATGTTTTAAAAATGTCGTGCGCCAAAAAGCTCGCGCCGGTGCTGATGCCATTGAGCTGGTGGTTCTGTTGGCCGATGGCAAGAGCGGGCTGGCTCATGTCCACGTTCACCACTTGTTTGGCGCCGACTTGCAGTGCCACGACCGAGAAGGCGCAGGTGTAGGCAAACAGGTTGAGCACTTTCAGGCGCGGTTGTGTGGCCGGGTAGTCGCGCACCCATTGCCGCACCCAGGCACGGCCTTCGGCCATGTCAAGAAACAAACCGTGGTTTTGGCCTTTGAGCACATGCACCCGAAAGCGCGCACCGTGCTCGGTCACCACATGGGGTTCGGGCACGCTGCCGCTCATCAAGCGGGTTTCGATGTGACCTTCGGCACGGCACTGAAACACCCAGTTGAGCGGCTCGTTCGGGGCTATCTGTTGCCATCGGGCCAGCAGGGCCGCACCGACGGTGGCGAGTTCGGCCTCAGGCACGGCTTGGAAGCTGGTGAGCAACAAGACGGGCGGGAAGGCGTCCAGCGCCCACTGTTCGCAACCAGGATGCAAGCCCCCACGGCCATGAAAAACGCGTTGCGCGTCGGTGGGCAGGGCCATCGTGGCGATGGCGTTGAGCAGTGCTTGCATGGTGTGGGGGCGTGGACGTGGGGGTGAACAGGGCATAAGTGTATGTACCCCGCGCCTAGGGCGCGTGCATCGGCATTGAATGGGACAAAATCAACACACCATGAACCAGCCAGAGAGCCATCAGCAAGAGAAGCTTCACCCCGACATTATCAAGTTGGGGGTGGTGAGTTTCTTGACGGATCTGAGCTCGGAAATGATTTTTTCGGTTTTCGCAATCTTTTTTACCACCATCGCTGGGGCATCAGCCGCGTTGTTGGGGCTCATCGAAGGGCTGGCTGATTTGTCGGCCTCGTCGCTGCAGTATTGGGCCGGTTGGATGTCTGACCGGTCCGGCAAGCGCAAGGTATTTGTCATTGCTGGCTATGGGTTTTCCACGCTCGCGAAGTTAATTTTGTTGGTCTCTTCTTCGCTTGCGGGGCTGGCGTTGTTTCGCATTCTTGAGCGTTTGGGCAAAGGCTTCAGGGGACCCCCACGCGATGCTTGGTTGTCCTCGATCGCTGGGCATGCCACGCGGGGGCATGCCTTTGGCGTGCACAAGGCGCTCGACAAATCGGGCGCGGTGCTGGGGCCGTTGGTGGCTTACGGGCTGTTGTGGTGGCTGGGTGAATCAGCCGGCACGTATGCCATCTTGTTCATGCTGGCCTTTGTGCCTGCCGTCCTGAGTGTGGTGATGCTCACACGCATTTCAGAGCAACCCGCGACGCCACATGTGCGTGAGCCTGTCGCTGAAAACTGGCGACAGCTGAGTGTGGGCTTCAAACGATTCTTGTGGCCCGCGGGTGTGTTTGCCTTGGGGTATTTCAGCCTCGGGTTTATTTTGCTCAAAGCCCACGCCGTAGGCTTCGGCGTGACCGACATTGTCTTGCTCTACGCGCTGTTCAACATCACCTGCGTGGTGTTTGCGCCGTGGGTGGGCAAGATTGGCGACAAGGTGGGGCGTCGGCACATCGTGTTGTTTGGCTATGCGCTGTATGCGTTTATCAACGTGTGGCTAATGGTGCTCAGCACTCAGTGGGAAATGCTGGCCGTGTTTGCCCTGTACGGGTTTTTCTACGCCATTGATGAATCACAGAGCAAGGCCTTCATCGCTGATTTAGAGCCTGACCGCAGAGCCTCGGCCATGGGCATTTACGGTTTGGTGACGGGTTCTTTGTATTTGCCGGCCTCTTTGGTCGCAGGGGCTTTGTGGACCATCTCGCCCCAGTGGGCGTTTGCTGTGTCGGCGGTGTTGTCGGTGGTCGCCATCGGGGTGTCTGTCGCTTGGATGCCAACAGACATCGCTCGGAGTGGGTAGGATGGCCCCCTTTTTTAGAAAAATTTGGAGACTTTTTAGATGACCCCAGCAGAACAAGCATTGCGCACGGCTGCGCTTGACTACCACCGCACGCCCACCAGAGGGAAGATTCGTGTGGAGCCAACGCATCCCTTGGATAACCAGCAGGATTTGAGTTTGGCTTATTCACCTGGCGTGGCTTACCCCTGTTTGGAAATTCAAAAAGACCCACAAACCGCCTACGAGTACACCAGCCGTGGCAACTTGGTCGGCGTCATCACCAACGGCACAGCGGTGTTGGGTTTGGGTGATATCGGTGCATTAGCCGGCAAGCCGGTGATGGAGGGCAAGGGTTGCTTGTTCAAAAAGTTCTCGGGCATTGACGTGTTCGACATCGAACTCGACGAACGTGACCCCGACAAACTGGTGGACATCATTGCCGCCATGGAGCCTACCTTTGGGGGGATCAACCTTGAAGACATCAAAGCGCCTGAGTGTTTCTACATTGAGCAAAAACTCCGCGAGCGCATGAGCATCCCCGTCTTCCATGACGACCAGCACGGCACGGCCATCATTTCTGCCGCCGCCATGTTGAACGGCTTGGAGCTGGTGGGCAAAGACGTGGCGCACATCAAAGTCGCCGTCTCTGGTGCGGGTGCTGCGGCGTTGGCTTGTTTGGATGTGTTCGTGGGCTTGGGCGTCAAGGTCGACAACATTTTTGTGTGTGACTCCAAAGGCGTGATCTTTGAGGGCCGCTCCGGTGGCTACGACGCATCCAAAGCCCGCTTCGCACAGAAAACAGAGCTGCGCACCTTGGCCGATGCGGTCAACGGCGCAGACGTGTTCTTGGGTTGCTCCGCCCCTGGTGTGCTGACGCAAGACATGGTCAAGACCATGGCTGACCAGCCCATCATCTTGGCCTTGGCCAACCCCGAGCCCGAGATCCGCCCTGAGTTGGCCAAAGCCGTGCGCCCAGATTGCATCATCGCCACGGGTCGCTCGGACTACCCCAACCAAGTCAACAACGTGTTGTGCTTCCCGTACATCTTCCGTGGTGCACTCGATTGCGGCGCGACCAAGATCACCGAAGCCATGAAGATTGCCTGCGTGCGCGAAATCGCCGACTTGGCCAAACTCGAAGTGACGGATGAAGTAGCCGCCGCTTACCCCGGCTTGGACTTGACCTTTGGTGTGGACAACATCATTCCCAAGCCCTTTGACACGCGCTTGATGTTGCGCATTGCCCCTGCGGTGGCACGCGCTGCCGAGGCCTCGGGTGTGGCCAAGCGCCCCATACAAGACTTTGACGCTTACGCAAAAACCTTGATGGCACGTTTGAAGTCCAGCTCTTGAGTCGCCTCAAGCTCACCCGCGACAAGATCTACAAAACGGTCTCACGCCAATTGCATGGCGTGGTTCCGTGTTGGGTCTGTGGTGAGCATGTGGCGCACGCCGAGGCCACGCTAGAGCACATCCAACCGCAGAGCGAAGGCGGCAACAGCCACCAAGAAAACTTGGCCATCAGCCACGACCGCTGCAACCACCAACGCCACGCCAAGGCGAAGGTCTGATGCGTCGCCCCAAAGCACCGTCGGCCATGCTCGGCATCAGCTTGTTGCTGAGCGCGGTGATTTGCTTTGCCATCCTAGATACCACCAGCAAGCGCGTCACGTCCGTGATACCGCTGATGATGGCAATCTGGGGTCGTTATTTTTTCCAAGCCTTGCTGACCACGGCGGTGGTGTTGCCCCTCAAAGGGCTCGATGTTTTTAAGACCAAGAACCCACGCCAACAAATCACACGCGGCATCTTGTTGGTCACGGTCACAGGGCTGGCGTTTTCGAGTTTGAAGTTTTTGCCTGTGGGTGAGTTCACCGCCATCATCATGACCGTGCCTTTGTTGGTGACCTTGTTGGCCACGCGCATGTTGGGCGAGCATGTGTCCACCCAACGTGTGTTGTTGGTATGCGGCGGCTTTATTGGCACGCTCATCATCGTGCGGCCGGGGACGGATGTGTTTGGGTGGCCGCTGCTCATTCCCTTGGCCTTGGTCATCGTGAACACCGCTTTTCAGTTGCTCACCAGCAAGATGACGCGCACCGAAGATGTCATGACCACGCAGTTCTACACCACCTGGATTGGAACAGCCCTCACGTCTTTACCGCTGTTTTGGTTTTGGGTACCCGTCACCGACACGCAGGTGCTGCTGGAGCTGGTGCTCATGGGGTTTGCCGGTTGTATTGGGCACTTCTTGCTCATCTTGGCTTTTGAGCGCTCACCGGCGGGGACGTTGATGTCCTACATGTATGCGCAAATTGGTTTCGCGATGGTGGGGGACTGGCTCGTGTTCCACCATGTGCCCGATCATTTGTCGATGATGGGGATTGGCTTGATCACCTTGTGCGGCATGGCCGGCGGCTGGCTCACCTTGTACGAGCTGCGGAAAAAAACCCAGAGCTAAACGAGCGCATCGATGGTGCTCCCATCAGCCGTGACGCAGCTTTTGATCGTCATGTCAGCCTCTTAGCGCCTTACCCTTAGAACAGCACTTGGGCCTGCACCCCGTGCAGCACGATGTCGCCAATTTGCAGCAACAGCAAAAGTGCAATGGGCGACAAGTCCACCCCGCCCATCTGGGGCAGCACGCGGCGAATCGGGCGCAGCAAAGGCTCCACCAACTGCGACAAGAAGTAGCGGACGTCCGTGCTGGTGTTGAACCACGACATCACGGCATACACAATGACCAGCCACATCAGGCTAGACAGCGCCACACTGATGAGCTCAAACCCCGCTTGTGTGACCAAGCTCAACCAATGGGCGGTAGCGCCTGCCATCAACCACAACAGCGCGTGTTTGGCCAACAGCACGGCATAGGCAGCCACCAGACTGCCGGTGTCCACGCGACCCACGCTGGGCACAAAGCCCCGCACGGGCAGCACGATCCAGTTGGTCACGGCAAACACAAAGGGCGCTAGCGGGTTGCCCGCACGAGCCGACAAGTTGATGCGCAGCAAATGCATGTACAGGCGCAGCAAACAGGTACCTGCAACTAAGCCGGTGGCGAACTGCAAGATAAGGGAAAATATTTGAATCAGCATGTCGCTGAGTTTAGTGTCTCAAATATATGCATCGCAACGCACTGGTTTTGTTCTCGGGGGGTCAAGACTCCACCACCTGTTTGGCTCACGCGCTCTCGCAGTACGAGCGGGTGGAGACGTTGGCGTTTGATTACCGCCAGCGCCATGTGGTCGAGCTAGACGCTCGCATCCACGTGTTGGCACAAATACGTGCGCAGTTCCCGCAGTGGGCGCACAAGCTGGGCGATGACCATTTGCTCGACCTCGGCGTGCTGGGGCAGGTGAGCGAGACCTCGCTCACGCGCGACATGGCCTTCAAGATGGAGGCCTCCGGTTTACCCAACACCTTCGTGCCGGGCCGCAACCTGTTGTTCCTCACACTCGCCGCGGCGTTGGCTTATCGCCGTGATTTGGACGTCATCGTCACTGGCGTGTGCGAGACCGATTTCTCAGGCTACCCCGACTGCCGCGACGACACCATGAAGGCCATGCAAATTGCGCTGTCACTGGGGCTAGACCGCCGCCTGTTGATCGAGACGCCGCTGATGTGGATCGACAAAGCGCAGACTTGGCAGCTGGCTTATGACCTAGGTCAAAAAGCACACGCCAACGGCGGTGACCAGTTGGTGGACCTCATCGTGGAGCACACCCACACCTGCTACATGGGCGACCGCACGCACCGCCACGACTGGGGCTATGGTTGCGGTACTTGCCCTGCGTGTGATTTGCGCGCCAAAGGCTGGTTGCGCTGGAAGGCTTGATACGCGTCAGTTTGTGACCAGCACAAACTTCGCCACACTGCCTTCGGGTGCGGGGTTGAACTGCCACAGCGTTTCGTGATAGCTGGCCACGCTGGGGCGGTGAGCGATAGACACCAAGCCACCGCCTTCTTCACGCACCATCGTCAGCAGCTTTTCGTAAAGTACTTTTTCACCCGCCTCATCCAGTGCACTGGTGGCTTCGTCGGCAAACACCCAGCGCGGTCGCTTGAGCAGCACGCGCGCCAAGGCGAGGCGTTGTTGCTCGCCGCCGGACAGCTGCTGCGTCCATTGGCCGGCCACGTCGAGCTCGGTGGCGAGGTGCGGCAGCAGTGCGTCGTACAACGCGTTCTGCAAAGCCTCATCGGAATAGTGTGTCGCACTGTCTGGGTAGGCCAACGCTTGGCGCAGCGTGCCTTCAGGGAAGTATGGGCGTTGCGGCATGAACACGCTGCCTTCGGGCAACACAACGGGGCCGTAGGTGATGGGCTCACCATGGCGGTCGTGTGTGGGTGCGCTCACGTAGGGCCAAATGCCGGCCAAGGCGCGCAGCAAGGTGGACTTGCCGCAGCCTGAGGGGCCACGAATCAGCACCGTGTCTCCGGCGGCGATGTTGAGCGAAGTGTCGGCCAACAGCACATCCCCGTTGGGCAGTGACAGCGTTAACGGCGTGGTGTGCAAGGCGTTGATGCCTGAGGTAGCGCCTTCCACAACGGTGCTCGTTGTGACGGCGGACATCTGGTCTTGAAAACTCGTCAAACGCAGCGTGGTGGCTTGCCACGAGGCGAGGCGGCTGTAGTTGCTGATGAACCAGCTGAGCGACTCTTGCACCTGACCAAACGCGGAGGAGATCTGCATCAACTCACCCAGCTGAATAGCTCCGCTGAAATAGCGTGGCGATGCCACCAACATGGGGAACACCACGGCCGCTTGGCCATAGCTGGAGTTGAACCAGGTGTAGCGCTTTTGCACACGCAGCAAGCGCATGAAGTTGTCCAGCACTTGGGCGAAGCGCTCTTGCAACGACAGGCGTTCCACATGGCCGCCACGGTCGAGCGCGATGGCTTCGCTGTACTCACGCACGCGCATCAGGTGGTGACGAAAGTCGGCTTCCAAACGTTGTTGCGCAAAGTTGAGCGAGGCCATCGAGCGGCCAATGAAGTGGCCGATCAAACTGCCGGCCAGTGCGTAGGACAACGCCATCCACACCATGAAGCCGGGGATGTTGTAGCTCTCTCCCGCCACGTCGAAGCTGAAGCCCCCTGACAGCGTCCACAAGATACCTACAAAGCTCAGCAGCGTGACCGTCGCGTCGAGCAAGCCCAGTGACAAGCCCACGGTATCTGCCGTGAACTGCTGCACATCCTCTTGAATCCGTTGGTCCGGGTTGTCCGTGCCGTTATGGGATTGCAACTCGAGTTGGTAAAACACATGGCCCTTGAGCCAGCGTTGCAAGTAGTCGCGCGTCATCCATGCGCGCCAACGCAATTCGAGCAACTGCGTCAGGTAGAAGCGGTACACGGCCACGATGATGAAGCACGTCGCCAGCATGGCGAACACACCGAGCTGATGCCAAAACACTTCGGCATTGCGGTTTTGCAGCGCGTCGTAGAACACACGGTTCCAGTCGTTGAGCAAGACCATCATGTAAACCATGCCGAGGTTCAAGCCCACGCAAGCGGCCAGCAGCAAGCGAGCGCGCCATTTTTCTTCGGATTTGAAATAGGGCAGTGATAACGCCCAGACGCGGCTGATTTGCAATCGGCTTTTTTGCCAATTGGTCGCCACGTTGTAGGCGACAGTACGGAAAGCGTTCATGTGTTTTTAAACTTCGGTGTTTCGCACGCCGCTGGCCACATGGCCTGAGGGAACGTGTTGAGCGGCGGATTCGATGTGGCCGGTTTGGTCGTCAAAGAAAAAGTCGGGTTCAAACTCGCGCAAGAACTCGCCCTTGGCAAGGCCGCCCAAGAACATGGCCTCGTCCACTTCGATGTTCCAGTTCATCAACGTGCGAATGGCGCGTTCATGGGCCGGCGCGCTGCGGGCGGTGACCAGTGCGGTACGAATGCGCATGTGCGGCGTACCCGCTTGTTGCAGCACTTGCAGGGCCGCGAGCAGCGGCTTGAACGGACCTGGCAACAGCGGTTGCGAAGCTTTCGTTTTCTCATGCAGCTGAAACGCGTCTAGGCCTTGGGTTTGGTAGACCCGTTCCGCCTCATCGCTGAACAACACCGCGTCGCCGTCAAAGGCAATGCGCACCTCGTGCGGGTGAGCCTCAGACGCGTGGGCCGAATGCGGGTACACCTGTGCGGCAGGCACGCCGGCATCGAGGGCGGAGCGCACGTCTGACAAATGCGTGGACAAAAACAAATTGGCGTTGAGCGGGCGCAAATAGCGCCAAGGCGATTGCCCGCGTGTGAAGCTGCCGCGCTGAATGGGTAAGCCGTAGTGCTGCGCCGAGCGGAACACGCGCATGCCACTCACGGGGTCGTTGCGCGAGAGGATCACCACCTCCACGCGTTGGGCATCTGGCGTGTTGAAGGCCAGCAACTTTTGCACCAGCGAAAACGCCACACCGTGTTTGGCCGGTGTTTCCAATCGGTCGAGCTGAAGGTTCATGTAGGCGCGGTCGTCGCCTTGCTCAAACACTTGGTTTTCTTCTTCGAAGTCAAACAGAGCCCGCGAAGAAATAGCCACCACCAATTTACCGTCTAGCGAAACGCTCATGTTGTTACCTCACCCACTGATTGAGTTGAATGATGGGCAGCATCACCGCCAGCACGATGAGCATCACCATCGCACCCATGACGACGATGAGCAAGGGCTCAAGGATAGTCGCCAGTTGTAAAGCGCGGCGTTGTACTTCTTGGCTCAGCTGTGCGGCGGCGCGTTGCAGCATGGTGGGCAGTGTGCCGGTTTGCTCACCCAAGCGCGAGAACATCACCAGCAAACGCGGAAAACGTGGGTGCTGCGCGAGGGCCGAGGCCAGCGGCGCACCTTCGCGCACCAGCACCAAGGCTTCTTGCGCATCGCGTTTGAGCGCGGTGTT
>Ga0007792_10000595_pt1 | contig 12975 bp, 16 predicted proteins | sample CryBogmetaGMA6M_FD_60371 | JGI IMG/M metagenome (GOLD analysis project Ga0007792, IMG submission 60371) | Freshwater microbial communities from Crystal Bog, Wisconsin, USA - MA6M | ecosystem: Environmental > Aquatic > Freshwater > Lake | place: Crystal Bog, Wisconsin, USA | collected 2009-07-06
CCCGCTAATACTACAACGACTTATTATTTAGCGGCAGTAAACGCCGCAGCTACTAGTTCCAACAGTTCTGTTACTGTAACTATGGTAGCTGCCCCGGTTATTTCTTCCTACGGCGCTGACACTTATAATTTAATAACTGGACACTCTACCGGTATACGAATGTCATTTTCTAGTGCTACGGTTGCCAGAATAGGAACTTCTGGTTCTGGTGGAACTGAGGTTACAGCATCTGCAGTCTCTGGTACTACTTATACAGTATCTCCTACTGTTACTACGACATATTATTTTTATGTGGCCAACGCAGCGGGGAGCACATCTACAAGTAGTTTTACGATAACTGTGTATCCAGTAGCTACCCTTGTTAACAATGGTCCCATATTATTAAACGGGACTGTGACCCTAACTACAGTCTTTTCTGTTGGAACCGGTAGCCTTAGTGTTCCGACTGTAGCACCCGGTACTTGGGGTACTTGGGCAACCGGAACTGGTCAAACTGTAGCATTGCCCTATAATAAACTATATACTTTAACTCAAAACACAGCGGGACAAAGCCCTACCTCAGATACGGTATATAATGTTCCGCAAGCAAAGATGCCAACTACAGCATCTTCAATATCCTTATCCCAAGCAAGACAAATAACAACTGGTGGAGGTACAGCTGCCAATTATGATATGAATAATGCAACTATCCGTACTTTAGCTGGTGTTGGCGGTTCTGGAACCTCTATTAGTTTCTCACAACTCAGTGGCAAATACTTAGGCACTGGAACATACTTCACCTAATTAATAATAAACAAGAATTAATTTCATATAAGGAAACACATAATGGCCGTCATACTCCCACAAACCTCTGGCAACCTCGTTCCAGAATACGCCGCTACTACTATCAACTTCAATAGACAAGTTATGAATGTTTCAGGCGTTCTAATTGCCTCATTCACAGCAAATATTGCCTACGAGCGCAAGGATTACCTAGTAAACGCTGCTGGCGAAAAGGTTGGCATAGTATCTATGGATTCTCCAATGATGCCTCCTCCAATGCCTACTCCTGGTATGAGTGACAAGTATGGTAATATCTACCTATCTGCTGAACAAGTAGCTGTTCTATTTACCCAAGCTCCTGCTAAGGATAAAGTCATCGGTGAAGTAATCGCTGATATGGCTGATTCTCTAATCCACGACGATTTAGTAGCAAGAGGTATTATAGAATAAAACTAACAGGAGCATTTATGTCAGTTACTACGAACTTCGGTTGGACGTTACCGGACTGGGAAATTTCCTCGGGTCAAAATACCGCACTACAAGCTATTGATGCTGCTTTAGGTAGCTTAAGTGGCGTGTCTTTAGATGTTACTTACGCTCAACTAGTAAGTAAGATACAGACTAACCAACTAACTCCAACTTGTTTTTATCGAATAACTGATTTTGCTACTGTATGGGACCAGCCGGATTATGATTCCTTAGGTGTTGCAAAAATTCCATCTCTCATTGTGACTAAAACTGCCGCTGTTGAGCCCTTAATTGTACTGGCTGTAGGAACTAACCAAATAGCCCATCAAGCATGGTCAACTTTGGCGGGGGAAGACTATATTGAATACGATTACACTTATAGCGTAACCGAGTATAAGGGGTCTCCAGCTAAGGGTAGAATCTCATATAGACGGGATCACTGGGGTAATTGTGTGTCTTACGACAGTCGTGGAGTTACATTTAAGAGATACGAGACAAGTCCAGGTAGTGGTGTGTTTACTCTTATTCCTGACAACGGGGGTGCTTTTAGAACTAACATTCCTACCTTCGGTGATGAGTGTGAAAACATTGTATTAACTAGACATACTACAGATGAAATTGGTATGGATGACCCTCTTTTCTTCACCTCTAACAATATTTTCGGGGATAATTGTGAGTCCTTAACAGCTGGTGGTGACTTCTTTAATAACACCTTCGGTGATATAATTTATGGTAATTCCTTTGGTCACTTCTGTCATGATAACTACTTTGTAAGCACTTGCTATAATAATCATATAGCAAATGAGTTTAGCAATAATGTTATCCAAGCCGAGTTTAGTAACAACGTTGTAGGAAACGGATTCTCTAACAACACTCTCGGAGCAGCGTTTACTCAAAACTTTATAGGGACTGGATTCAAGTATAATCAAACTCTTGGAACATTCTACTCTAACGATATTCAGGATGATTTCCAGCATAACACTAATTTAGGTACTAACTTTAACAATAATCATGTCAGAGATTACTTCCAGTATAACGTAAGTATTGGTGCTGACTTTAATCGTAACGAAATAGCCGATCACTTTATGAATAATACTAATATCGGCCCGAACTTTCAGTTAAATCATATAGACTGTTTAGTTAATGCTATAGATTTCTCTTCTCTTGCTTGTGCTCCTATGTATTTAGGAGTAAACACACGTACTCTTAAAGGATATAACCAAACTACTGATTCTATGGATACCATGATCTATATGGGATATTATAATACTGGAGTTACTAATCATGGATGGGTATACACTGGTATTGGTGTAGGAGCATAAAAGTTTTACCTAAGACTTTCTCATAGATAGTCGATACTATTAATAAGACTATCTATGGGAATTCTTATGGCACTCTGTCCTATTTGCAATCACGAAGCAGATTCAAAGTATCTCTACACTCCTTACTGGGACTGCAAGTTTTGTAGTTGCTGGTTCCAATCTCCAGTTCCACCTAAACTGTATGAAGCCGCCCATGAGAAAACCGAGACTGGTGATTTCGCTGGTCATTTAATGGGAGATTACGAGAAAGAGGTTAATCGTAATCTAGCCAAGCAGATCCATTCTATGTGGTTTAGTGACTCTCCCATAAAAACTTTAGATGTTGGTTCAAAGTATCCTTACCTTTCTTCATGTTTTAGGGATATGGGATGCGAGTCTTATGCTATGGATAATATTGAGATAGTTCCAGAGTATAGTAAGGAACTCAATATTCCTATGCTTATGGCCGACTTTGAAAATATCACTGAATTGCAAATCCGTGAATGGACTAAGACAGATAAATTTGATTTGATCACTATGATACATGTCTTTGAGCACATGTATCATCCATTAGAGGCTCTTAAGAAGTTAAAAGCCCTATTAAAGGATGATGGAGTTCTGTTTATACGTATACCTGGACACGATGTTACGGGGTTTGAGCGTGATTTAACCGAAGGTCACTATACTATTCATCCCTTTTTCCACACTCTTGACAGTTTATTAGAGTTACTGGTTCAAGCAAAGGATCTCTTTACTATTGACTGGACAGTTCCTATGGAGGGTGCTGGTCAGAGAGATCTAGTTCTTAGACCGGTACATAAAAAGCCCACTATTTGCGCTGGTATGATTGTGAAGAACGAGGAACGGGATCTACCCAAGTGTCTGAAGTCTATTGAAACTGCTGTAGATAGTGTAGTTATTATTGATACTGGATCAACTGACAGCACTCCGTTAGAAGCTGCTAAAGTTTGGTTGTCTACGGGTAAGCCAATGACCTACGAATCTTATACTGGAGCCTCTGAGCAGGATGCGTCAGGTGATTGGAAGTTATGGAGTTTTAGTAAGGCACGTAATGTGTTTATTGATCTGATTGATACCGATTTAGACTCTGACTATGTTTTGTGGATGGATGCTGATGATACTCTAGTAACTCCTGAAAGTGTTAGACGGGCTTCGTACCTGTCTGCCTATAATGTGATTGGGTTTATGATAGAGGCCGGAGATAAGTGGGTTCATCATAGAATGTGGAAGGCTCGAATGGGGGTTAGATTCGAGGGAGCTATTCACGAATATCCTACTCACGGAGGTCATGCTGATTTTATTTTTAAGAACTCTATTATTAGACACGATGCTACGCCGGGCCTAGGAGAGAACTCTAATAATAGAAACCTTCGAATCCTAGAGAAGGAATACGCTGAAGCCAAGACTTCTAGAACTGTGTTCTATTTAGCTAACACTCATAAGGATGCGTATCGTTGGGAAGAGGCTATTAAGTATTATGATGAGCGTATTACTATGGGAGAGTACTTTAGAGATGAGTGGTTATTCGCCTATCTGTATAAAGCCAGATGTGAACGCTCTGCTCTAAGAGAAGCAGATGCAGAGAAGACCTTACTTGAAGCATTGAGTAAGGCTCCTTGGGCGGAGTTCTGGATGGAGTTATCCTATATTCATATCATTGCTGGTCGATTAACTGAAGCTAAGGCAACAGCTATGATGGCCTCAGTAACTAAAAATACTCCTACCTCATTATGGAGAGAGAACAACAAGTACACAGATCAGCCATTACGAGCTATAACTATGTGTTACGAGCAAGAGGGCGATATAGAAACTGCACTAATTTGGGCCTATAAGACCAAGATTGCGATAGGTGTCCCTGACTCTGGCTGGGATGAAAAAATAGCCTCTCTAGAATCACGGAGGGTACTTTAAGAAGTCAATAGTGCTAGTTCGTCCTGGAGCAATCGGTGACATTATCATGACACTGAATCTGATCCCTGAACTCAAAAAACAAAATCCGGGGCATACAGTTCACTATTGCTGCTCTGAAGGTATCGGTAAGGAGCTAGCCGCAGTTATGAAACTGGTGGGAATTGATTCTCTCCTTCCGTATCCTTCTGACTTGAGTAAGTATACTAAGGTAATCAATTTAATAGGCTATCCAGTTGAGTCTGAGGGCTATCCACACAATCCAATGAAGAAGCATTTACTAGATTACTTTGCCGCTGAGATGGGTATAACTAATCCTGGCACTTCTTTATGTCCAGAGATTCCACGTATTAAGGGATTACCAGTAAAGTATGCGACTCTTCATACTAAGGCTGGTTGGTCTAATTATAAGAACTGGCCACAGGATCGTTGGGAATCTGTTATTTCTTCCAACTCACAAATACCATTTTATCAGATAGGGACTGCAGAGGATCCGAAAATCCCTGGAGCAAATCATGAGTTTATGGGAGAGCCTCTGCTAATTGCTGTCTCTCTGATATCTAATGCTGCTATTCATGTCGGTGTTGATTCTTTCTCTAATCATGTTACGCATCTGACTGATACTCCAGCAGTTATCTTATGGGGTTCTACTCAAGCATCTGCCGCAGGATACAGTAAGAACACAAATATAAGTCTCGGATTATCTTGTCAGCCGTGTTTTAAGGAAGCACCAGAACTGTCTATACATCCTATGGGAGTTTGCTCTAATCCTGAGGGACAGACCTACGATACTCCTAGTCATGCCTGTATGTCCGGTATTTCTATATCTTCGGTAACTGATGCGGTTGCTTCTCTTTGGAGTAAAGTAACTTTATAATTAATATTAGGAGGTTTACTATGTTTAAGCCAGGCGATGTTCTTCTGTATCAAGCCCCAGCATGGAAATTATCGAATCTGATTCCTAAGGCAATTCAGCTTATAACTGGGAATAAGGTCACACATGTAGCTCTTTATCTTGGTCCCTCTTACAATGGTCATAACATATTAGATGCTCTTAGTGATGGCATATTTATGAGAAGTCTAACTGAATCTGAGATATATAACCGAAAGGATGACTTCAAGCTTTACGGAGTGGCTAGATTGTCTACTGGGGTGAATGAGACTAATAGTTCTGCTTTCCTTTGGTCAGCCTCTAAATATACTACTAAGAAATATGGGTATAAAACTATTTTTAACTTACTATTACAGCACGGAAAGACTCGTTTATTTACCAAAAAGCCTTGGACTGTTTGGTTTAAATCGCATGATGCCTATATTTGTTCCGAAGTAACTCAACTTGCAATTGAAGATGCTTTTAGACTTAACCAAATCAAGTTCAAGTTTCCTAAAATTGCATGCTTAGTAGAGCCTGACGATTACTTATCCGCTCCTTGGGAAGTCACTATTATAGGGGATAATTAAGTTTATCGGGGAAAAAATGAAACGCTTTTTATTACTATGTGCTAGTATTATATGTGTTGTTATGACTCTAGTTTCTTGTAATCAGAAGCAACCGGAGGAGGTTTTATACTCTTCTTTCTATACCTTACTGAAGCAATCTCCCGTTGATGAAGCTAGGTACAAGCAACTATATAATGATGGCCATAGGATTGTATTCAAAACTAATAATATGTTAGCTGGAACTACCCTAGCAAGAACTACTATAAACTATGTGGATCCTATTCTTATTGAGGTGGATTACATGGAAATTCAGAAGCGCCATGATAATCTCGTACCGGTTATTTCTCATGAGTTAGCACATGCTTGGGAGGCTCATTATCAGTATGGTCTTCAAGAGTTTTTCAAGATTGTAAATGAACAGAAGAATGAACAACATATTCCATGGCAAGATAGGACCTTTGAGAAGTCTGCCATAGCAAAAGAGAATGAAACTAGAAAGTACCTGTTATCTCACTACCCTAAAGACTATGTAGGAATGTCACCAACTCGGAGCCTGTAAAATGGAGGAAGAACCCAAGCTAACTTCGCCGTACCATGATCATCCTTCTTTTGGGATAGAACCTTTAGATTCTCAGCATAAAGAACTTTCCTTTTTGCTCAATCAGGTTAGCTCCTTAATTTTTAATAAAACTGAAGATGCTACTGTTGTAAGACTTTTGAATCAAGTAATAGAAAAAACTGCTCTTCATTTCTCTGTAGAAGAGGAATTCATTAGGGAGTATTGCCCTCCTGACGAAGTTGCTGCCCATATAAGATGTCACATGGAAGCGATATCCACACTTATTGCACTTAAAAATAAGCTGGAACTGGATCTTATAAAATATCAGATTCGATATAAATCAGACATGGCTAACTTTGCTGAACGTCTTTTTAGTTATGATGCCTCATTAGTACATAGGATTAAAGGATCTAAAATATCCAAGCTAATCCCTAATGCAAAAATAATAGAGATTCCATGACCAACCCTCCAATAAGACGAGACAAGTTACGAAACGATAAGAGCTATACTGGGATTACTTTAGATATAGAGTGTATTATTCCTACTGACACGCAATTGGCCGAATTAGAACCATTGTTAACAAAGGATTTAGTATCTTATTTGTTACCTAAGATAAAATCAGAAGTTCCGTCACTTATTAGTTACACTGATTTTTTTGGAGAAGCTGAAGAGTTTTTACGTCAGACTAATCAATCTTGGTCGTTTAGGAAGATAGTCGCTACTAAGATGTATACTAATTTCTTAGAGGCTTTAGATGAATCAGTTTATTACGATGAGACCGAGAAATGCCTGTGTATAAAATCTAAGTATTTATCCTCTTTTGACTATGGAGACTACTACAGTCCCGCATATGAAATCATTAGAAAGCTTATGGCTAAATGGATAGTTGAGAGACAGGAAAATATGGCGGCTAAGAATAAGACTAAACGCTAACTACCTCAATTAAATTATATAGAGGCTATTAGTGTTTAGAGCATCCAGTTATAATCTATCCGATCAAACTCCGTCAGGACTTAAAGACCTTAACTTTATGAATTCTGTTGACCAGGAAGAGTTTACTCTTTTTGGCGTAAGCACTATATATTTTAGAATCTCTGCCCAGCAAGAAAATTATGATAGCACTTTTAGAGACGTTTTATCAAGTAAGCGATTTGATGAGCCTATTCAACTTAGGTCTTTTTTCAAAGTAGATGAATCGACTACTCATGGAATGGGCGATATTGGTATTGGTCAGAACGCAGATAGAAATGGAACTGTCTGGTTTAATGTTGCTTTAGTAGAGAGTATTTTAGGCAGATCTCCTATTATTGGAGACGTAGTAGAGAATGTTCAGATCCATCAAAAGTTCGAGATCTTTTCAATCTCTAAGGAAATGCATAGACTGGGATACCCTCTCAGATATAAGTGTGGCATACGACTTTATCAAGACTCAAAATAGAATTAATTACATAAGGAACATACAATGTCAATCAATACTACTACTAGTGTAAGCATAAAATCAGCTGACCTCAAGGGTGGGGCCTTAGTTGAGTATAATTCAACCACTCTTCTTCAAACTTCTCCTATTGTTCTTCGATGGGCTGGCGGTTCAGTAAGTTTTAACACTGTATCTGAGTTTCATACCTACGTTAACGAAGTAATTTTCCCTACTATTAACAAGGTATTTAATGCCGATGGTGTAGGAACTGGTGGAACTGTATTACCGGGAGCCTACATTGCAAGTTCAAGTACCCTCGTTAACTAGGGTCATGAAATCCTCCAAGACTGCCCAACCGAAAAAAGACTCAGTCAGACTTATATACTCTGAGTCGGTTAAATCAGTTTCTGAAGGAGAGCAAGCTATTAATTCTCTTTGTGATGAACTTGAAAAGGAACGATTAGCTCTACAAAAGGCGCTCTCCGCTCATTCCGCATACGCTTTAAAGATAACTAAGGATTTATAACTATGGCCAGGGATAGCAGATCAAGAAGACAGGATGACGACGATGAAGATCCGTTGTCTTCTTTCCTTTCCAACGAGCCCGCCATACCTAAGAAGCGAGTTGACGCTTTGGTAGATACTGCTCGTAGATCTGACGATCCTTTATTGGGTGCTTTATCCTTAGTATTAGCGGCTAATCATGACTATGCTAAGAGTGTAAGTAGCCTATTAAGCACCGATCTTTCGCAGGGTCAGTCATTAAATGAAATCAAAGAGCGACTAGCAGTTCTATTACAGAAAACTGATTTGCTAGTTACTAGCCAGGAAGAATTATTACAGATACTAAACGAATTACCGGAAGTGTATAAGGAAGCAGTAGAGTTCATGATTAAACAACATGAAGAAAGACATTCAGCCTATCTAGATGCTAAGTTTAGCAGAATGTTTGAGGCTGTCGGACTGAAGAAAGACGGAGAGGCTCACGGAGAGGCTGATTCATTAATAAGAAAAGTAAAGTATCTTCTCAGTAAGCAAGTAATGACTGTAGTTATCGGAATGGTTTTATACAATGTAGCAGTTTGGATTATTGAACACGCAGGAAAATTATCAAAATAGGTGGTATGATGGATAAGAAAATGCTTTCTCTCTTAAATGATTCTCTCGCAGAATTAGATGTTCGTATTAATGACGAAAAGACTCTTAGTATCGTAGAGTTTTGTCTGGAGTATACAAATCTCCGAGGTCAAGAACTAATATACTTCTGTGAAGACATGATAAAGTCCTCTATCCCTTCTATTGTCCTTACCGAGAGCGCATTTTCAAACGTTGGTGACCGAATTAAGCATACCTTTAACACCGTTACTCAGGGTAGAGGCGCTTCAAGAGACGCTGAAAAAACTAACTCTAAGCCTTTATCTGGTTCTCTACTGCGAAATCGTGCTCAACAAGCTGGTAATTGGTTTGGAACTAGAGCCTCCCAAGTAAGAAATAGTGCTATGATTGAAATCGCAGGAGGAAAGGGTGAGGCAACTCGTTATCTTGTCTTCCCAGACCTGGATATGTCACGACCTGGGCATCCACAAATTTTACAATCTATCATTGATAAAGAGAATAAGGAAGGTAAATCAGCAAGCGAAATTCCTCCTAACGATGAGAGGAGAGCTAACATTGCTTCTAGAGCAACTGAAGTTAGACTACCCGATGCCGCTTCAGGTAAGAACAAAGCCGCTGTTGTAAAGGCATTAGACGATCTTAGTAAGTATGCTAATCAACAGAAGCTTGCTTTTAGTAGATATAACTTTGTTGCTCCAGAAGAAGTTCAGGGGATAGTTGACTACTCAAGTAAGCTTTTCCAGAACATTGCTTCAGCTGCTAAGGCTGGCGGAGAGAACACTGCTGAAGAACTAACAGCCGCTGGGGATGATAAATTAAAAGCTGCCGGACCAGGTGGACCCAATGCTGTATCAGCCGGTATAGACTCCGCTAAGGAAAGCATGACAGCCAATATTGGCCCGGCTAAAACTTCAATTGGTGATGCCGTAGATCAAGAAACTCCTGAACCTAAGGGTAAGGGCCTCTTAGATGCTGCTGGTAATTACATTCCTGAGCCTGAGTCTACCAATCCTTCTTTGCCCATTAAAGCAGAAATAGATGGAGCCGAACAGTCCTTACCGATCAAGCCTGCTGGTGAGCCTGTAGCAAAGGAAGGTGCTCCTAATGTTGCTCCATTAGTTCCACAAGCTAACCAGCAGCAATATTCTGTGAACCCTGGTATTCAATCTGCCGCACCTGGAGGTCATGGTCAGACCTATAGAACTCCAGGAGCCACTTCAATCCCTTCTAAGAATCCTAATTTAGGCGTTCAAGGAGGAGGGACTATTGGAGGAGCCGAGGAAGATACCGATGGTGCTCCAGTAAGACGTATTAGAACTACCGCTGAACACACTGATCCTACCGAGTGGGCTCAGGTTTAACGGCATAATTAAGTTTATATGAAAGCCCTATATGCATGATACTCAGCTATTCACTATAACCTATATCTATAACGACACTAATGACAAAGTTATTCTAATGACTTCTGGCGACTCTTTAAACGAGGCATCGGAAGCTGAGTATATCCTATCCAGCACCAATAGCGAAGAGATTGATTTAGTTGAGTTCATTGTATCGTCTATTCCTATCTTTGCTATGTCTGAACCTGGAAGTAAGGAAAGTATTACCCATACGGCAGAGGATTTCCAGGCTTTGTATGATCTGCCCTTTAACGAAATTGAAGAGAGAGTAGACGAAGTGGTTTATGGGACTACGATTAATGATGTAGAATCCTTACTCGCATATACAGATCCTTCAGATTACATGAGCGAAGCTGCCACATCTGAATTTACTCAGCCTGTTGATTATCTTGAGGAAGAAGAAGTAGAAGAGACTTTCTATGCTCCTATTCTTACTGAAGAGGATGAAATTGATGGGGAGAGCCTAACTGAAGCTGGAATACCCTCGTTGGGTGAGGTTCTGCCTAGGTTTATCGCTGAACTTCGTAAGCTTGGAACAGTCATCTACCCAGAGGATTGCAAATCTATCTTTGCTAATAATCCTAGCGTTATACCTACCTCTTCTGGTGTGCAGGTATTATCTATGGCCGTGAGTCCTATGGTAAACACTGGTTATCATCTTTACCTGGATCCAGCTGGAGTGCCTTATCTGTCATCTGCCCCGGTTTCCTCCATTGAACCATCAGGGGAACCTTCCGCAATTGCTGCTCCTGGCTCAGTTGGCACTCTTGTGCCAGATCCGAATAAACAGAAACAACTATTTGGCCAATTTATCTGATTTAAATTTTGACACAAAAAAGGGCCGGAATACAACTCAATGTATTCCGGCCCGTTTAGTATCTTTATACTTCAGTAGTGTCAACGTCTTCTGCTAACACTCTAGTAATCTCTTCTACTGCTTCTTGTTCCTTCGTTATTACCTCTCCGGAAGAATTTTGTAAGTTCTTCAATGCTTCTAGCACTTCTTCACTTTGGTCTTCTTCCGGAAGACTTTTGATTAATTTCTCTACTTCTTGTGCTGTTTTATTAATTCTTGCTACCATTTCGCTGTATATCATATCTCTATCCTGTAATAATGCTTGCTCGTAACTTATTTAATGCTGACACGTGAATCTGTGAAATTCTACTTTCCTGAACGTCAAGTTCTTTAGCGATTATCTTGAAGTTTTTCTCCTTAAAGTAGTAGTTGTCGATCACATGTTTCTCTTTTACAGTAAGATTAGTCGTAGTTTTGATGATTTTATCCACTGTATGCTTCATTTCTACTTGTTCGTGCTCGTTCCAATTAGCTTCTTGGCCAGTTATATCGCAGTTTTGAGTATAACCGGAGGAAGCCTGTTCAGCAGTAGGAGCAAGAGGCTGGAGTTCGATAGTAAGGACTCCACTAATGTCATGCAGTTTACTATTCTTCTCGTCTAGAGTAATAACATTGCTCTTGAAATCCTTGTCAATCTTCTTGAACTTGGCCCTGGAAGTTCTTGACATTGTATCCTTAGTGCGTAAGTAATCTAACATCTTACCCCGGACTCTATGTAGAGCGTAGGTAACAAACACCACTTTCTTGTCTTCACTATAACGATTATAGCATTCAATCAGCGCAATCATTCCCTCTTGGTAAAGATCTTGCTTGGTTTCTACGCTATTATATAGTGCTGTCGCCTTTTTCCTTACTAGCGAACCCCATAATGCGTTCGTAGTGGTTTCTACTATAGCATAATAGTTTTCGATTGGTAAAAGTTTATGCTTATTTACTGTAGTTTCTGTCATATTACTCCTGTGGAATGGTCTTAATTTCGTAATTTGTTAATATCTCGAACTCAATATCTAATCCTGGGTAAATTTCATTTTCTTCACACCAGTTTCTAAAGTTTCTAGCATATTGATTCATCGGGACCATAGAATGATTAAACGCATGAACGAAATACTCTAAGTGTGTATCCGTCATCATTTCATAGTCTTCCCATAGCGGATCTATATAAAGGGTTCCTGAGGGAATATGTAGGATGGCGTAGTTCTTCATACTTAGTGCTTTATGAAATAGACTGAGTGAGTAGTATTGACTAACTTAGTGTTAAAGCAATACTTACAAGTATCGCACTTGACTTTCTTGGTGCTTGCTTGGTTGGGGCAAATAACCACTCGCTTGTTTACTAGAGTAGCGAAATCTGAAGCAGACTTATCTCCTACGTATGCTACTCTCCACTCTGGACCTGGAATCTGTCCATTAGTTAGATGCTCGTCATCAACAGAAGCGATCAAAGTAAAGTTAGGAACTTTCTTAATATCGTCAAGATGTGGTCCCCAGTTAGGAAGAGCCCAATTACGAGTATACGCATAGAATGTAACTTCGGGTAGGAGTTTCATCACTTGCTTCATGCTCATTAGATACTTAATATTAATAATATCTCCACTTACCTGCCATCGGAATGTAGTTGGAGCGTTCTTTTTCTTCTTAGTTAGCTTGGTAATTTCAGAGACTAACGAAAGCACAAAGTTAGGGTCATTAATGCCCTTTAAATTAATTTCGTATGCTTTTGCAGCATT
>Ga0007792_10000596_pt1 | contig 12966 bp, 11 predicted proteins | sample CryBogmetaGMA6M_FD_60371 | JGI IMG/M metagenome (GOLD analysis project Ga0007792, IMG submission 60371) | Freshwater microbial communities from Crystal Bog, Wisconsin, USA - MA6M | ecosystem: Environmental > Aquatic > Freshwater > Lake | place: Crystal Bog, Wisconsin, USA | collected 2009-07-06
GCGTTTATATCTGTTGCGGTCGACACTAAGTTTTATAGATTTTTTTGCGATATTGGCTACAAAAAAGCCTGTTTTTGAATCCACGGGTTTTATCAAATAAACAGAAAAAAAAGTATTACCTTCTTTGATTCCGTTTTTAAGAATAAACTTAATGTCTTTTGTCTTGGGAGTCTGGCGTCCGATGTATGTAACCCCATGTTTATAAGTAGTTTATAGTGTAAGTTTAACTTTCAAATTTAAATTTTAAACTTGTCCTATTTTGGTCTTGTTAAAGCTTTACGGCCCTTACGGCGTCTGGCATTGATTACTCTTCTGCCGTTTTTTGTTAACATCCTTTTTCTAAAGCCGTGTTTCTTTTTTGCTTTTCTTCTATTAGGTTGAAAAGTCCTTTTTGGCATTGTTTTTCTCCATTTTCATTGAGTTTTATATGATTTTTTTAAAAATCGACCATAATTATAGGCGAAAAGGGAGGAAGTGTCAAGGATAAATAGAGATAAAACAGTGACAAAGGAGGTAAAGAATAGTGTTAATGCTTGGTATTTTTACATTTGGGAGTATCGTTTAGCTTATATAAGGATGAAAAATAACCTAATACATGAGCTTTTGAAAAAATTCAAGATTGTTCCATAGTTTAAAGCCATAAACAACATTTATTGATATTGAAAAATGACACAAATAGTCTATTTTTATATATGGAAAATACATTTTTCCTGTGATAATATTATATGCGATATTAAATTATTATTAATGAAGGATAATAAATGAAAAATACTTTTATTAACAAAAACTTTCTACTATTGTTAACCGTGCAGACATTAGAACAAATAGGCGATAGTTTGATACTCATGGCTTTGATAGCGTGGGTTATGGGTATGGAAGTTGGTTCGAAAACTGCTAATATTACAATTCTCTTCTTTTGGATTGGATTGCCTATAATCTTAATAGGCCCTTTTTCTGGAGTCATCATAGATTTATTTAAGCGAAAAACACTTCTTGCTGTAGCTACATTTGTAAAAGGGTTCTTTATATTTTTAATATTTGTATGTGTAAAATATCCAAATTTAGTTCCATTGCTTTACTTTTTTGTTTTTATGAAATCGTTTTCAACACAATTTTTTATACCTGCAAAATCTGCTTTTATGCCTGATATAGTACATGATAAAAACTTGCTTGTTCGAGCAAATTCAATTTCTACGACTGCCATGGTGATAACGCAGATCATGACATACGCTATATCTGGTATGGCATTGGCAGAATTTGGACCGAGAAGTGTAATGTTAGTTTCTGCTATTTTATATATACCAGCGGTTTTGTTAATATTATTAATAGGTTCTACCGAAAATCAAGTAAAAAGAAAAATAGAATCCTTACAACATATTGTAAATGATTTGGCTGCCGGATTTAAGTTTATGTTAAAGGAAGAAAAGATACAGTTCATGACCAGACGCGTTTTCTTTATGATGATTGCTGTGATAGTATTTTATATAAGCTTAACTGGAGGAGTATTGGACCACATGCTTGCATCAGGCGACATAAAGTTAAAAAGCATAGGGGCACTTGGTTTTATGCAAGCTGTACTTGGGGCAGGGTTGGTAGCAGGAGTTATAATGACTGATAAACTTGTAAAAAAAATATCTGAAAAGAAAATTATAAGTTACATTTTTCCTATCTTTGGACTTTTAATAGTTGGATTGTATTTTTATGCCAATTATTATTTTTTATTGGTATGTGCTTTCTTGGGTGGAATGGCAGGAGTTATGATATTAAGTATAGCTGAAACAGTGGTACAAAAGGAAACACCAGAAAATATGCGAGGCAGAATATTTTCAGCTTATTATGTTTTTAGAAACACAGGTCCGCTTGTAGCGGCAGGTATTGCTGGAATTTTAATAAGATTCATGAATGAAGAAAAAGTCATGCTTGTCTCTGGGCTTTCTCTTGTCACATATGGGCTGTTTAATTTATTAGGTTTGTTAGGAGTAAAAAGAATTTAAGTTAATAAATATATAAAGCAAGTATTTTATAAGGAGTAAATAAATGGCAATGTCAAACTGTGCGAGATGTGGAAAGGTCTTTTTGCCAGATGCTTATAAAACTTTATGTTCGGAATGTCTTGTTAAAGAACGCAAGGATTTGAAAATAGTATCAGAGTATCTGCGCAAGTATCCTATGACGGGTATTATGGAAGTAGCTACGCATACTGGTGTAGACGCGATGCAAATACTTAGGTTTGTCAGGTCGGGAAGTTTGAATATGCTTGATGCTAAAGATACAATAAAATGCAGATTTTGTGGTAAAAAATTAATAAAAGGTACTCTTTGTCAGGAGTGTTTGGAAATAGTATCAAGTCTGAAAGATTCGATTAAAAATAAAAAAGATAAGTCAGCAAATCTTAAAAAACCTCCAAAATAGTGTATTTGTAGTGTTTTTAAGAAGTACTATGATACTGATTTTTATTTTTATACCTTACATGCAATTCGTATTTACAAAAAAAACAATGGTTGATAGTATGATATATCATAAAATAATTTATGCTATGTGAGTAGGAGAAAATTTTAAAAATAATTAATAAATAAATGTTTTTTACTTGAAAAAAGATAAAAATTGGTTATTATATACGCGCGGCAAATATGTTGCTTGTATTGTAAATATTTTTAGGAGGATTTTAATGGGAACTAAGTCAGATATTAAGTTTGGAACATCTGGATGGAGAGGTATCATAAGTGATGATTTTACATTTGATAATGTAAAAAAAGTATGTCAGGCAATTGCTACCTTAATAAAATCAAAAAAAGAGCTTAAAGGCAAACCGTTTATAATCGGTTGGGATGCCAGGTTTCTTTCTGATAAGTTCTCACAAATAGCTGCTGAAGTTATGGCTGGAAACGGTATTAAATCATTTTTATGTGATAGGGACACACCTACACCAGCGATAGCATATCAAATATTAATAAAGAAAGCTGCAGGAGGCATTAATTTTACAGCATCGCATAATCCTGCGGAATACAATGGATTAAAATTTTCACCTTCTTGGGGAGGTCCAGCTACACCTGAAGATACTGATCAGATAGAAGCAAATATAAAAAAAGTAAAAGTAATAAAAATAATGGATATGGAAACGGCAATGGCAAAAGGTTTGATTAAGGTATTTGATCCTTCAAGAGAATATTTGGAACAGATAAAGAAAATAGTTGATTTTAATGTGATAAAAAAATCTAAGATAAAGATTATCGTTGATCCACTTTTCTCTACTGGTCGTGGTTACTTAGATAGAATTTTGAATGAAACTGGAGCCAACATAAGAGTCATAAATGATAAAAAAGATGTTTTGTTTGGAGGTTTCCCACCTGATCCATCTGAAAAAAATGTACAGGATTTGATTTTAAGAGTTAAAAAAGAAAAAGCAATCTTAGGTATAGCGACGGATGGAGATTCTGATAGATATGGAATAATCGATTCGGATGGTTCATATATACCAGCAAATCAGATATTACCACTGCTTTTAGATTATCTTGTGAAAACAAGAAAAGATTGGCATGGTTCTGTAGTGCGTTCAGTTGCTACTTCACATATGATTGATAAAGTGGCAAAAATGCACCATTTGACACTTCATGAAACACCGGTGGGCTTTAAGTACATAGGCGAAATAATGACAAAAGAAGATATTATTATAGGTGGGGAAGAATCAAATGGACTCACAGTGCATAGACATGTACCTGAAAAAGATGGAATAATAGCATGTCTTTTGGTTGCAGAAATGGTAGCGAGAACAAAACATAATGTGAGAACTTTATTTAAAAAACTTGAGAAAAAAACAGGACCTTTTGTTAATTCAAGGAAAAACTTTGTATTAAGTGAAGCAAAGAAAACAGCGTTAATAAAGAAATTAAAAACAGTAAAAATGATGAAGATAGGAAACTTCGATGTCTTAGAAACAATTACAGTGGATGGGTTTAAATTTTTACTTGGAGAAGATACTTGGATTATGACACGATTTTCAGGGACAGAACCTATAGTAAGATTATACGGTGAAGCTAAAAATAAAAAAACTCTTGATGAAATAATGAAAGCTGGAGAGAAGCTTGTAACGCATTAGCTCAAATAAAAAATACGCAATAAATAGAATTTCTTTTTAATATATTTTTTTTGTAATTCACAATCTGATATTTCCAGTCAAAAAAATAATTATATTAGTTTGTTTGACTATGCTGAATTTTGGCTCACTATGTTAGTTCAAACTTACTGTGCATAATATGTGGAAAAAAAGTCAATAAAAACTTCCAAAAACATGTAAAAAATGAAATAAAATCATAAAAAACAAGCAAAAAGCGTGTTAGTTGGGTGTTTGAGTAAGTATAATCATTGACAAAATTAATAAAACTCGTATACTACATATAGTTGAAGAAAGGTTTGGCAGACACAAGAGACAATCACGAAGGATTAATAGAAAGAAAATCTTTAACTGGAAGGGGTGATATTCACATGGCAAAGAAAAAAGCAGCAAAAAAGAAAAAAAAATAAGACGTTACATGAAACAAGCAAAAGGGGTAACATCAAAAACAACGTGGGACTTTTAAAAGTTCCACGTTGTTTTTTTTAGAAAAATTTTATTTTATATTTAATTCATAATTTTTAGATTTTATATGGGGCGGCTACGAATCTTATCAAATAATCAATTCAGCATGAAAAGTTGTTCTAATTCTTGACATTAAGTAGATAAAGGTTTAAACTTTATTTCGCTGGAGCAAATACGATTCTATATAGTTCCAAAGGGAGCAAAAGTGGCAAAGAAAAGCGCTATAAAAAAAGGGAAAACAAAGGAAACTAAAAATAATAATGAAGTATTTGTAGGTTTTAGTTTCCTTGTCGCTGGACTTTTGGTGTTTTTGTCTTTAATCCCTATAAACGACAAAAACTTGCTTGGTATATTTGGCGAGGTGGTCTCAAGAGTATTGTATCTAATGATGGGTAAAGCAGCATATATAATACCTTTAATAATTGGGTTTTTTGGGCTTAATATACTTAAGAAAAATAAAGAAAATCATGAAGCTGGTATTTTGCTCGGATTTATTATGCTGGGTATTGGAATTTCAATGTTACTTTCACTTATGTTTAATAATGAGGGTTTTAAGCTACCAAGGGTGGTTGAGATTTACTCTTCAAAGGAAATAATGGCTTTTTTAGGAAGGTCTTCAGATATGTTAGGCTTTCTATATAAGGAAACAGTATTTGATATAGGTGGCATCATAGGTAAGGTGTGTTCCAAGTTCATGGCACAGTGGTTTAATACGGTTGGGGCATATATCGCAACCATAGTTATAATTTTGGTTTCAATAGTATTACTTGGCAAGGAAAAATTATTAATTGCACTTTGGCATATATCAACAGAAGGAGCAAAAAAGTTATATTCGGTTTTTGCTTATATAGGAACTGTGTTTTTTAAATCCTTTAATAAAATGGCAACAACAGTAAAAACTGAAAAAAAAGATAATAAAGAAAAAAATGAAGATAAAAACAAAGCAAAAGATTCAAAAACAGATAAAAAATCTAAAGATGAAGAAAAACAGAAAGATGAAGAAGTAGAGGAAGAAAAACCAAGAAAAAAAGAAAAGCTTACTATTACAAAACAACAACATACTCCAAAAAAAGTTGGTGCAACGCAGGTTGTAATAATGAAAGGCGACTATACACTCCCACCAACTTCACTATTAAAATCAGAAAAACCAGTGATTGAAGAAAAAGAATATGATTATGCTTCAGATGCTATAAGGCTTAAAAAAACACTTTCTGATTTTGGTATAGAAGCAGAAATTGTAAATGTAGTAGATGGTCCAGTAATATCTCGGTTTGATTTAGAACTGGCAACAGGCGTAAAAGTGGCAAAGGTAGAAAATTTGGCAGCAGATATTGCGCTTGCAATGAAAGTAGAAATGGTCAGAGTTGCGGCTGTACCTGGAAAATCATTACTTGGTATAGAAGTTCCTAAAACAGATAAAAAAATAATTTATTTAAAAGAATTAATCGAGGACGATTTATTTACGAGCTCCAATTCTCTTTTAACTCTCGCAATAGGTAGGGACTTGTCAGGTAAACCAGTGATAGTAAAACTGGATGACATGCCTCATCTCATGATTGCAGGTTCTACAGGTTCAGGAAAATCAGTATGTATTAATTCTATAATTACTTCCATATTGTTTAAGGCCTCTCCAGATGAAGTTAAGTTGCTTTTAGTTGACCCTAAAAAAGTTGAACTTACACAATATAATGATATGCCACATTTAATGGCACCAGTAATTACAGATCCAAAACATGCGGCTTATGTGTTAAAGCGTCTTGTGGCTGAAATGAGAAGCAGGTACGATCTTTTATCTGCTGAAGGCGCACAGAATATGGAAATATATAATAGAAAGGTAATGGAGTTTAATGAAGATATTAGAAAAGATCCAGATGTGCAACCAGAAGATTTTAAAAAATCTCTTCCCTTTATAGTCCTCATTATAGATGAGCTCGCTGATTTAATGACTATGGCAAAGCAAAGCGTGGAAGAATCACTGCAGCGTTTAGCACAGCTTGCTCGAGCAGTTGGTATACATATAATAATTGCTACACAAAGGCCATCGGTTGATGTTATAACAGGAGTAATAAAGGCCAATTTTCCATCAAGAATTGCTTTTAAAGTGAAATCACAGATAGATTCGCGTACTATACTTGATACAAAAGGCGCGGAAGCACTATTAGGTAAGGGAGACATGCTCTATAATCCAGCAAATTTAGTCAAGCCAGTAAGAGGACAGGCAGCATTTGTGAGAGATGAAATTCCAAAAATAGTTGCATACATAAAAAAACAGCGCAAGGTAGAGTATTCAGATGAGTTTAATATAAAAGAAGAAGATATGCCAACGCAAAATGGTTTTTCTGATGATGAAGCAGTGGACCCAGATTTATTTAAGCGCGCGTGTGATTATGGTCGTGATAAAGGGAAAATCTCAACCTCATTTTTACAGCGTAAAATGGGTATAGGCTACTCAAAGGCCGCACGAATAATAGATGCACTTGAAGATAAGGGCTTAATAACATCAGCAGATGGAAACAAACCCAGAGAATGGAAGGGCGATTAACACAATAAAAGAGCATTTAATATTGCATTTTATGTTTTCATAAGATAAATAAAGAAAGAGACAGCCAAACAGTTTCCAATATGCCTGAAATAGCCAAATATGTGTTTTACTGATTTTTTCCTTGCAATTCTTCCTATTTCTAATACAATACTAATTCACAGAGATTTAGAGAAGTTATTGTATTATAATGAGGTAAATAGGCAAAAAACTCCAGATTTAAATTTGTTGGAGGCAATATGTATATTAGAATAAAGACCTTTTTGGTGATAATTTGTTTTGGAGTTGCGTTTTTTGCATTTTCTTGTGCTTCAAGCCAGATAGAAAAGGAAATCAGTAAAGAAGTTAAGCCAAAAGTTGTGAAAATGGACTCAAAAACATTAGAAGTAAAGAAAAAAGAAGAAGTGAAAAAAAATGGAATAAAAGTTTCAAAGACCAATATAAAAAAACTTTTAACAGAAAATGAGCAGATAAATAAACTGATTGAGAAAATGAATATTGTACAGGCGGATAAAGTAGCAACAAAAGCAGATATAATGATAAAAACTATTTATCCAAATGCTACACCGCAGGTGGTAAAAGGAACTGCGATAATTAAGAAAGCTGAAAAATTTAATGTGCATTATACTGAACCACAGGAACAAATTGTGGTATCAAATGGAATTGATATTTGGATTTATACACCTGCAATGCAGCAGGTGATTAAGCAGACAGTGGAAAGTGCAAATGTGGACGCTAAGTTATATACAGACATGGGAAACTCGATAGCACATTTTGTAAAGAACAGTAAAACGGAATTGTCTGAAGACGAGGGGGCATATACTCTCTTTATGATTCCTAAAAAAGAAAAAGGTATTATGTATGATGAAATAAAAGCTACTATTGATAAAAGTAATTTTATTCCTGTTTTTATGAGCTTGAAATATGAAGGGACAGTTACGGAAATGACCTTCACTAATATAAAAAGTTTTACAAAGCTTGAAGTAGCAAATGTGTTAGAGCTTGCAGATGATAGCTTTACATTTGTAAAGCCAAAGGGTGTAGAAGAGATAGAAGCCGCCGATTTAATGAAAGGCGTTGGAAAATAAAAGCCGTCAGGCATAATTAAAAGGAGATTTATATGGAAACAAAAGGCTACGGAGAAGTATTAAAAAAAGCAAGAGAAGCAAAGAAGTTCACTTATTTGGAATTGCAGAAAGTTCTAAAAATGGATCCGTCTTATCTTAAAGCTCTTGAGGAAGAAAATGTATTGCCTTTTGAAAAGCATGTTTATATGAGATTCTTTTTGAAAACATATGCGAAGCATCTCAAAGTAGATGTTAAGGAAGTTCTTGCCCTTTATGATTTTTCGCCAGAAGTTCAAGAATCTGAAAAACAGGTAAAAGATAAACCAAGGCACAAAATGCTTATCGGCAATTTTGTGAAAAATTCTGAAGCTAAAGAACTGGAAACCGCAAAAGGTATAGATCTTACAATCATGACGCAGAAAAATATGATAATTATAGGTTCAGCTGTGGCTGGGCTTATTTTGGTGATTGCGCTTATAATGATTTTTGCTGGAAAAGGAAAACCAGGACAGAGTTCAAATAATAATCTATATGTTGCAACAGTAAATGCTCCTTCGAGTCTTAAAGTTTCAGTTAGGGCTAAAGAAGATGTATGGATGAAGGCTCGTTATGAAGATAAACAAGAAGATTTTATGCTCAAAAGAGGAGAAACAAGAAAATGGAAAGATACAAATAAAATTGTATTTTTGGTTGGTAATGCAGGTGGAGTGGAGTTTACAGTTAATGGTGATTCTATAGGCGTTATAGGAGAATCAGGAGAAGTAATAAATGGACTTGTATTTGAAACAGGTAAGAATTGGTATATAGATAAAGCCCTTGGATTTAAAAGAGAAAATCCAAAGCCAGCTGTGGAAGCGGCAACGACTAATGCGGATTCAGAGCCAGCGGGTACAACTGCAACAGCACAATAGTTTTAGTATTTCATAAGTTAAATTGATTTGAGTTTTAACATTTTTTTGGAGGTGCTTTATGGCATCAGACAGTTCCTTTGATATAGTTTCAAAGCTTGATATGCAGGAAGTGGTAAATGGTATAGACCAAGCCATGAGAGAAATAACTACGAGGTATGATTTTAGAGATACTAATACTACAATTGAATTAAAACAGGAAGATAGGGAAATAATAATAACCACAACAGATGATTATAAGGTGAAAGCTGCGGAAGAAGTTTTTAGAAGTAAAATGATAAAACGCGGAGTTCCACTTAAAGCCTTAACCAGCGAGCCAGCAACACAGTCGGGTATGAACAAGATGATTATGAAAGTAAAAATGCAGGATGGTATACCTCAGGAAAAAGGAAAAGAAATAGTAAAGTTTATAAAAGAACAGGACTTAAAAAAGATTCAGGCATCAATACAAAAAGATGTAGTGAGAGTTTCAAGTCCTAAAAAAGATGATTTGCAGACAGTCATGCAGCTATTAAAGGGACATGATTTTGGAATAGATATGCAATTTACGAACTTTAGATAAAATAATGTTGAAAGCCAAATGCAATGTCTTAATGAAAGTAAGAATGTTGATAATACATAATAAGGCGCATAAATGAAGCTTGGTGTTATTAATCTTGGTTGTCCAAAAAATACAGTAGATACAGAAGTCATGATGTCTTATCTTCGTGATTTTACCTTAACAAAAAATCCTTCAGAAGCTGATTATATTCTTATAAATACCTGTGGGTTTTTAAAGGCCTCCAGACTTGAATCTACAAAAGCTATTTCTGATATGTTAAAAAATAAAAAATGCAAAGTGATAGTGGCAGGTTGTTTTGTTACTAAAGAATTAAAACATTTAAAAGAAAAATTTAAAACAGTTCACGCCTGGGTGGGAGTCAATGATATCTCAAATATCAGAATGGCTCTTGAAAAAGGCGGAGTGTTTATTGACTCGGCTCCATGTGTATATAGTGGAAAAGAACATGTGACCTTACTAAATCCTTATTCGGCTTATGTGAAAATATCTGATGGCTGTAATCACAGGTGTTCGTTTTGTGTTATACCTTCAATTAAAGGTAAATATAGGTCAAGAAAGATTGAGGATATAGCAGAAGAAGTAAAGGAACTTGTAAATTCAGGAGTAGCGGAAATTAATTTAATAAGTCAGGATTTAACTTATTATGGTAGGGATAATTATGGGAGTCCTAAAATAGGACAACTTATGAAAGCAATACTTAAAAAAACGAAAAAGTTTTTCTGGTTAAGACTATTGTATTTATATCCTGATTTTTCAGCTATCAAGGATATAGCAGATATAATGGCAAAAGACACGAGGGTTTGTAGATATTTAGATATTCCTTTTCAACATATTTCAGATAGCATACTGAAAAGTATGAAACGCGGATATGGACGCAGTAAAGTTGAAAAAGCAATTAAATATGTGAAAGCAGTAGTGCCTGAAGTGTCTCTGAGAACTTCATTTATTACTGGATATCCTAAAGAAACAGAAGCCAATTTTAAAGAACTTCTTGAATTTATAAACGCTGGGTACATAGATAAAGCAGGAATATTTGCCTATTCAGATGAACCAGGAACAGCGGCTTACTTACTTAAACCAAAAATAAAACAAAATGTAATAAATAAAAGGCAAAAAAAATTAGCCCTTGTTTCGGCTGCGATTTGCTATTATAATAATTCAAAGGAAAAAGAAAAAATAAAGAAAGTTCTTGTTATAGGAGCGCGCAGCAAAGGTATATATATGGGAAGGACAGAAGAAAACGCACCGGATATAGATAATTACATAATATTCAGTAGCAGAAAATCACTTAAACCAGGGGCTTTTGTGAAAGTTAAAATCACTGGGTATGAAAAATTTGACCTATTAGGAGCAGCGATTTGATTAGTGAAGGTTTAAAAAAACTTCCAAACAGAATTACTATGTTCCGTATGTTTATTATAGTTTTATTTATACCGGCGCTACTTGCGTCAAACATAGTATTTAATTATATAGCTTTGTTCCTTTTTGCCATTGCTGGTATAAGTGATTGGTTGGACGGCTACCTCGCCAGAAAGTGGAATATAGTAAGTGATTTTGGAAAGGTCATGGATCCACTTGCGGATAAAATACTTGTGATATCTACACTTTTATGTTTTGTTCAGCTTGGAGTAGTCCCAGCGTGGATGGTGGTTATTATAATAAGTAGGGAATTCTTGATATCGGGAATACGAATGATGGCGGCACAAGATGGAAAAATAATTATGGCATCAAATCTGGGGAAAATAAAAACTTTCGTAGAAATGACAGCTATCACGACTGTGCTTTTATTAAAAGTTATACAGGATACTATAGAATATTATAATGATACGCAAACATGGGAACAGATTCTTATGAGATTAGGTAATTGGGGAGATTTATTAGTCAAGGTTGCTTATGGAGCTCCTTACTGGCTTATGTTTATAGCAACGGTGATAAGTCTAATTTCTGGGCTTGATTATTTCTTTAAAAATAAAAAAATATTTGATAATGAGATTTAGTTATTTTTTAGTAAAAATATTATATTAAATTGATAATTTCAGGAGCGAAAATGAAACATGTTTATTTGAGTATTGCCACTTTTTTTTATACGGGATATTTCCCAAAAGGTTCCGGCACCTTTGCTACAGCCTGCTTTTTGCCTTTTTATTACTTTTTGTTTAGAGATATGAATCCGTACCTATATGCAGGTATAACAGTAGCACTTTATTTTATAGGTGTCTGGGCATCTAATTATGCTGAAGCAATACTGAAAAAAGAAGATCCTTCTGAAGTTGTGATAGATGAAGTGGTGGGATTTTTGATAACTATGTTTCTTATTCCATATTCTTTTAAGGCAATGATGGTTGGTTTTGTGGTAGCAAGGGTACTTGATATAATAAAGCCTTTTCCCGCATATCAGTCACAAGCACTACGGGGCGGTAATGGAATTATGATGGATGATACAATTTCAGGTATATATGGATGGATATTAATGATGTTGTTGGTGTATTTTAAAGTTTTATAGTTGTTTGACAGAAACATAACTTGCTTTTACTTGTTTTACTGACTACACTATATATGCACTCATAGATCATGAAAGCACATTTGTCAAAATCCAGTGAAATAAAGAAGATTTTATCCCTAATAAAATCAGGGCATAAAAACATCATAGCAGAATCTTTAAGTGACTGCTTTCGGGGAATACTCTACTCAAAAATAATATCAGAAACTGAAAAAGATATCTTTATAATAACCTCTTCTGAAAATATATACTCTCTTTATGCGGAAATATCAGGACTAAAAGACGAGTTTGAGATAAATGCTGAGATTTTGTTTTATCCTGAGGATGACTCTCTCATGTACGGTTCCTTGCAGGCTTCTAAAGAAATATCCAAAGCCAGAGCAAAAGCATATGAAGAAATATTCAGAAAAGACAGAAAGGTAATAATAACGGATATAAATGCTCTGGCAGAAAAAATACCTTCACCTGACAAGGTAAAAAAGTTTTTCTTTACACTAAAAAAAGATGGAAAGCTAAAGCCAGAAAAGATAGTTGAAATTCTAGCTGTAAATAAATATGAGCGCGTGTTAAAAGTAGAAAATGTTTTTGAATATTCGGTTAGGGGAAGTATTATTGATATATTTTCTCCTGACTATGAGTATCCAGTTAGAATAGAACTTTTTGGAGACAATATAGAATCTTTACGGTTTTTCTCTTTGGATACCTACTCCACCACAAAACATTTAGATAGCGTAGAACTACTTTTGTTTAATCCTGGAAATAAGTTTAAAGGACAAACAGGTTCTATCATAGATTATTTTGCACCTTATAAGAC
>Ga0007792_10000597_pt1 | contig 12961 bp, 1 predicted proteins | sample CryBogmetaGMA6M_FD_60371 | JGI IMG/M metagenome (GOLD analysis project Ga0007792, IMG submission 60371) | Freshwater microbial communities from Crystal Bog, Wisconsin, USA - MA6M | ecosystem: Environmental > Aquatic > Freshwater > Lake | place: Crystal Bog, Wisconsin, USA | collected 2009-07-06
GTAGCTTGGGCGGCAGTAATTATTGTGCTAATTGCTCCAACTCCACCGGCACCGCCACTTCCTGTAGGGGCTGTTCCAACTGCATAATTACCTGGGCCGCCGGCGCCTCCGCCTCCACCGCCGGCAAATGATATACCGCCTGAGTCAATGCCTGTTCCACCGTCATATCCTTGTCTAGGGGCATCAATATAAGAAGAACCTGGATAGACCCCTTTACCGCCGGCGCCACCATAATATGAATATCCGCCACCTGACCCGCCATTAGCAGAAACACTTCCATTTGTTCCTGTACCGCCACCAATCGCTGTTATAGTATCAAATACTGAATTGTTTCCTTGTGCAGGGGCAGTGGCGCCACCTGCTCCAACAGTAACTGTATACGTTGTTCCCGGGGACGCAATATATCCGGTGCCAGTTAATAAACCACCACCACCACCGCCTGATGCCCATGCCCCGGTTCCTCCACCTGCAACTACTAAGTAATCAAGTGGAACAACCGGTTGCCATTTAATAGTTCCGCTTGAAGTAAATGTATATATTGTATATCCACCACTAGTTGTAACTGTCGGTGAACCGGTAGTTACTGCTGCGATTGTAGATGAAGTTGCATTACGAACAATGACAACACCAGAACCACCTGTTCCTCCATATGAATTTGAGGCACCAGCCCCGCCGCCGCCTGAACCACCGCCACCGCCTGTATTAGCTGTGCCAGATGTACCAGTTTGATTTGTGGCTCCGCCACCTGCTCCACCTCCGCCGGCGCCACCTGCCCCTACAGTAACACCCGTAAGTCCACCTCCGCCTCCACCGCCTGCATAAGTTATAGAACTTCCGGTGATTGATGAAGCAGTACCATTGCCACCTGCGCCAGAGGATCCTGCAGCGGCCGCGCCGCCGGCTGCACCTGCACCACCACCACCGCCGCTGCCGTTGACAGAGGCGGTAGATCCGCCGTTATTTCCTTGAGACGGGCTTGTAGATGGCGTATTGCCGGCGCCGCCGGTAGATGTGCCTCCTATATCTATGCGTGAGGCAGCACCGCCACCTGAACCGCCGGCGTGTCCATTTTGCGGTTGTTGATACGGGTTACCGCCACCACCGCCGCCGCCAGTTGATGTGATGCTACTAAACACAGAATCATTTCCGTTTCCACCGTCTGCTTGGGCGCCAGAGCATCCTGCAAAATAATATCCAGCTGCTCCCCCGCTTCCTACTGTCACCGAATATGTGGTTCCTAGCGTAACACTGAATCCAGTATTAGTTCTAAGGCCGCCGGCACCTCCGCCACCGCCAATGTTGCCACCACCACCACCGCCGCCGGCGACTACTAAGTAGTCAACATTTAATGTTGGTTGCCATGATATACTGCCGCTTGTAGTAAATGTATAAATTCTATATCCACCCGAGTTAGTATATGTTGCTCCGCTATACAATGTTGCTGCTGTATATGAATTTGGATAACGAATAATAGCAACACCACTACCACCGTTACCACCGTAACCGCTACTATATGCTGACCCACCTCCACCACCGCCTGTGTTAGATGCACCCGGATCACCTGTGTTCCCATAGCCGCCATAGCCGCCTGCTGTACCACCACCTCCTACACCGCCCGGGGCATTTGGTGGATCACCTGCACCATATGATGAGCCTCCGCCTCCTCCACCGCCATAATATGCTGTTGGTATAGTTGATGAAGAAACTGGTGGACTACCGGTTGCTGTTATAGTAAATGCATTAGTGCTGTTATCTACAATAGTGTCAGATTGTGCTGTTAATAAACTTGTATTAGTTATTGCTAATAACGGTGGGGTGGGTATAGCAAATCTACTTGTATAAAGTGCGGTGCCATTGACTATTCGCAAGTTAGAAATATATCCTGTAAAATATTCTTGTGTACCGGTATATCTTGCTCCAATTACAGTAGATGTTGCTGCTTGTGAAAAACTACTAGATATTGTGCCCTGAGATACACCATCCAAATAAGTTGTTACAGTAGATCCAGCCCGAACTACTGCCCAGTGATGCCATGCATTAAGTGTTACTGTTGTAGATCCAATAAGTTGTGTTCCACCTTGATATGTATATGTGTTTTGACTATATATTCCAAAAACAAAATTACTACTTGACCCGCTTCTAAAATCAGTTAGGTATGCAGCAGCGGCGCCGCCGGGATAAGCAGTTAAGTAAATCCATCCTTCAACAGTAAAATCTCCACTAAGTGCAAATGCAGAACTTGAAGGCGCAGTTAAGTATTGACTACTACCATTAAATGATATACTATAATTAGGAACAAATGTAGTAGATGTTCCAGCACCGCCTGCGCCACCGCCACCTGCATACGTTCCTGCAGGGTATGTCTGTCCAACGCCACCTGCACCGCCGCCACCACCTCCAGAATAATATCCACCATTACCACCGGCATATCCTAATCCTCCATATACACTAGTAGGTTGTAATGCTGATCCTGGATGAGTGCTATCTGTGCCGTTCCATGCTGCACCACCACCTGAACCACCACTTGCTGCATTATTATATGCTGATCCATTGTAATTTCCACCGGTACCTCCGCCTATAGCAACAATCCCAATTGGTGATGTGCTATTTGTTGGTGTAGTAACTCCAACAATGTTATTAGTTAAACTGTTATCTACAAGTGTGCTGGATTGTGCTGTTAAAAACTTTGTGTTGCTAGCAGGGAATGTGATATTTACATTAGTAGTGCTAGTATAACTTGCAGCAGAGGCTGAACCCGAAGTAGCTAATGGTGCTAGTGCAGGAGGTGTAAATGCGCCTGTATATACAGCAGTGCCCATTACTATACGAATATTTGATATATAACCTTCATACCAGTATGCATAATTTTGTCCTGCAGGTTGTCCACCAAATAGTATTTGAGTATTTTGATTAGGGCACCATGAATTACTACTTGTACCAGTCGCAACTCCATTGAGGTATAATGTTATTGTTCCGCTAGAACTAACTAAAGCAACGTGTGTCCAAACATTTAGCACAGTAGATACACTGCTAGTTAGTACATTGCTACTACCAAACGTATTTATTGCAAAGGTATTGCCGCCGCCACCTATTAATCCGTATGCTGGACTACCACTGGCAGGATAAAAAGTTATGTATCTTGAACTAGCATTTGATGTCGTATTATTGAACCATCCTTCTATTGTCCAGTCACCCAATGATAAGTTAAAAGTTGAACTAGATGCAGTAGCGACATAGTTAGCTGGTGAAGTATAAATAAATTGATAAGAATATTGTTGTGCAGGGTTAGTTAATGATGAGTTAACACCATTATTACCGCCACCTGCATTAACACCTGTTCCACCGGCGCCAATAGTTACAGTGTATGATGATGTTGTATCTACTGCATATCCAGTGTTAGACAAAAACCCGCCGGCGCCGCCACCGCCACTTCCTATATTAGGACTACTAGCACCAGAGCCACCACCGCCAACTAATAAATAGTCAACCGCGCTTGGCGCACCATAACTGGGTAACCCTAAAGTAAACCCGCTAGTAAGTACCATTCCAGTTAAAATCAATTTAATTACTCCAAGGTAAAGGTAACATTACGATAGGTGGATTAATCTGTAATTCTATTTGATTATCAATTTCTGTTTGTACACTAGTTTGATCTACCCCAGAACTCCAAACCCAAGTTAATACTTGTTCTTCAGTTAACTCATCGTATGGCGTGTAATCTGGTCCGCCACCAAATACTATTCTAGTTAATCCTGGTATAGTTGCAAAATAAGTACCGTCTGTTCCATTACAAGTCCAGGCTACTTGTACAACTACATCTGTGTAGCCATCTAATTGTAATTGAGAGGACATATTTTGAACTGACCATGTGTATGATATTGACATTTTGTTTTCCTTTTAAAAATTGTTTATGAACCTTCATCTGCTGGTTTGGGGTGTTACCTTCATCTAAACATTTTAGATATTGTTGGTAGTCGATGTTGTTTAGGACTAATGATATGCAAGCACCATCGGATAAACGTTGAACTACAAATTGTTGTTAGACTTTTGATTAATTTATACATTTTATAACTCCGCATTGAATATTACACCAAAAGCACCGGTAGTGTTTGTTAAATAAGTCACGATGCCCACTGCACCCGGGGTAGCTGAAGATGTAAATGATAACAAATAAAAACTTCTACTGGTTACAACATTAAGCGCTAATCCAGTTAATAGTGTATAATTTGCAGAATTAACATTATAAGTTGAATATGTGGTCGCAGCAGCTTCTAGTGCTAAAGTAGGAACTGCAAACATTGGTACAGGCATTTGCCCATTAAAAAATCCGGCACTTGTTGTACCAAACGACCCGGCTGATAAAAATGTATTAGGGGGGCCGCCAATTAATTTATAACAATATCTCTGACACAACATCAATTCAGCACTATACGCACGATAGTCAAACGATGTAGCTTGATTACCTTTTTCAAATTGCATATTACCAATAACCCATGTCCCGCTTGTCTGTGCCCCTACCGTCAATACTATCTGTAATCCAGTAGTAGCAGCAGATGGCACAGATATCTGTGCATTATAATTAGTCAATGTACTGGTTACTGTCCAAGAACCAGTCGCTATCTGAGTAACTGTTGGTGCTGCTAATGTACCAAATGTATCTGCTGTTGTAGTGGCGTAGTATACTGTCCAAGTGACGGTAGTCAATAAGCTGTTTGATAAGTTTACTGATAATGTGCATGTACTACCTGCTAGGTCAGCACTATTCTGTGATTCGATACGTTGACCTACACCAACTGCGGTGACACCCGCTGCACCGGTTATCTGAAAATTGTTCAAGATAGGGGTAGTGCCTGTAACTTGTGCAGCAGTAACACTAGCACCTGTGCAGTATGCATAGAATCTATCTACTGTAGAATATCCAGCTGCTATCGTGCTGCCCGCCGTAATCGTAGCACTTGTGGCTCTTTGTGCTATACGCATAGCACCATTAATGATACGATTCTTGAATCCAAATGTGTTCACACTTGCTAGACTGCCAGTGACGTTAGCAGTACCTGCAATATTAGCACCAGTGCCAGTTACAACCAATACGTTAGCATTACCAACTGCTGATATATTAACGTTGCCGTTAGCCGCTGGTATATTAACATTACTATTACCATTTGCGAGTACACCAATTATATTACCAGCAAAGAAACTATTACCTGCACCCACAAACATTGCATATGAGTTAGTTATTGTAGCATTGGTGGTAGCAGCAGGAGCATTAGCAATATATAGCGTAGCTATATTTGTATATGTCTTTGCGTTAGTACCACCGCCAATAGTTGGTTGAGCAATATAATGTATTGCTGCGTTTGCCTGTGTACCAGTTGCTGCTGTATCTGTATATGTTGCTGCAACAGACCTAAAGCCTAAGTTACTCAATGCAGCGGCGGTGTTAACATTACCAAATGCAGCACCAGTAGCAGTAAAGCTGTTAGATGAAATTGCTGCGTTAGCCGCAGTAGTTATAATACCTGCTGATGTAATAGATGCAACGTTGGCTACACCAGTAACACCAAAGTTAATATTTGCATTAGCAACAATAGATACGTTACTATTACCGTTTTGCACGATTGGAACGTTAGCTGCTGTACCAATGATAGCTGTGCCTGGAATATTAGCACCAGTTGCAAAAACAGTCAATTGCGCTGTAGCGTTACCTGTAATGAACGTTGAAACGTTGGCGTTAGCAGTTAGTGTAATGTTACTGTTACCACTAGTTATTAATGGAACAGCAAGAGCATTTGGTATAGTTGCACCGGTTGATGTGACTGTTAATTGACTTGTTGCATTGCCAGTAACAAAGTGCGAAATATTTGCATTGGCAGTAATAGTAATGTTACTATTACCATTCTGTATAATTGGCACGTTAGCTGCTGTACCAATAATTGCAGTACCAGGAATATTAGCGCCAGTTGCAAATACAGTCAATTGTGCAGTAGCATTACCCGTAATGAATGTAGAAACGTTAGCATTTGAAGTTAATGTAATGTTACTGTTACCACTATTGATTAATGGAATGTTAGCACTTGTAGTAATAATTGCTTGAGTAGCACCTATGTTACCTACGTTAGCATTACCAACAACGTTGGCAGTACCTGCTATGTTAGCACCAGTCGCAGTAATAACCATTTGAGCCGTTGCATTACCAGTAATAAATGTTGAAACGTTACCGTTGGCGGTTAGTGTAATGTTACTGTTACCGCTATTGATTAATGGAACGTTTGCTGCTGTAGTAGCGATTACAGTTGCTGCACCTAAGTTACCGACGTTAGCATTACCAACAACGTTGGCAGTACCTGCTATGTTAGCACCAGTTGCGGTAACTACTAATTGAGCCGTTGTGTTACCTGCAATAAATGTAGAAACGTTAGCACCAGATGTAAGTGTAATATTACTTGTACCACTTATTATTAACGGGATGTTAGCACTTGTAGTAAAAATACCTTGTGCTGCACCTATGTTACCAACGTTAGCGTTACCGGAAATGTTAGCGGTACCGGTAATGTTGGCACCGGTGCCAGATACAGTTAATGTCGTATTACCAACTGCTGCTATCGTTACGTTACCGTTAGCAGTAGCAATATAAACGTTACTATTACCGTTTGCGACAGTACCAATGATGTTACCAAAGAAACGAGCATTACCGCCAACCATCAATCCATATGAGTTTGTAATTGTTGCATTAGTGTTAGCTACTGGACCACCTGCAATATAAAATGTTGCTGCATTAGTAAAGGTAACTGTTGTATTAGTTGCTGCTAAGTTTGGTGCTGCTATTGCATGTATAGCAGCATTGGCTATTGTTGATGCTGCTGCGGCAACACCGTCAGTATATGTTGTAAATAATGAACGTATGCCCAAGTTACCAGTAATTGTTGATACGTTACTATTACCAGTTGCTACACCAGAAGCAGTAAACCCGTTTGATGTGACTGCTGCATTAGATGCGGTAGTTATAATACCTGCTGCTGTAATAGATGCAACGTTAGCTGTACCAGTAACACCAAAGTTTACGTTTGCATTGGCAACTATAGATATGTTACTATTACCATTTTGTACAATTGGTATGTTAGCACTTGTAGTAATGATTGCTTGTGTTGCACCAATATTACCAACGTTAGCATTGCCAACAACGTTAGCTGTTCCTGCGATATTAGCACCAGTTGCAGTAACTACTAACTGGGCAGTCGCATTACCGGTAATGAACGTAGAAATGTTACCGTTAGCAGTTAATGTAATATTACTATTACCGTTGTTGACTATTGGGGCGGTTACAGTGCCGCCAAAGAAACTGTTACCTGCTGCTACAAATAATGCGTAGTTACTAGTTATTGTAGCATTAGTGCCCTGTCCTACTGCACCAGCAATGTAGAACGTAGCCATATTCGTATATGTCTTTGCGTTGGTACCACCAGTGATAGTTGGTACAGCAATATAATGTATAGCACCATTAGCCTGTGTACCAGTTACTGCTGTATCTGTATAAGTTGCTGCAACTGTTCTAAAGCCTAAGTTACTTAATGCGGCTGCTGTGTTGACGTTACCAAACGCTGCACCAGATGCTGTAAAGCTATTTGATGTAATTGCTGCGTTAGCTGCTGTTGTTATGATACCTGCTGCTGTAATAGATGCAACGTTAGCTGTGCCGGTAACACCAAAGTTAATGTTTGCGTTAGCTACTATTGATACATTACTGTTACCATTTTGTATCACTGGAACGTTAGCTGCTACACCAATAATTGCAGTACCAGGAATATTAGCACCAGTTGCAAAAACTGTTAATTGGCTAGTTGCGTTACCTGTAACAAAGTGAGAGATGTTTGCACTAGATGCAATTGTAATATTACTTGTACCTTGAGCAAAAGTGTTTGCTGTTATTACGTTAACACCGGATATATTACCGCCTGAACCAGTACCAAATGTTATGTTAGGACCAGTTGCTACTAAGTTACCAGTGATGTTGGCAGTACCTAAGATGTTAGCACCAGTGCCTGTAACTACTAATATGTTAGCATTACCAACTGCTGATATGTTAACGTTACCGTTTGCTACTGGAACGCTTACATTACTATTACCGTTTGATACGCTAGAAGTACCTGTAATACCAGTCAACTGACTACCATTACCAATAAAGAAATTAGCTGTTACGTTAGCTACACCAGTATTCAATGTTCCGGCAACGTTTACACCTGTGCCAGTAACTGTTAATACGTTGGCAACGCCAACTGCTGATATAGTAACGTTGCCGTTTGCTACTGGAACGTTTACGTTACTATTACCGTTAGCTAAAGTTATACCTGTTAATAGTGATCCGCTACCAACAAAGTAGTTAGCAGTAATTGAGTTAGCACCTGTTAATGCTCCGCCCGATCCAGCACCAACAGAAAGATTAGAAACTGCTGCGTTACCGGTAACTGTTAATGAGTTAGAAGCAGTTAAGAAGTTAGCAGTTATGTTATTAGCACCGATGATGTTACCACCAGTGCCTGTGCCAACTGTCAAGCTGCCTGATAGATTTGCACCAACACCAGTAACTACCATTACATTAGCAGTGCCGTTTGCCGAGAAATTAACATTACCATTAGCAATTGGGATACTAATATTACTAGTACCGTTTGCCACAGAAGCAACTGCACTAGCAAGAACACCAGTCAACTGACTACCATTACCTATGAAGTATGCACCACTGATATTACCAGTAGTATTGATATTGCCACTACCTGTATTCAATGTGCCTGCGATGTTAACACCAGTGCCAGTGACAACTACTACGTTAGCGTTGCCAATAGCACTCATAGTGATATTACCATTAGCAGTAGCAATGTTTACATTACTATTTCCATTTGCAATAGATGTGCCGCCGGGTATACCAGTTAATTGACTACCATTACCTATGAAGTATGCACCACTGATATTACCAGTAGTGTTTATATTACCGCTACCTGTATTTAAAGTGCCTGCGATGTTAACGCCAGTGCCAGTGACAACTACTACGTTAGCGTTGCCAACTGCACTTATAGTGATATTGCCATTGGCAGTAGCAATGTTTACATTACTATTACCATTTGCAATAGATGCACCACCACCTCCGCCGCCTGTTTGTGCGACCCAACTTAATGTTCCAGAACCATCTGTTTGTAATACATAGCCTGATGTGCCACCACTGATGTGTAAATTACTGACATTACCCAATGTTACATTTGAAGCAGTTGAGAAGTTAGCATTAGCTGATATGTTGATTGTATTAGCACTAATGTTGTTAGCGCCGGACAAATCACCACCACTACCTGAACCCAATGTCATTGAACCACTGATGTTAGCATTACCTGCTGATAGGTTACCGGTTACATTAGCTGTTCCTGTAATGTTTGCGCCTGTACCAGTTACAACTACTACGTTGGCATTACCAACAGCACTCATAGTAATATTGCCATTTGCAGTAGCAATGTTTACATTACTGTTACCATTACTGATAGATGAGCCGCCGGATATACCAGTTAACTGACTACCGTTACCAATGAAATATGCTCCACTGACATTACCAGTTGTGTTTATATTACCGCTACCTGTATTCAATGTACCGGCAATGTTTACACCTGTTCCGGTTACGACTACTACGTTAGCGTTACCTATCGCTGATATAGTAACATTACCATTTGCAGCCGGAATATTGACATTACTATTTCCATTACTGATACTAGATGGGCTACCGGTAGCATTCCAGGATAGTGTTCCTGATCCGTCAGTAGTCAATACATAGCCAGCAGTGCCGCCGCTAATATGTAAATTACTTACACTACCCAATGTTACATTTGAAGCAGTTGAGAAATTAGCGTTAGCTGAAATATTGATTGAGTTGGCACTAAGTAAGTTTGCTCCAGTTAAGTCGCCACCACTACCTGAACCCAATGTCATTGATCCACTGATATTGGCATTACCAGCAGATAAATTACCTGTTATATTGGCTGTTCCCGTGATGTTTGCGCCTGTGCCAGTTACAACTACTACGTTAGCATTACCAACTGCTGATATATTGACGTTGCCATTAGCAGCAGGAATGTTTACATTACTATTACCATTGCTGATACTAGCTGTGCTTAATCCAGTTAATTGACTACCATTACCAATAAAATAGTTAGCACTTATGTTACCATTTGCATCTCTTAATGCAATGGTACTTGCCGTGTTTGCTGTATCTGTGGTATATCCGTCTAGCAAGTCAGCATTTAAGTTTGATACTAATGTGTTTGACGTGACTACTAATGGGGCAGTGCCTGTTGCTATAGTTGAGATTAATTGACCGGTTACATTAGCATTGCCTGCAACGTTCATGCCAGTTGCTGTTACTACTACAACGTTTGGTGTGCTTGTTACAGAGATATTTACATTGGCATTTGCTACTACAGTAACATTACTATTACCGTTTGTAATAGATGACCCGGCTGCTGCTACAATACCAGTTAATTGACTACCATTACCAATGAAGTATGCACCGCTAATATTGCCAGTGGTGTTTATATTACCGCTACCTGTATTCAATGTACCTGCTACGTTTACGCCAGTACCAGTTACTGTTAATATGTTTGCATTACCGGCAGCCGATATGTTAACGTTGCCGTTTGCCGCAGGGATACCAACGTTTGAGTTACCATTAGCATGAACACCAATAATGTTACCACCAAAGTAAGCATTACCATTACCTACATATAATGCCCAAGCATTACCAATAGTCAAGTTAGTGTTTGCTGTTGGGGGACCAGCGATATAGAATGTTGTTGCGTTAGTTGCGGTTACCGTTGCGTTTGCTGCTGAGTAGTTTGGTTGTGCCAAACCATGTGCTGACATAACTGCTAGTGTGCCTGAAGCTGCCGCAGAGTTATCAGTATATGTTGCGAATAAACCTCTTAAGCCTACGTTACCAGTAATAGTAGTAGACATTGACATATTACCAGTAGCATTACCAGTAATAGTGTGATTGTTTGATTGTATCGTGGCGTTAGCGCCAGTAGTTGAGATGCTACCCGCTGTAGTAATTGCGCCAGAAATGTTTGCTGTACCAGTGATATTAGCACCAGTTGTAGTTATAACTAACCTATTAGCACTTGCTGTAGCAAAAGATATGTTAGCATTTGATACTATGTTAATATTACTATTACCGTTAGCTAGAGGTCCAATAAAGTTAGCAGCGTTAACGTTGCCACTAAAGTTACCAGTACCAGTAATGTTAGCACCTGTACCAGTAATAGTTAATGTTGTATTACCAACTGCTGCTACTGTTACGTTACCATTTGCTGTTGCTATATAGACATTACTATTGCCGTTAGCAAGTGGACCTATTAAGTTGCCACCTGTGATGTTACCAGTAGTAGTAATAGTATTTGATCCGGCAGCAATAATACCAATAATATTGCCGCCAGTAATGTTACCTGTACCAGTGATTACACCAGCACCAAATCCTAAGTTACCAACGTTAGCGTTACCAGAAATATTAGCTGTACCGGTGATGTTAGCACCAGTACCAGTTACAACTAATATGTTGGCATTACCAACTGCGGAGATATTAACGTTACCATTTGCTGCTGGGATATTTACGTTTGAGTTGCCATTTGAAATAGAACCGCTACTGACTGAAATACCAGTAAGTTGTGATCCATTACCAATAAAATAGTTAGCACTTACATTACCGTTCGCATCACGTAGTGCGATTGTATTTGCTGTGTTTGCTGATGCTGTTGTAGCACCATTTAATAAATTAGCATTTAAGTTTGCTACTACTGTATTTGAACTAACAGTAAGTGGAGCAGTGCCTGTTGCTATAGTAGATATAAGATAGTTAGCACTTACTATGTTTGCGCCAGTAATGTTACCACCAGACCCAGATCCAATAGTAAGATTACCTACGTTAGCATTACCTGTACCAGTGTTCAATGTACCTGCAATGTTGACCCCAGTACCGGTTACTGTTAGTGTCGTATTACCAACTGCTGCTATAGTAACGTTACCATTTGCTGTTGCTATATAGACATTACTATTGCCGTTAGCAAGTGGACCTATTAAGTTGCCACCTGTGATGTTGCCAGTTGTAGTAATTATACCAGATCCAGTGTTCAATGTACCTGCTACGTTAACACCAGTTCCAGTTACAACTAATACGTTAGCATTACCAACAGCACTGATATTAACATTACCATTAGCATTTTGAATGTTTACGTTACTATTACCATTTGATATAGAACTGCTACTAACTGAAATACCAGTAAGTTGTGATCCATTACCAATAAAATAGTTAGCACTTACATTGCCGTTCGCATCACGAACAGGAATCGTATTTGGAGTGTTTGCTGATGCTGAATTATAGCCATCTAATAAGTCAGCATTTAAATTTGCTACTACTGTATTTGAACTAACTGTAAGTGGGGCGCTACCTGTTGCTATTGTAGATATAAGAAAGTTAGCACTTACTATATTTGCCCCAGTGATGTTACCACCGGAACCAGAACCAACAGTAAGATTACCTACGTTAGCATTACCGGAAACGTTTGCGTATCCTGCGACATTGATACCAGTTCCGGTAATAGTTAATGTTGTGTTACCTACTGCCGCTATAGTTACATTTCCATTTGAAGTACCAATATAAACATTACTATTGCCATTTGCTAATGTGCCAACGAAATTACTAGCGTTTACATTACCAGTAACTGTTAGTAAGTTTGTTGTTTTATTAAATGTTAGATTAGCACTACCATTAGCAACACCTGCGTCATTGAATACTATTTGAGTATTAGAGCCAGCTACTGGGCCAGTCGCGCCTGTAGCACCTACAGCGCCCGTTGCGCCTGTAGCGCCCGTTGCTCCAGTAGCGCCTGATCCGGTAGCACCCGTTGCTCCCGCAGCACCCGTAGCGCCTGTAGCG
>Ga0007792_10000598_pt1 | contig 12949 bp, 11 predicted proteins | sample CryBogmetaGMA6M_FD_60371 | JGI IMG/M metagenome (GOLD analysis project Ga0007792, IMG submission 60371) | Freshwater microbial communities from Crystal Bog, Wisconsin, USA - MA6M | ecosystem: Environmental > Aquatic > Freshwater > Lake | place: Crystal Bog, Wisconsin, USA | collected 2009-07-06
GCTTTTAGCTCGGTGTACATCTTGTAGGCTTTTTCCGGCTTTTCCCCGTTGTGAACCACGGCCTTGACGGCCTTGATCATGGCAACAGGGTGTTCTGCCTGGAAGATGTTCCGGCCCATGTCAACGCCAAGCGCGCCCTGGTCAATCGCCTTGTAGGCCATCTTGAGGGCCTCGAGCTCCGGTAATTTCTTGCCGCCTGCGATCACGATCGGGACAGGGCATGCCGCGGTGACCCGTTCGAAGTTCTCCTCGCAGAAGTAGGTCTTGATTACCTGTGCGCCATTTTCGGCCAGCACCCGGGTCGCCATGCCGAGATAGCGGGCATCGCGGGTAAGTTCCGTTCCTACAGCGGTCACGCCGAGGGTGGGGATTCCGTAACGGTTTCCGGTTTCGATCATTTTGCAGAGGTTCCGGATCGTGAGCGCCTCGAACTTGCCGCCGATGGCCACCATGACAGCCATCATGGTCGCGTTCAGCCTGATGGCGTCCTCGATCTCCACGCCGATGCATTCATCGTTGAGTTCGGTGAGAACCGTTGATCCGGCCGAGCACCGCAGCGATATCGGCTTGTTGAAGGTGGGCGGCACGCAGGCACGCAGTATTCCGCGGGCGCACATCAGGCAGTCCGCGTGCTCCAGCAGGGGAAGGATCGTGAGATCAATCCGCTCCAGCCCGGATGTCGGGCCCATGATGTAGCCGTGGTCGAACGCGAGCATCACGGTCTTGCCGGACTTGGGGTCAAACACGCGCGAGAGGCGGTCTTTCATGCCCCAGTCGTAATTGTTTGAGCCTTTGAGGGCGTATGCCTTGTTAACGACCGGTATCCCGATCCCGTAGTCTTTTGATTCCTGATTACCTGTTGCTTCAGCCATGACCGTATCCTTCCCTGATTCCCGTGAACACAAGCGACATGGAGGTCGCCCCGGGGTCAACGTGTCCAATGGACCGTTCCCCGATATTTTTTGCCCGTCCAAAAGTGGCCTTCATGGCCCTGGTTGATTCCGCGCCCTTCACTGCGGCATCGGCGGCCTCCGCGAGTGCCTGTGCAAGCTCTTTGCCTGCCTCCACGGCGGAGTGCAGGGCCGCCATGGCGGGGACCAGCGAGTCGATCATTGTCTTGCTTCCCACTTCCGCCTTTGTGTTTTTACGCAACTTGGCCACGCCCTGATCGAGCATGTTGACAAAAGCCTTGCTGTCAAGGGGTCCTGTGCCGTTGATGCCCTCGCTCATTCCCATGAAGAGGGACCCATAGAGCGGGCTTGTCGAGCCGGCATCGGTTGACATCACGGCCCAGCCGATATCGTTCAGGAGCGTCCTGATGTCTTTTCCGCTGTCCTTGTCGAGGGTCGCCGTAATGGCCTCCGCCACCTTATGGACAGCCATTCCGTGGTCGCCGTCACCCGTGGCCGAGTCAAGTTTGGATAGATAATCGCGGTTAGCCTTGAGCTTCTCCGCGACTGCCCGCAGGATCCTCGCAAGGATTGCATAGTCAACGCTGTCTGCCATGTCGTTACTTTCCGGGATATCAGCGTGTGATCCAGTAGGGCGCATTCGACGGCTTGTTCAGGAGTCCGAGCAATTCCTTGTCCACCTTGGCGATGACCATCTGGAAGCCTCCCATTTCCTGCACGGTCAGGTATTCCCCGACGAGTGTATGAGCCATTTTCACTCCGTTGGCTTCCAGGTGCATTTTGACTTTTCGGGCAATGATGAACAGTTCCATCTGTGTCGTTGCCCCGGCGCCGTTGATCATGACGTGGACCATGTCGCCCTTGCCGGCCTTCACGGCCAGGAGGAGCTGGGTCAGCATCTTGACGGCGGTCTCGTCGGCCGTGAGCATTTTTGAACGTCCGGTGCCGGCTTCGCCGTGTTGTCCCATGCCGATTTCCATCTCGTCATCCGCCAGTGAGAAAATTTCCTGGCCCGACTGCGGGTGGGTGGCGGGCTTGAGGGCGACGGCCAGGGTGGCCATGTTGTTGTTGAACTTTTCGGCAATGGCGAAAACGTCATCCAGGGATTTGCCTTCCTCTGCGGCGGCACCCGCCACCTTGAAGAGTGAAATGCATCCCGCGAGTCCGCGGCGGTCTTCAACCGGTGCGTCGGCACCGGGGGCAATATCCTCATGGGTGAGGATCATTCTGACCTTGATGCCTTCCTTTTTGGCCATTTCCATGGCCATGTTGCCGCTCATGACATCGCCTGCATGGTTGAGGACCACGAACAGGATGCCGGCATCGCGTTTGAGAAGGCGCATCGCCTCGATCACCTTGGGGGCACCCGGTGCGGCAAAGATATCACCAACGACGGAGGCATCGAGCATCCCTTCGCCGACGAAACCACTGAGCGCGGGTTCATGCCCTGCGCCGCCCAGCGTCAGGATGGCAACCTTGCCCGGGTCTTTCGCATGGGCGCGCATGACGATTTTCCCGGATACGAGTTTGACCTTGTCCGGGAACGCGCCGCAATATCCTTCCAGTAGTTCCGCAGTGAGATTGTCGGGATTATTAATGAATTTTTTCATGGTCATGGGGGGAGCCCCTTTACTGTTTTGGATTGTTTAAACGCTCAGCCTTCCTGCATAAACTCGATCGGGATGCCTTCCTCAACAACGAAAGCCACGGTCAGGCCCGGTGCAGGTGAGAACGGCTCCATCAGGACCTGTTTTCCCGCCATGGCCTTTTTGAGGTCCTCAACCTTGTACGCAATGTGCGCACTCTTCTGGAGGAGTTCAGGGAGCGGGCTTCCCTTCTCGAAACGGAGAAACTCGATTTTGTTCGGGCTGTCGGCAACGTCGGTGACGTAGAGCTTGGCGCCCTCCATGTAGTTTTCCTTCTTCTGAGGTTTATCCGTGGGAATACCGAAATGATGCAATTCTCTCATGGGATGATCCTTCCGAATGGTTGACAGACTTAGAACACGACGGTTTTGTTTGTGAATTCCAGGGCCGGTCCGTAATGGGGGGTGCCGTACTCGGTAACAATCGCCCCCTCAGGGCCTGCAATCATGAAATGTTTGGCGGTTGTGCGGTTCAATGTGCCCACTTCGCCCTCCCTGAGGATCTTGCAGTGCCTGGCTGTGATGGCATTGAGTTTGAGCTGGCTCTCCGGCAGTTTCACCGGGAGGTCCAGCGTGGGTTCACCCTCCCCGAATGTGTAGATCATCCCGTGCCGGACCTGCCAGGATTCCATCTTGGCCTGGCCCTCGGCGCACTTGTTGTGGCCGTGCTCAACGATCATCTGGCCGGGTAACAGGAAGATCTCGTGCCCGAAATAGGCGGCCTCGGTGTTGTTGATCCAGAATATCCCGGCCATGCCGACGTTCAGGAAATCGTTCTGGGAAAAATCACTGGTCCAGAACTGGTCGGTCTTCAGGACTGGATAGATGGGGTAGTTGAAGTGCCTCATCATGTCGTAGTAGGCGTCGAACGCCTTGTTTTTGTCGAACTTGCCGTTAGTGTAGAAATCGTTTTTTGTCATTTTCTTCATCGCTTGTCTCCCTGTGCAAACACATGAGCTCGCCATCAGGGCGCCCGCGCCCATTACGGCAATTGACAGTAATAATGCCCGGTGTGTTGTGATGGTGAATCCCGACATGTTCTGTTGTCTCCCCTGATTTCCGTTTATCCTACAACCGAAACTCCCCCTCGACTTGTTGCAAGTCAGTAGCCCAATGGTGGTGCTATATACGACATTGGCTTGAGGGGCACAAGCGATTATTCAGAAGGATGGAGTCACGTTACAGGCAGAGCGTCCGTGGCGCGCCGGGCCAGGTCCTGGACCACCAGTCCGGCCAGGGTAAAGCCGAAGACGGCGGTCACGTGGACCACGGTTCCGTTTACCCGTGTCTTGCGGGCGCACCAGTCGGGGTGATCGTCATCTGGCGCGGGGTGGGATGCGTTTTCCGGCTTGGGAGTGGGTGAATGGCTGCAGGCACACTGGCCTGTGCCGCAGAAAGTCTCCATGGTCGGGTCGCGGGGTGGCTCCTCGCTGTACACGCACAGGAATTCCTTTGAGACGCATTTCTTTCCGAGCCGTTTGCGGACCATCTTGGCCAGCGGGCACATGCGGGTGCGGGACAGCGGGCCGGCCTTGACCTGGGTGGGATCGAGTTTGGCGCCCGCGCCCATGCAGGAGTAGACGGTGATGCCGGCATCAAGGCAGCGTTCGATCAGCAGGACCTTGTTCTGGAGGCTGTCGATGGCATCGAGCACATAGTCGTACGAAGTCAGGTCGAACTGGTCGCAGGTTCGCGATGTGTAGGCGATGTGCCGGGTCTCAATCTGAGCGGCGGGGTTGATTTCAAGCAGTCTTTTTTTCAGTTCCTCGACCTTGGACTTTCCGACGTTCAGGGCGGTGGCCTGGAGCTGGCGGTTGATGTTGGTGGAGCAGACTACATCCGAATCCACGAGGGTGACCTGTTCGATGCCGGACCTGATCAGGGCTTCCGCCGCCCAGCTTCCCACTCCGCCCACGCCGAACACCGCCACGCGGGCGGACGCCAGCCGCTCCATGGCGTTCTTGCCCACCAGCATGGCGGTGCGGTGGAACAGGTGTCCGCGGCAGGGGGGATGCGCCGGTGTGCTCATGAGGCCTTCCGGGTGCGGCGGGGACGGGTTGTCCCCGCGGCGCGCTGCCCTTTGCCGCCGGCTTTCCCCGGAGCCAGGACCAGCACGGTGCGGGAGGGGAGATAGACGGAGATCTTGTGGTCGTTCTCGAAATACTCCTGCGCAGGAAGAATGCGGCCGAATCCGCCGAAGGCGGCCGCATCGCTGTCGAGCAGGAGCCGGTATTTCCCGGGCGGCACGGGAATGGGGTAGTCGGTGAATGAATGCGTGGGGTTGAAGTTGAAGATGAAAACGAGGCCCGCGCGCTCAAAGGCCAGGGTCTGGTCGCTGATATGCTCGCTGAGGAAATGGGGGCCGGGTGTTTCGATCAGTCGGTACTGGCGGCAGAGCTCCATCATGGCCTTGTCAAACTCGGCAAGGAACCGGTAGCGGAGGGCGGTGTCGTCGCGCAGGTTCCACTGGCGGCGGGCATAGTGGTAGCTCCAGTTGTTGCCCTGCCGGGGAAAATCAATCCATTCGGGATGGCCGAATTCGTTGCCCATGAAGTTGAGGTAGCCATGCCCGGCGGTGGCCAGCGTGACGAGCCGGATCATCTTGTGCAGGGCTATCCCGCGGTCCACCCGCAGGTTGCTGTCGAATACGTTCATGGAGGTGTACATGTCCGCGTCGATGAGCCGGAAGATGATGGTCTTGTCGCCCACCAGTGCCTGGTCATGGGACTCGGCATAGGAAATGGTTTTCTCGTCCTGCCGCCGGTTGGTCAGTTCGAAGTAGAGGTTCCCCACATGCCATTGCTCGTCGGGCACCTCCTTGATCAGCTTGATCCAGTGGTCGGGCGTGCCCATGGCGAGGCGGTAGTCGAACCCGATCCCGCCGGCGTCCACGGCGGAGCCCAGCCCGGGCATGCCGCTGACGTCCTCGGCCACGGTCAGGGCATCCGGCCGGACTGCGTGGATGACGCGGTTGGCGAGGGCGAGGTAGGCGAACGCATCGTCGTCGACATTGCCGCCGAAGTAGTCCTCGTAGTTGGTGAAGGCCTTGCCCAGCCCATGGTCGTGGTAGAGCATGCTGGTGACGCCGTCGAAGCGGTAGCCGTCGAAGCGGTATTCATCGAGCCAGAAGCGGCAGTTGGAGAGCAGGAAGTGGAGGACCTCGGTCTTGCCGTAGTTGAAGCAGCGCGAGTCCCAGGCGAAATGATCGCCGCGGTTGCCCTCGTGGAAATACTGGTACGGGGTGCCGTCGAACCGGCTCAGACCCTCGACCTCGTTCCTGACCGAATGGGAATGCACCAGGTCCATGATGACGGCAAGACCGGCCCCGTGGGCGGCATCGACGAGGGATTTCAGTTCCTCGGGGGTGCCGAAGCGGGAGGAGGCGGCGAAAAAACTGCTGACATGGTAGCCGAACGAACCGTAATAGGGATGCTCCTGGATGGCCATCAGCTGGATCGTGTTATAGCCGGCCTCGACGATGCGGGGGAGGATCTTCTCCTCGAACTCGCGGTATGAGCCGAGCCGGGGTTCGATCTGAGCCATGCCGACATGCGCCTCGTAAATGCGGGGAGCCTCATCGGGGCGCCGGAATGAATCATGCTTCCAGTGGTACGGCTCATCAGGCCACCAGACCTGGGCACTGAAGACTTTCGTGGTGTCATCCTGCACGGCGCGCCGGACATAGGCAGGGATGCGTTCACCGCTTCCGCCCGGCCACGAGACCAGGAGTTTGAAAAGATCCTTGTGCTTGAGGCGGGCGGGGGGGAGCCGCAGTTCCCACACGCCGTTGGTGCCGAGGCGTCGGAAGTAGAATTCCGTATCCGGTTTCCACTGGTTGAAATTCCCGATCAGGGCAATGGAGCAGGCGTTGGGCGCCCACTCGCGCAGCACCCATGTGCCGTCGGCCTCCCGGTGCAATCCGAAGTATTCATGGCCGGCGGCGAAGTCGGGCAGGGGCATCCGTCCCTGCGTCAGGCGTTGTTCCGTGTTGCGGATGTGCTGCAGCCGGCGCCGGATCACGGGCTCAAATGGCTCGAGATAAGGATCGCTCGTGACGAGGGGAAGTGCCGGATCTGCCATGGGGTTTTCTTTCCTACGATCTGAACACCTCAAATGTGCGCGACTGTCCGTCACTGCGGCGGATTTGCACGGTGATGATCCCGTCGCTGTCGCACGAGTAGGTCTCAACGGCGATCGAGGCCAGGTCATCCCGGGGGATGATCCGGTCCGGGTGTAGTGCATCATTGACCGCCAGACCGGAGTCGTAGGGGAACAGGATTTCGGACCAGGGGCGCAGGCCGGCCGCGGGTTTGCCGGCGGCATCCACGGAGGTGCATTCGAGATAACGCAGCCGCCCGATGTTGTGGCGCGGATGATATTGCACATCGGTGATGATGGGGGCCTCGCCAGGGGCAGGCAACCGCAGGCCCGCCTTGAACACGGGGGCAAATACCTCGCGCGTGCCATGATCGGCCAGCCGGATTACCCCGAAGTGCCGGGCAAACACCTCGTGGACCCGGACCGTTTCGGAACTGTGGATAGCCGCGCCCATGGCGGTGGCGGTGAAGGGTTTATCGGTGGTGAACAGCCGGATATCCGGGAAACGGTTGGCAATCAGCTTGCTCACCACGGGAAGGCGCGACGAGCCTCCGACCAGGTAAATCATCTCCAGGTCGTCGCTTCCCGCGGCGGTTATCACCTCGGCCAGTTTTTCAACGGCGGGTTCGATGAGTTCGGCCAGGCGTTTCTCGAAGGCCGCCGCGGTGACCTTGACGGTGTTGCCGTCCAGTCCGATTTCTTCGGGATCCAGGGTCAGGGTGCGTGACTGGCCCGTGCTCAGGCGTTCCTTTTCGTGGCACGACTGGATGAGCAGGAGCGTCCGGTGGAAGGGGGGAAGGCTATCGAAGTCGATTTTCATCTTCTCGCAGAAGAGGCGGGCGAGGGCTTCGTCAAAATCATCGCCGCCAAGGGTCTCGATGCCGGCGGAGTTCAGCACGGTGTAGTCGGCCGTGTTGATGCGCACGACCGAGGCGTCGAACGTGCCGCCGCCCAGGTCGAAGACCCCGATGGTCATCTTGAGCTGTCGCGCCTTGGCGCGGTTCCCATTGACGATCCGGTCGGCCATCTCGATGGCGGCGGCGGAGGGTTCATTCAAGGTGCCGATGACCGTGAAGCCGTGATCCTTAAACGCACTCCGGGTGAGATGGCGCTGGGCGCCGTTGGCATTGGCGGGCCAGGTTAGGACCATTTCCAGCGGTTCCTCGCGGCCGATCATGCCGGAGGTCCGCACCGAGGTACAGACGGCCCGGGTGAACTGCCGGAAGGTGTCCCGCATGTCGAGCCCGCCGGGGATGGCATCCGTGGCAAAACGCATGCCATCCACGTAATCGCGGAAACGCCGCTTGATGGAACGGATGGGGATATAGCGCTGGGCGGCGCCCGGTTCGGCCAGGGATCGTTCTGCCTCGGCCCCGAAGCGCAGGGTGGCGGTGGCGGTGTCATAGACGAACATTGAGGGGAATACTTCCCGGGCCACGCGGCCGATAGAGGTATCGGTAACATGCGGGACCAGGGGGTATCGTCCCCGGTCGGCGCACACCACCACGGTATTGGTGGTTCCGTAATCAATGCCCAGGCGTGCCATGGTCAGGCCCTCCGGTTAACCGCGACCAGCGCCTTGGCCACCACAATGCCGTGGCCGGTGTAGAAGCCGGGCCGGATGGTTTCCGTGACAACACCATCGGGAAGGCTGGTATCGGTGACCTCGCGGGTCACGGCATGGATCAGCGGGTCGACATACTCGAGGCGCTCGGCCTCAAATTTCATGGCACCAAGATCCGCGAGCAGCGCATCCATCTGTTCCGTTACCTGGCGGGCATTGGACCCGGCCGAGGCGGCGGCGTTGCGGATGGTCACGAGTTCACGGATGACGTTGTTCATCCGGGCCTCCATCAGGTCGTTGAGGACCCGGCGCAGGGCGTCCACTTCCTCCAGGGTGCCGGAGGTTACGGGAGTCATGTTCTTGGCAAGCTGGGTGCGCAGGGCGGCCACTTCCTTGCGGATGGACTCAAGGGCGATGGTGGTGGATTTCTCCGGCGCCTGAACGTTGGGGGCTGGAGCCTTGAAAACAGGTTTGGCGGCTGATTTTTTGGCGGGTTTCGCCACGGTTCTGGCGGCAACGGGTTTAACGCCGGCTTTCGCGGCGGATCGGATCACTTTTTTCGTTTTCGCTTTCATCATCACGGTCCTCTTCGGATAAGTTCAGGCAAACACAGACAACAGACTAGGCCAGCTAGGGGCAAAATCAAGCTCAATCGGAGACTCGGGCCGCACGGCTTGCCGAACCTGTTGAGGGCCATCGCCGATCGTGGGCCTGCTTATTCCCAAGGTGGACCGGGACCTCCGGGCACGGTCAGTGTATTCATGCTCCTTTCAATTGCCAAAACCCGGAGAGGTGCCTGTCTCCTGGAGCGCTCTCAATTTTATGTTTCTTTTGTGGGGTTTATAGGTAATCTTCCGCGCTTCTATGATTGATTTCCGTAATGTTTCAGTGGGATTCGGCGCCCAGCAGGTGCTGAACGATGTGTCCTTCCGCATCAATCGCGGCGAGCGGGTGGGAATTGTCGGTCCCAATGGTGCCGGCAAGAGTACGATATTCTCCCTCCTGACGGACGAGTCGACTCCCGACCGCGGCGAGGTCTCGCTTCCCCGCGATATCCGGGTCAGCCACCTGCGCCAGCAGCTCAAGCCCGCGTCGCCGGATATCAATCTGCTCGAATACTCCGAGAACGCCCTGCCATCCCTCATCGAGAACCAGCGCGAAATCGAGGCGCTGGAGGCGCGGCTCGACGGGGCCGATGAGGTGGAGCGCGACCGGATTGTCCGCCGGCTCGGCGTCCTTCAGTCGGAATTCGAACATCAGGGCGGCTATGCCCTGAGCGGGCGCGCCAAAGCGGCGTTGGGCGGGCTGGGCTTCAAGGTCAGCGACTTCCACTCGCCCTTCGCCTCATTCAGCGGGGGCTGGCAGATGCGCGCGGAACTGGCGCGCGCCCTGGTGGCCGACCCGGACCTGCTGCTGCTCGATGAGCCGACAAACTTTCTCGACATCCCCGCCGTGGAATGGCTCCAGCGCTATCTTCGCGACTACAAGGGCACGATGGTCCTGATTTCCCATGACCGCTACCTGCTGAATACGCTGACGACGGTGACCATGGAGGTGGCGGGCGGCATGGTGACGCGTTACGCGGGGAACTTCAGCAAGTACGAGGAGGATTGCCGCATGCGGCATGCCCAGCTGGAGGCGGCGCGCGGCAACCAGGATCGGCGGCGCGAACAGATCGAGCGCTTCGTGGAACGGTTCCGTGCCAAGAACACGAAGTCCTCCCAGGTCCAGAGCCGGATGAAGATGCTGGAGAAAATGGATGAGATTGAGATTCCACGCGTCGTGATGCGCGCCCCCCGGATCAAGGTCCCCAAGCCGCCCCTCTGCGGCGTCGAGATGCTGCGGCTGGAGCAGGCGGGTGTGACGTATGACGGCGAGACCTGGGTGCTGCGCGGGCTGGACCTGCGGATCGAGCGCGGGGATAAGATCGGGTTGGTGGGACTCAACGGCATGGGGAAAACCACCCTGCTGAAGGCCATCGCCGGCCGGCTTCCCATCAACGAAGGACGGCGGGTGATCGGGCATAACGTGGTGATCGGCTACCAGGCCCAGGATTTTGCGGAGATGATGGACCCGACCCGGACCGTGCTGGAGACGGTGAAATCGGCGTCGCCCAACCTGTCGGAACGCGAGGTGCGCGGCGTGCTGGGCGGGTTCTTCTTCTCCGGTGACGCGGTGGACAAGAAGATCGCGGTCCTCAGCGGTGGCGAAAAGATGAGGGTGGCCTTTGCCCGGCTGCTGATGAATCCCCCGAACTTCCTGCTGCTGGATGAACCGACGACCCACCTGGATATTCCCTCGCGCGAGGCGTTGGAAAACGCGCTGCATGATTATGAGGGCACGGTCTGCCTCGTGAGCCATGACATTGAATTCACGCGGCATGTGGCCACGAGCATCCTGGCGATGACCCCGCCGACCGTCCGGCGCTTCCCGGGCGGGTACGACTATTTTCATGAGAAGATGGAGGCGGAGGCCCGGGAGCAGGGAGCAGGGGGCAGGGAGCAGGGAGCAGGGAGCAGTGAGCAGGGGGAGGGTGGTGACCGGAAGGCGGCGCGGCGGGAGCGGGGGAGAAGCGGCAGGAATTGAGCAAGGTGCGTCGCCCGCTAGAAAACCGGATCAAGGCGGCCGAGAAGAAAATCGCGGAACTGGAACTGGAGCAGGACCAGTTGTCGGGCGAACTCATGAAGCCCGCCCCGGGAACAGACTATGCCACACTCAACCGCCGTCTCCATGAAATCCAGGCCACCCTCGCCGAGACCGTGGAAAAGTGGGAAAAAGCATCTCTCGAACTCGAAACTTTACCGAAGGATTAATAGCTCCTTACGAGGTGAATCAATTGATTCTTGTCAGGATTCGGCGGAGAAAATATTTTGAACAGAAGTCGCAAGGACCGCGAAGAGGAAAATTGTTTTGCCTGCGGCGCAAACGCCCTGGTTGTGAATTCCGACATAATTCACGCTGGTACGGCGTACTCGCCGCACCAGCCTTGGCGAGCTTTGCGACTTCTGTTCAAACTCTTCATTTTGGTCCCGGCGATGCCGGGTTAGGCTGATAATGTTGGTAGAGAAAGGACACTTATGATTGAGATCACGACAAGGCAATTGTGGACTGCATTGACCCCGGGCGAAAAAGAAGATGCCTGCCTGGCGTTGTGGGAGGGGACCGATTCATTCAGCCGTGAGGCCCAACCCAAGGTGCTGCGCGAACTCGCTGCCGCCCTCAAGTTCCGGGAAGCGTTCCTGAAGCGCGTGAAACCGGTTGAAAAAGCCCGCCACCTGCGCCGGCTGGTTGATACGCCGACCCTGCGGCACCTTTGCGATGATGTGTTCCGCTCCTGGCTGATGGTCCGGAAAACCCCGATGCTGATCTGCTTCGTCGAAGCCCAGGGAATGGCCCACACGGGTGGAATCATTGATGACAGCGTGAAGTCGCCGGATGCCGGGACATTACGGAAGGGCGTTCGGGCCGTCCGCGATCAATTCCCGCCCCGCGATGTCGCCCTCTATATGGGCGTCATGCTGGCTGCCGGCGGCGATTTCTGGGCCGGCCTTCCCGAAGCCATCGAGGCCGAAATCCCCGGATTCAAGCAAAGTCTCGGTCTCGCAGGCTGAAGGCGAGTAGGGCGCTCAGCCAAGACTTCTGCGTGCCGGAGAAGATTAACCACCCGCTTCGCTTGAGGCACCGAGGCATAGAGAAGATGAAGAAGGAGAATGTTTCGCGAATTTCCATGAACCGGAATACCGTTTCATGGAAATTCGCGAAACCCTTCTTTGAGGGAGAAACAGCCAGAAAGAGGAGAGGTCCAGCTGTGGCAACTCCCCCTCTTTCTCAATGAATTACTCCCAGAAGGGGTTGCGGGAATTATGGCTGCCGGTATTCCGGCAGGCGGAATTCCCGCAACATTTCCCCCGCAGCAGGGGATTCTCTGTGCCTCGGTGTCTCGAGTCTGGTGCTCCAGGCGGGGGGGGAATATCTCAAGTCTTGCTAATGGCATGGGGCGAGACGCTGTGCAGTTCCAGGGCGGGATGCTCCTTGACGAAGTAGTCCACGGACCACTTGTCGGGAAACAGGATCACGAACTGGTTCCGGATATCGGTGGCCAGCCGGACGCCTGAGCCGAGATAGAGCGAGGTGAGTTGCTCCTTCTTGACCCCCGGGGAAAACCAGCGGATCTGGGTGAACGGGGCCGGCTCCATTCGTGGATTCGCTCCGTATTCCGTCTCCAGCCGGTAAGCCACCACCTCGAACTGGAGCTGGCCCACTGCGCCCAGCAGGGGCGCGGTCTGGATTCCATCAAGAAGCTCAAAGGACTGGATGACCCCTTCCTCCAGCAGCTGGGTTAAACCGGCACGCATTTGTTTCTGCTTCGAGGCGCCGCTGTTTCGCACGAAGGCGAAGGCCTCGGGAGGGAAGCGGGGGATCTCATCGTAGCGGATTTCCGGGTTGGACGTCAGCGTGTCGCCGATGCGGAACGCCCGGTGGGTGACCAGCCCTACGATGTCCCCGGGATAGGCGATCTCGAGCGATTCCCGGTCCTGACCGAAAAGCTTCTGGGGATAGGAGAGGCGGACCGGCTTGCCGCTTTCCGGGTCGTTGACCACCATGTCCTTTTCGAACACCCCGGAGCAGACCCGGACAAAGGTGAGGCGGTCGCGGTGGCGGGGGTTCATGTTGGCCTGGACCTTGAAGACGAACCCGGAGAAATCCTTGGAGTCGGGGGGGATGGGGCCG